>Ga0310120_10003134_pt1 | contig 11847 bp, 8 predicted proteins | sample CB27_AW_983_MG_FD_203506 | JGI IMG/M metagenome (GOLD analysis project Ga0310120, IMG submission 203506) | Marine microbial communities from Western Arctic Ocean, Canada - CB27_AW_983 | ecosystem: Environmental > Aquatic > Marine > Oceanic | place: Canada: Western Arctic Ocean | collected... | reverse complement strand
TTTACGATCGACACACACTGCTGGGCAAGTCGCTAGATCCGCCGTGGCGGGTTCGCCACGGCGAATCGGCCTGCGGCAGACCAGCAGTGCCACCCGATTCAGTCCACGGTCGGTTCGACGAGCGTGCGGCCGCAGATTCTGCCGGCTAGGATGGCTTCGATCGGCTTGTCGAGGCCCGTCAGATTCACGGTCGAGCTGACCATCGATTCGAGCCGGTCGAGCTTCCACTCGCCGGCCAGACGGGACCAGATTGCGAGACGCTCAGGCATTGGACATTTTTCCGAATCGATGCCGACGAGCGTCACGCCCCGCAAGATGAAAGGATAGACGGTTAGTGGCAGCTCGTGCCCGCCGACTAGCCCACAAGCCGTCACGCAGCCACGGTGCATGGTTGAGCGAATCAGCGTGGCGAGCGTTGCTCCGCCGACCGTGTCGACCGCCGCCGACCAGCGGCTGCCGAGCAGCGGGCCGTCGCTCTTGTCGACGACCTTGTCACGTGGAAGAATTTCGACCGCACCAAGCTCTCGCAGCAAGTCGTGAGCCGATTCTTTTCCACTCACGGCGACGACTTCGTAGCCGAGCTTCGCCAGCAAGGCCACCGCCATGCAGCCGACACCTCCGCTGGCGCCGGTCACCACGACCGGTCCGCGGCTGGTATCGATCTCATGATCGAGAATTGCCTGGACCGATTGGGCGGCGGTGAAGCCGGCCGTGCCGTAGATCATACTTTCTCGCAATGAGAGTCCGTCTGGCAGCGGCACGACCGACTCGGCCGGCATCCGCACGTAGGCCGCATAGCCGCCCCAACGGGCCGCACCAAGCTGGCAACCGGTGATCAGCACTTTGTCGCCCGGCGTGAATTGGTCCGAGTCGCTCGACGGGTCGCTCAACTCAACAACGCCCGCCGCGTCGACGCCCGGCACGTGTGGAAACGAGCGGACCACGCCCGGGTGGCCGGTTGCCGCCAGAGCGTCCTTATAATTGAGGGACGAATAAGTGACGCGAATCGTCACCTCGCCCGAGGGTAGATCGCCGAGCCCGATCCGCTCGACCGCCGCACGAACTTGGCCATCGTCATTTTTGCGAACGAGGTAGCAGGAGAAATTTTCTGACATGGGCGGTTCCTCCGGAATGTTGGGCGACCTTTGACAAATCTGACCACAGCGTACAATATCTGCTGCCGAGTGGCAAGATTTCACGTCGGCGAGCGAATAAGAATAAGTTGCTGGTTGTCAGTTGTTGGTTGCTAGCAGCCAGTAGCTAATAGCCAGTTGCTGGTTGTCAGATTCGGAACCACCCAGGTTGAATACCCATGCGCCTGATTGTTGCCTGTAACGAATGTAAGCGACAGTACGACGCCACAGATCGGGCGGTGGGCAGCCGATTTCGCTGTCATTGTTCGGCCGCCTTGACCGTCGAGGCGCCGCAGGGACACGATGCGCGCGTCGTGCGTTGCAGTGCGTGCGGCGCCCCGTGCGAAGAAGGCAGCAGCGAATGTACGTTTTGCCACAGCCAGTTCACTTTGCATGAGCGCGATCTGCACACGGTTTGTCCGAGCTGTCTGACGCGCGTCAGCGATCGGGCCAAGTTTTGTCACAGTTGCGGGGACCAGCTGAGCGTCGAAATGGCCGTCGGCGACATCACCGAAATGGAGTGTCCGTCGTGCGAAGGCGACCACCGGCTGACCAGCCGGAAACTTGGCAGCGAGCTGGTCGCTGTGATGGAATGCCAAACGTGTGCCGGGCTATGGTTGGCGCGCGAAGCTCTTTCGCGGCTTGCCAAGGACGTTCAGCAGCGGGCTACGTCGGTGTCCAAATCGCTGCCCAAGTCGCTTGCCGAGCCGTTGGTTCGACAAGGAGCCACCGACCGGCACCGCGAAAGCTGGTCGTATCGGCCCTGTGTTGTCTGCGAAAAGTTGATGCGCCGAACGCAATATGACCGTGGCAGCGGCGTGATCATCGATGTGTGTAAAGATCATGGCGTGTGGTTCGACGCGCATGAGCTGGCGGAGATCCTGGCCTGGATTCGTGCCCGCGGACCGGAGCAGGCGGCTGAGCGAGCGCGTGAACAGGAAAAGGCCGACGAGCTGAACAAGCGAATCGCACGTGCGGGCGGTTCGACGGGAGGCGGGGCGTGGTCCGGGGTAGATGCCGATGACATGTGGGCCGCCGGCTCAGCGGTGGAAATCCTGACGCGGATGTTTTTCTATTGAGTCACGGTGCGGCAACCTGTCGCAACCAAAAGAAGATAGCCACGAAAAACGCAAAAAGGCACGAAAAGAATTATTTAGTCCGAGTCGGACAAACATGTAGTGTTCAGCTTGCACCACACCCCGAGAAAAATCGACGAAAATACGCTATGCCGATTTCAGACGTACTCTAGCCACGGATGAAACACGGATAAGAAGAACACGTAACATTTCAACCATCTGCAGCAGCCAAGACGATTGAACCACAGAAGACCCTGCGTTCTGATAAATTTCTTTTTATCAGTGTTTCATCCGTATTCAATCCGCGGCACTTCTTCCTTACGACTTCAATTCGATCGGTAACTGATCGATCTTGGCCGCCAGGATGAAGTCGTTTTCCGAGAGACCGCCGATGGCGTGGGTCCACAGTTCGACCGACACGTTGCGATAGCCTTCGATGTGCAAATCGGGATGGTGAGCGTCCGCTTCCGCAACGTCGGCGCAGCGGTTGAAAAAATCGAGGCCGGCGAGGAAATTTTTGACGGTCCAGTCTCTGCGAATCCGCTGTCCGTCGTGCGTCATGTGCCAGCCGTCTAACTGCTGAAGCTGCTCCTGAGCCTGCCGGCGCGAGTAGGGTTCGACGCCGCCTTCGCACGGAAGACACTTCTTGGCGACCAATTGGTCGGTTGATTGTGCGGTCATCGGTTCGTCTCCCAAAAAAAGGCAAGGATCGGCCAAACAATAGCTGTCGTATTTGAAAGCACCCCGGCTGCTGTGTCACGACAGATTTTGTGGCTTTTTCATCAGCAGCCGGGGTGCTTTCAAATCCTAACGTGCTGGCTAGCCGATTATCGCATGATCACGCCGTGGGTCAATCACCGCCGGCTTCCGCCGAGCGGCTATGAAAAGACTCTCAGAATGACACGTTCCGATGGCCAAGTCAGGCACTTTGTATTAGGCTGGCGTTTATGCCCCAGAACAACCCTGTGGAGAACGATCGACTGCGAGAACGTGTGACGCAGTTGGAAACACTGCTGACGCATCTGCAGCACGATTTTCAACAGCTCAACGAAGTCGTCCTCCAGCAGCAAGACCGATTCACCACGATCGAGCGACAATTGGTCCGACTCGATCAGCAGCTTCGCACGATTGCCGAAGCGCCAACCGAGGCGATCGATCCACTGGACGAAAAACCGCCCCATTATTAATGCACTCTGATGTGAAAACACCACGCGGTAAACAGGTTACGTTGGCTTCGTGTGGGCATCGTTTATCGTAACGTTGCCTCTGTGCCATCTGAGTGTCACTGTGCGATCACGTTTATTCTGCTGTTTTCACCCCTGGGTGATGACACTTATATATCATAATCGGGTGTCGTATTATCGCATAAGTTGTTTCCTGGATTGATGAACCGTCATGTGATCGGTCCGTGGCCACGTGGCGTCTCAGTCGTCGATTCTGGCGCTAAAAGTGGGGTTAATTTCTGTTGATTCGGATCCGATCAAATGTTACATCGATTCATGCGCATGATGCGCAACGTGCCAGGGGCAGACAACTCGTCTAACTGGCCGTGAATATGGCAGGCGCACGGTATGGATTCCGCAGCGTCACACGAACCAGTACATAAGAATTTTCCAGGGAAGTGCGTCATTCAGCCTGCACCCGATGTGGGCGGAGCGTCACGGGCCTGTTCGTATTCGTAGGACAAACGGGCTGTGACTGTTGCATGGGTCGCGCGCTCTCGGCGGAAGGAGGAAATCAGGACGATGGCACTGATGACCAATGGATCTGTTTTCACGCAGAATAGCTCAGTTCACACACAGTACGAGGTACGCGTACTTCTGCTTGACGATGATATGCTGTTTCGCGAGTCGATCACGGCCATGTTTGGCGCCACCTAAGATATGTCGGTGGTGGCCAGCACCGACTCTCCGCAGACGGCGTTCGCAATGCTGGGGCGGAGCCATCCGAATGTGGCGATCGTCAATGCCCGGCTCTCCAAGCGTATCGCGTTTCGTTGGACACGCATGGTTCAAGAATCGGCTCCGAATCTAGGCGTGATATTCTTGGACCAATACGCAACCGCCGCCCGCGTTGCAGAAGCATTGAGCATCGGTGTGGCAGGTTACTTCACGCGCCGCAGTCTCTTCCACCAGCTTGCCCGCGGCGTCGCCCTGGTGGCCCGGGGTGGTCGTGCCTTTGGCGACGACATCAATGAACACTTGGTCACAACGCACCACGGGACCACGGTGCGTCCGACTGCCGATGAGCCCTCGCTGACCGAACTCACCCCACGCGAATCGGAGGTGTTCGAGATGCTGGCACAGGGGCTGTCGGTCCGGCAGTGCGCCGATCAATTGAAACTGGCCCATAGCACGGTCGATAATCACAAATCGCGACTCATGAAAAAGCTCGATGTGCATAAGTCAACAGAGTTAACCCGCTTGGCGATCCGCGAAGGGCTGATCATGGCCTGACTGTGCCTGTTAAGGGGGTGGCGGGTGGCACTGCTGGCTTGCCCAGCAGTGTGATCGCTGTCCACTGCTGGGCAAGTTCGCCACGGCGAATCCGCCGTGGCGGGCCAGCAGTGCCACCCAAAATACCAGCAGTGCCACACTACTCGGTCGTCACGAGCGACGGTCCGAGCGTGAGCCCCGGGGCGGGCAGCGAGCTGTGGCCCATCAGAAACTCATCGATGACACGGGCGGCACCGCGACCTTCGTTGATGGCCCACACGACCAACGACTGACCGCGACGGCAATCGCCGGCAGCAAACACATCGGGCAGATTCGTAGCGAATCGTCCATGCTCGGCTTGGTAGTTGCTTCGACCGTCATACGCAATGCCCAGCAAATCCGACACTTGGTGCTCTGGTCCGAGGAAGCCCATCGCCAGAGTGACCAGTTCGCACGGCAGCTCGCGCTCCGATCCGGCAACACGGCTGAACGGCGCACCGCCCGCAGCCGGCTTGCTCCAATCGACCTCCGCGCACCGTAGCGCCCGGAGGTGACCGTAGTCGTCACCGAGAAACTCAACGGTTTCGATCGCAAAGTCGCGCGGATCGCGGCCGAACTTCTGGGCGACCTCTTCGTGGCCGTAGTCGACACGGAAAATCTTCGGCCACTGAGGCCAAGGGTTGTTCGCGGCACGCGCGTCGGGCGGTCGCGGGACGATTTCCAGATTGATCAGGCTTTGGCAACCGTGTCGCAGCGCGGTGCCGATGCAGTCGGTGCCCGTATCGCCGCCGCCGATCACGACCACGTTTTTACCGCTGACATTGATATAGTCCCCGTCGGCGTGTTGCGAGTCGAGCAGGCTGCGAGTGCTAGCCGAGAGGAACTCCATCGCGAAGTGGACACCCTTCAAGTCACGTCCCGGCACCGGCAGATCGCGGGGCTTGGTCGCCCCGGTTGCCAGTAGCAGCGCGTCGTACTCGTCGCGCAGTTGGTTCGGATCGACGCGTCGTGCCTTCGGCGGCAGGCCCATCTGCGTGGGCACGGCCCGGCTGTTGTCCGCCGCCCCGACGTGCGCGCCGGTGATGAACTCGACCCCTTCGGCCCGCAGCAGATCGATTCTTCGCTGAACGACCTGTTTGTCCAACTTCATGTTCGGAATGCCGTACATCAGCAGCCCGCCGATTCGGTCGGCCCGCTCATAAACGGTCACCTGATGGCCCACTTTGTTCAGTTGCGCGGCGGCCGCCAGTCCGGCCGGTCCGCTACCGACGATGGCGACCTTTTTGCCCGTGCGATGATCGGGCGGCTCGGCCCGGACCCAACCTTCGGCGAAACCGCGATCGATGATCGCGTTCTCGATGTTCTTAATCGTGACCGCCGGATCGGTAATGCCGAGTACGCAGGCGCCTTCGCACGGTGCGGGGCAAGCCCTTCCGGTAAACTCGGGAAAGTTGTTCGTGCGGTGCAGTCGATCGAGCGCATCGCGCCAGCGGCCTTGGTAAACCAGATCGTTCCACTCGGGAATGAGGTTATCGATCGGACAGCCGGTGTCGGATTGACAAAACGGGACCCCACAATCCATGCAGCGAGCCCCCTGCGTTTGCAGGCGTTCTTCCGCAGGCTCCGAGTATACTTCCGCGAAGTCTTTGATTCGCACCAGCGGCGACCGATAGGGAACCGCTTGGCGATCGTATTCTTTGAAACCGGTCGGGTTTCCCATCGTTGTCTCCGTCGTTCAGCGCTACGTGGCGGCTAGGTAGAAAGCACCCCGGCTGCTTTCCATCGCGACTTTCCAGCACCCGCATCTGTCTGAAGCAGCCGGGGTGCTCATGTCGCTACCACTTGTTTGTTTTGAAGTTTTTCCTGTTCGAGTACACGTTTGTAATCGACGGGCATGATCTTGACGAATTCGGCGAGCGACTCGTCCCACCGATCGAGGATCGAGGACGCCACGGCCGACTCGGTATGCTGATGATGTCGCTTGATCAGCTCGGCCAGTTCTTCGATGTCTTCCGGATCGGTCACTTTTTCCAATTCGATCATGCCGCGGTTGCAGTTTCCGAGAAGCGCTGCGTGGGGATCCCAGACGTAGGCCACCCCACCGCTCATGCCCGCGGCAAAGTTTCGTCCCGTCGGTCCGAGAATCACCACTCGTCCGCCGGTCATGTACTCACAGCCATGGTCTCCGACGCCTTCGATCACGGTGCGGGCGCCGGAATTCCGGACGGCGAACCTTTCGGCCGCCTGGCCACGGAAGAAGGCCTCGCCGCTGGTCGCCCCATAGAGGGCGACGTTGCCGATGATGAAGTTCTCTTCCGCCGCAAAGGTACTCTGTCGAGGCGGATAAATCATGATTCGCCCGCCCGAAAGGCCCTTGCCCACATAGTCGTTGGCATCGCCTTCGAGCTGGAGCGTTACGCCTCGGGCCAGAAACGCGCCAAAACTTTGTCCCGCCGAGCCGTTGAGTTTGATTTGTATCGTGTCGTCCGGCAAACACTGCTCGCCCCACCGCCGGGCGATCGTGTGGCTGAGAATCGTGCCCACTGTGCGGTTCGTGTTAACGATCGGCAGCTCGATATGAACTTGCTTACCATCGTTGATAGCCGGCTGTGCCAGACGGACGAGTTGATTGTCGATCGCCTTATCGAGTCCGTGGTCCTGGCCTATCTGACAATAGACGCCGACGTTGTCATGCGGACGATCCGCTGGTTCTAAGATGGGCGACAGATCGAGGCCGCTCGCCTTCCAATGCTGGATCGCCGTATCGGGTTCCAGCAGGTCGGTGCGGCCGATCAGTTCGTTCACCGTGCGAATGCCGAGCTGTGCCATGATGGCCCTCGCATCTTCGGCCACCATGAATAAATAGTTGACCACATGCTCCGGTTTGCCGGCGAATTTCTTTCGCAGCTCGGGGTCTTGGGTGGCGATGCCGACCGGACAAGTGTTGAGATGGCACTTGCGCATCATGATGCAGCCAAGCGTGACGAGCGGCGCCGTGGAGAATCCAAACTCCTCGGCACCTAAAAGTGCCGCGATGACCACATCGCGGCCCGTTTTTAATTGGCCATCGGTCTGCAGCACGACGCGACTGCGCAGGTCGTTCATGACCAGCGTCTGATGTGTCTCGGCGAGGCCCAATTCCCAAGGCAGCCCGGCATGTTTGATGCTGGTCAGTGGCGAGGCGCCGGTGCCGCCATCGTGGCCGGAAATCAGAATATGATCGGCGTATCCCTTGGTCACGCCGGCGGCGATCGTGCCGACACCGACTTCGGAAACCAGCTTCACGCTCACCCGGGCGCTCGGGTTGGCGTTTTTCAGATCGTGGATCAGTTGTTTGAGATCTTCGATCGAGTAAATATCGTGATGCGGCGGCGGACTGATCAGACCGACACCCGGGGTCGAATAGCGAATCCTCGCGATGTTTTCGTCGACCTTGCGGCCGGGCAGCTCGCCCCCTTCGCCCGGCTTGGCGCCTTGAGCGATTTTGATTTGCAATTCGTCGGCGTTTGCCAGATACCAGATGGTCACGCCAAATCGGCCCGAGGCGACTTGCTTGATGGCCGATCGTCGCGAATCGCCGTTTGCCATAGGCTCGAAGCGATCGGAATCCTCGCCCCCTTCACCCGTGTTGCTCTTGCCGCCGATGCGGTTCATGGCGATCGCCAACGTCTCGTGCGATTCGGCCGAGATCGAGCCAAAACTCATCGCGCCGGTGCAAAATCTCCGGACGATTTCGTTGACCGGCTCGACGTCTTCAAGAGCAATGGGCCCCATGGGAACGGAACCGTCAGGTCCTGGGGTTTTGATCTTCAACAGGCCACGCAACGTACAGCGGGTCCGCGCATCGCCGTTGGCATGCTCGGCGAATCGCTCGTAAACTTCGCGGTTGTTCGTTCGGGCGGCGACTTGCAAATCGGCAATTGCCGGTGGATCCCACATGTGGCGTTCGCCTTCGGCCCGCCAGTGGAACTCGCCCGGGTTGGACAACGCCTTGGCCGACACGACACCGTCGGCCGGATAGCCGAGCGCGTGTCGACGCAACAGTTCGCTGGCCAGCACATCGAAGCCGACGCCCTGAATGCGACTGGCCGTGCCGGTAAAACAGCGCTCAATGATCTCGTCTGCAAGGCCGACCGCCTCGAAGATCTGGGCCCCTTTGTACGATTGTAGCGTCGAGATGCCCATTTTGCCCATGACTTTGAGCATTCCCTTGTTCACCGCCTTTCGATAAGCCGCGACGACCTTCGAGTCGACCAACTCCTCGGGCAACAGACCGTCGGCATGAGCTTGCCAGAGGGCCTCGAAGGCCAGATAGGGGTTGATCGCGTCGGCCCCGTATCCAATCAGCAGGCAGTGGTGATGGACCTCGCGGGCTTCGCCCGTTTCGATCACGATGCCGATCCGCGTTCGCTTAGCTTGCCGCACGAGATGGTGATGCACGGCGCCGCAGGCCAACAAAGCGCTAACCGCAGCGCGATCCTTTCCGATGTTGCGATCGGAAAGCACGACCAAACTAAAGCCATCATCGATCGCCGCTTCGGCTTCGCTCGAGATGCGATCGAGCGCATGGGTCAATCCGGCTTGCCCTTCTTTTCGAGGCCAGGTGATATCGATGGTCTTCGCTCGCCAGCCGCGATGATCGATGTGCTTGAGCGCCGCGAGTTCTTCGTTGGTGAGAATCGGCTCCGGCACCAACAGGCGGTAAGCGTGTTGCTCGGTCGTTTGCAACAAATTGGCTTCTGGTCCGATGTAGCATTCGAGCGACATGATGACGTCTTCGCGAATCGAGTCGATCGCCGGATTGGTCACCTGCGCAAAAAGCTGTTTGAAGTAGTCGTAAAGCATACGCGGATGATCGGACAACACGGCCAGCGCCGCGTCGTTGCCCATCGAGCCAACCGGATCACGCTTTTCCGCGATCATCGGCAGGAGCATGAACTGCATCGTTTCGAGCGTGAATCCAAAGGCGCGCATCCGCGGCAGCAGCGAATCGGGATCAAACCCGTGTGCGTCTGGTTTTTTTCGGAGGTCGCCCCGTCTGAGATCACCCAGCGTGATCCGCTGGTTTTTCAACCAGGTGCCATAGGGTCTGCGCTGGGCAAAGTCGTTCTTCAACTCGTCATCGGGGATCAATCGCCCCTGCTCGAAATCGACAAGGAACATTTTGCCCGGTTGCAATCGACCCTTGTACTTTACGTTGGCCGGGTCGATTTCGAGTACGCCGACCTCGGACGCCATGATGACCCGATCGTCGTGCGTTAGATAATAGCGGCTCGGCCGGAGTCCGTTGCGATCGAGCACCGCGCCAATGTAATGGCCGTCGGTGAACACGATCGAAGCCGGGCCGTCCCACGGTTCCATGAGACACGAGTTGTATTCGTAGAAGTCTCGCCTGCTTTTCGAAATCGATTCGTGCTTTTGCCACGCTTCCGGAATCATCATCATCACCGCTTCTTGCAGTGTGCGGCCGGTCATCAGCAGAAATTCCAGCACGTTGTCAAATGTGCCCGAGTCGCTGCAGTCCGGTTCGACCACGGGAAACAGTTGAGCCAACTGATCGCCGAACCGATCGCTTTTCATCATCCCTTCGCGGGCACGAATCCAGTTCATGTTTCCACGGAGCGTGTTGATTTCGCCGTTGTGCGACATGAACCGGTTCGGTTGGGCACGGTCCCACGACGGAAACGTGTTGGTCGAGAACCGCGAGTGAACCATCGCCAAATGCGTCGTATAGTCGGGATCTTTCAGATCGGGAAAGTAAGGCATCACCTGAGCGGACGTCAACATACCCTTGTAGATGATCACTTTGGTCGAGAGGCTACAGATATAAAACATCTTGGCTTGCCGCATGTCGGTTGCGCCGCGGAGCGCTTGACTTGCTCGCTTTCGAATCGCATAGAGCTGGCGTTCGAATGCGTCGCCGGCGAGGCCCTCGCTGGCAGCCACGAAGAGTTGTTCGATCACGGGCTCCGCCGCCAGCGCGGTGAGTCCCACATCGGCAGCTCGGGCGTCGGTCGGAACCTTACGCCAGCCAAGGAGGCGCTGTCCCTGCTCGGCAATGATCTTTTCCACGGTGCGTTTGCACCGCTGGCGTTCGTCATCCAACTGGGGCAAAAAGACTAATCCAGCGGCAAACTCACCCGGCGACGTCAGCTCAGCGCCCAGGTCGGCTTGGGCAACCTTCTGCAAAAATTCATGCGGCAACGCGGTGAGAATGCCCGCTCCGTCGCCCGAATTAGCCTCGCAGCCGCAGGCGCCACGGTGGTCCATCGATTGCAACACTTCGTCCGCGTCAAGGATGATTTGGTGCGAGCGGTGCCCTTTGATGTGCGCGACAAACCCGACGCCGCAGCTATCGTGCTCAAAGGCCGGATCGTACAATCCGCGCTTCGGCGGCAAACCTGCCGTGGCAAACTTGCCCGTCATTCCAACCTTGTTCGTCATCCCACTTCCGCCCATGTCTCGAAACGTCGTACGCACGGCGTTATTTGCCTGTTTTCTCACGCTGCCCGAACACCAACCGCCGGACTATCTCGGCAGTCGCCCATTCGACGCGGCAACTGGAGCCGCGAACGGACGGCCAACAACGTCTGGTGTCGCCAACACCTCGCCGTTGGTCTCGCTGCTGGCCGTCAGTGCATTGCGGAATCGCTCGGCCGTGATCGTTAGCTTTTTCCCACGACGATGGACAATGCCCAGCGGTCGTACCAAGGTGTCATCCTCAAGCGGTACCTTGACTAACGTGCCCGCCTCGACTTCACGAGTCACGGTCGGTTCGGGCAACAGACTCACTCCAGCGCCGATCTCGACCGCGCGTTTGATGGTCTCAATGTTGTCGAATTCCATCGTAATCTTGGTTTCGACATGTGCGTTGTGCATCGCCCGGTCGATTTTTCGACGAATGACCAACTCGCTCTCAAAACAGACCATGCTGCGACCATGAATCGCTTTGAGTGAGACCGACGAAGCGGCCGCCAGCTCATCCTCTGGCGCGCAGACCAACACCATCGCTTCGGTACGCCAGGGCACGATTTCCAAGTTGCGCGACGCGCGTGGGTAGCTGATCAAACCAAGGTCGGCCTCGTCGTTTTCCACCGCTTCGTAAACCCGTTGCGGATGCAAGTACTCGAGTCGAATATTGGCCTTGGGATACGCGGTGAGAAATTCTTGCAAATATCGGTTCATGTTGTGCAGTCCGACCGA
>Ga0310120_10003133_pt1 | contig 11849 bp, 8 predicted proteins | sample CB27_AW_983_MG_FD_203506 | JGI IMG/M metagenome (GOLD analysis project Ga0310120, IMG submission 203506) | Marine microbial communities from Western Arctic Ocean, Canada - CB27_AW_983 | ecosystem: Environmental > Aquatic > Marine > Oceanic | place: Canada: Western Arctic Ocean | collected... | reverse complement strand
AGCCAAGAGGATCTAACAATCCAGGCAATCGGATGCGGGAAAATTTCAACAGTGGCCGAGGAGGAGCGCGAACCCTCACGGGGTTACGGGATTTTAAGTCCCCATGAAAACCGCAAAAACGTCAGCCTGGACGCAGAGCTGCAAGCGGTCATCGGTCGCTGGCCTAATCTGCCCTTCGTCGTGCAGGCAAGCATCCTAGTAACAGTCAGCGCCTAAGGGCTGACCGGACTAGTCAAATTTAGGTGTAATGTAATATTGTCGGCCTGAACGGATGAATGGGACAACTGCTGGGTTGGGTTACCATGACGTTCTGAATTGCACGCCACAACAGCAACAGATACCATTGACTTAAAGGACGGGGAACTTCCGACGTGCTATGTGGCAATTATGTTGCGACTCTTAACGATCGAGAAGTATCTTATGCGCAATTGTTTCTTATGTCTTTGCTTCGTTACTCTGTTTGCGGCCACCGCGATTGGCGACCAGATCGCGATCACCATCGCTGAGCCATCGGGCGTCGATCGCTCGGGCTGGCCGGTCACCTCAGGCATTCCACTCGCTCAAGGTGAATTGCGCGACCATCGCCATGCGGCGATTTTTGATGCAGAGGGGAATGAAATTCCGCTTCAAACGGAGATTCTCAACCGCTGGCCCGACGGAACGATCCGCTGGCTGCTGGTCGATTTTCAGGTCGATCTGGCAGCCAACCAGTCGCAAGAGTTCGTACTGAGATATGGATCAGATGTGAAGCGAACTGCTTTGTCTTTGCCAAACCTGGTGACGGCGCACCAGAATCGTGCCCGGCCGATTGCCCCCAACGCCACCACGGGTCCACTACATGTTGAACTGTCTCCCGAAGAGGTCAGGCTTCTCGATCGCATCTGGCTCGACCACAACGGCGATGGAGAATTCTCCGAAGCTGAGCGACTCACCGTTGCCGAGGGAACACGTATTGAAGTCGTTACCCCGGATGGCGAGCGTTACCGTGCGGATCTCGGTCTGGCCAACGCGACCGTTGAGCAGCATGGCCCCTTGCGGGCATGCGTGCGGCTCAACGGGAGCCATCACGCCAAGGATGGTTCCGACATGTTTCCGTATGTCATTCGCGTGTATTTCTTCCGTGGTCAGCCGTTCTTCAAGATCGAATACACGTTCATCAATGACTTTCAAGACGAGTTGATGGCCCAGATCGATTCGCTTGAGATTGTATGTGCAACAGGTGATGACAAAGCGAATCAGTTGGTACTCAACGGACAACCCTTGCAAGGTCAAGCGAGGTTAATGCAGGTCAACGATCAAAAAGTTGAGATCGATGGCGTGGAGACTGGCAAACGCGCACCCGGCTGGGCGGCCATGGGCACAGCAGCTGGCGGCCTTGCTATAGGCGTACATCAATTCTGGCAGAATGGGCCTAAGAGCCTGGAGGTAAAGCCGGGAGAACTTCGCGTGGGCATCTGCCCCAGTTTCGATCCCGGTCCGTATGACGGCCACGAGATCATGGAGGAAGCCAAACACTACTACTATTTGCGTGAAGGCGTGTATACCTTCAAGATTGGCATGGCCCGTACGCATGAGCTGTGGGTCAATTGCTACTCGGGCGAAGCTGACACAAAGAAACTCAGCGACTTCTATACGGCAATCGAGAAACCGCTATTGGCCCAGTGTAGCCCTGAGTATGTATGCGGCACCGGCGTCGTGGGCGATGCACCGCCGGCCGATCCCGACAGATACCACGGCTACGACGACTGGCTCGACCGCGCTTTTGCCAAACACCTGGAAGCTCAGGAGAATACTCGCGAGAACGGGATGTTGAATTTTGGCGATTGGTTCCACGCAGAAAAATTTGGCGGTGGATGGGGCAACCAAGAATACGATACGTCGCACATCTTCTTTACCCAGTATTTGCGCACTGGAGACCGTCGCTACTATGACCGGGCCCGACAGGGTGCCTAGCACTTGATGGACGTCGACCTGCTGCACGCGGTAAATCCGCACATTCGCGGCCTGGGTCATCATGGCCATCCCCATCCAGGAGACATCTGGACGCACAGTGTTGGACACACCGGCGGGTACTATTACGACTCGCCATTGAAATCGCCGAATTGGTACGAGAAAGGGATGCTGCAGAATCTTGGCCACGTCTGGATCGGCGGACTCGCCGACTGGTACGCGCTCAGCGGGAATCGCCGTGCGCGGGAAGTGGCGGTGCTGTCGGCCGACCGTTTGATCAGCCAATGCCCCACTTCTGTGTCGGACCATATGCGCACCGTCGGCTGGCCACTGAATATGATGGTGACCGCGTACGAGATGACCGGGGACGATCGCTACCTGGATGCCGCCCACCGCCAATGGGACGTACTTCGAGAAGGTCTCGATCCGGCGCGCGGTTGGGTCGTGATGCTCGCCTTTGGGCATTGCCCTATGAAAAACAAGAGAGAGCGTTGTCGCGGACAGGTTTCCTATATGCTTGGGCTTACGCTCAGCGCGCTGGCACGCTATCACCAAATCACGGGTGATCCGGAGGTGGTCGAAGCGCTCACCGTGGGGCTCGACCAAATCATTCGAGAATGCTGGCATGAAGAAGCCGGGTCATTCTATGCTACCGCGTGTACCCATTATCACAGTAAGCCTCCCGGCCCCTATTCGCCCACGACAACTCTGGCGGCTCAGGCATTTGCACATGAGATCAAGCAGACCGGCAACCAGGAACATTTGCGAATCTTTCGAAAGGCATTTCGCAACAGTGTGGAAGCAGCGACGGCGTATGTGGATTCGGGTGACGAGCAAGCACAGGCTGGCTACCAAAGCCGTGGTTTTCACTTCGCGCCGTATAGTCTCCGCGTGGTGGAAGAATGACGGTTTATGAGTGGCGAACGACCGTTGGCACGAATCGTCGAGGTAGGTGATGGACTACCAAGACGTCAGTGTGCCCGTTGTCGGCCGTGGGAGCCCTGGACGGCGGCTTGCGCATGGGTCAGATCCATGGAATGCCGAACAATTTCAACAGTGGCCGAGGAGGGACTCGAACCCTCACGGGGGTTACCCCCCACGGGATTTTAAGTCCCGTGCGTCTGCCAATTCCGCCACTCGGCCAGGCGTCCCAGGTCGTTAAAAGTTAACGTATTCGCCAGGCGTCTTCAACTGCCATCCAATGCTAAAGATCAGGGCACCTTCACAATTCAACTGCCAAGCGTGAATCCTGCCAGCACCCTGGGTAGGGCAATGGTAACACCTTACATCAAGGCCACGACAACGACCCGATAAGGCCGTTTATACGCAACCATCGTCAATTCGTACAGACTGATCAGCCTGGCATCCATGGACGTCGTAAATCTGATGACCGTTGAGACGTCGATCCCTTACTCAATCCAGAACGAATAGAGCTTGGCATTCTTTAACGCAAACACCAGTCGTAACGACTCGTCAACTGGGCGCCGGAGCAACTTTTTTTGCCCCCAACTAATGCAGGCCGACATGACATCCCCGGTGACTGGATCGCATTGGGCCAACTGATAATCCATCACCGATTCCCCTTCAATGGTCTGCAATTCGGCCTTGAGATAGCCGCCTCGCTGAACCCGTGCGTTAACATGAAGTGATTGTCCATTGAAAGTAAGAGGCCGAGTAACCAACCTGCCGGCCTCGTCTCCAGCATCCATCGAAACATAACCATCGCGCCGGATAGTTGCCAAACCGATACGAGAAATTTGCGCAGCCCGAGCTTTTTCTACGCCTACTTTCTTGGGATCCAGCACCGGTGCACTGAAATAATAGATCCACAACTCGTCTCCCACCAAAATCGGACGAGAGGTGGGACCATGGCAATGCGGATCCCATTGGTCCGCATCTCCCAGGGGGATGAGAATATCTCGGTTCCCCACCCGGCTAAAGTGCCGTCCATCTCGGCTGGCTGTCAGTTCGACAACCGTCTGTGTAAGGCTTTCGTCAATCAATTCCGTATGCATCACCCGCATCAATCCAATCCACATGCTTTCGTAGAAAAAACCGTAATGTTAATAAATTTGAGTGTCGGCATCATCCAGTGCGTCCGGAAAAATCGTCATGCGAGGACGCGACCAGTGGACAAGGTCGTCACTTTCCATCATTCCCGATGTGCGCATGGTCGGATTACGAAAGAGGATTTTCGTGTAACCTACGTATCGCTCTAGCCGCTGATCCCAAAAGAACAAACTCGTATCGCCAATACTGGGCTGATGATGATTTTGATTCAACGCCAGCGGTTGCTTGCGCGTCTGGGTCCATTGAATTCCATCCGGCGAACAATATAGGTAGTATCCTTCGCGGGGTGCGCCCTGCGGATTTCGCCAATCGTGCCAGACAATGGCCTTGTAACGATGCGCCGGTTTTCGCTCGCGCTGATCATCAATCAAGCCAAACATCCCACCGTTCAGAATCACGATGTTATTGGCTTTCGAACCCTCGTACTCACACAGACCAAGTTCCGGCTTTTTCCAATTCACCCCGTCGTCCGACTCGGCATAACAAGTCGGCCAGCGAACGATCGTACCTGAAGGCAGCTTAAAATTGTGATAACCATTGTACCACATGCGAAATTTTCCCGTCTTCTCGTTACGTATTACGGTATGAAAAACGGGGCCACGACCTTCCCAGGGCTTATCCTGATCGATCAGAGGATTTTGTGGATGTTTGCGGGCGGGATTCAGCGTGCGACGAACATTTTCTAACGAGGCGATCAAATAGTCATCCAGGAACAATTGCCTTGAGTTATCAATCTTTACCGGCCAGTCCCTCTGATCGATCGGGTAGAGCAGATGCTCGTTGGCCAACAATCCGTAGGCTTGGGGAAACAGCGATTTGTCCACATTCCATTGCGCAGGGTCAGGTGCCTGGCCGTGGGATGCTGTCAACCATAAGAAAAGCAGCAGGACACCCGGCAATAATTTAAAAAAATCTTCATGTGAACTCTTTCCGGTACACCATGAGGAAATCGATTCGGTATGGTTTTATATAATTCTTTTCAAGAAAACTAACAACAGCCTGGCAGGGTTTGTCCCTGGCGGGGATCCCTGAATTGATGGACCTTGATCCAATATTGAAACAGGCCCGCCGATGGATTACCTACTTGACAAACCGGGCAGGCAAAAGCCAAATAAATCGCCAGCCGAGTGAATGCATGCCAATCGCAACCTGGCCACAATCACCGGGAGTGTTCTTATTGACTCGTCAATTCGAATGGGCAATGATGGAATGGTAAGGTCTTTGCACCCCTGTTTGCTGGTGATTGCCGGAAACCCATGTGACGATGATGGCTCGCAATGTTTTACTAGCGATTCTCTTTTCGGTAGTTGTCTACCATGGGGTAGGTGCCAGCGCTGCAGAAACTCAAGATGGGAACCATCAGCTGTGGTCGTTTCAACCGATCACCAATCCACCTCTTCCATCGGTCGACCCTTCACTTCCGGTAAAAAACCCGATCGACCATTTCATCTTTTCAATATTAAATAGACACGGATTGCGGCCGACCGACGAGACGGATCCACAGAGTGCCATTCGCAGGGTCACTTACAACTTAACCGGCTTGCCACCCACACCTGAGGAAATCCAGTCATTCACTCAAGATTCTCGACCAGACTCCTGGGAAAGGCTGCTCGATCGGTTACTTGCGCGGCCACACTACGGCGAACGTTGGGGACGCCACTGGTTGGATGTCGTCCGCTATGCCGACACGACTGCCAGCGATGGAAACTTTGTCATGCGATATGCCTGGCGTTATCGCAACTACGTGATCGACGCGTTCAATCAGGATTTGCCTTACGACGAATTCATTGTCGAACAACTGGCGGGAGACCTGCTGCCGACATCAGAAAACAATGACCTGTCTATACGACGCGTTATCGCGACTGGTTTCTTGATGTTGGGTCCCAAATCACTCGCCGAAGCTGACAAAGAACAAGTCCGGATGGACATGGTCGACGAACAGATTGATGTGACAGGACGTGCGTTTCTAGGCATCACCCTGGCGTGTGCTCGCTGTCACGATCATAAATTCGATCCTATCTCGACGGCCGACTACTACTCGTTGGCCGGTATTTTTCGCAGTCTCGAACTGCTCCAGGGAAATTCTGGGGTCACCGCGATGTGGCACGAAGGTGAGGTTCAACGCGACTCGACTCAGCTGAAATTGAAATACGAAAAGGTAGAAAAAGAACTTGCCGCACATCTGGCGGCAATTCAAAAGCTGGAGTCGGAATCAGTTGAAGGACAGGCAGAATGGGAAAAAAACTTGGCGACCGAAGCCAACGAGAATTCCGATCGATCTCCAACGGCTCCTACGGTCAAGTCACCCGATGAACTGGACGAGCTTCATGCCTGGTATCAAGCAAGCTCGATTCAGCCAGAGGCCGATCAGCGTGTCGCACGATGGCCTAACCGGGCAAGCGATGGACTGGATCTTTTCGCGACCTCGGATGAGAAAACCGTACCCACACTGCATTCCAGTGCTTTGAATGGATATCCGGCTGTCGTCTTTGGTGAAAAAGAGCATTTACTTCAAACCGAAACACCATTCGGCATTAGCGGTAACCAAGCTTATTCGATTTTCATCGTAATCAATCCTCGCAGCGCCGCAGCGGATAGAAATCAATTGCTGCTGTGGGGAAACTCGGCAAAACCGGCTGCTGGAAGCTTTTTGGAAATTGACAGTCTCGACCTGGATTACGAACGATTGGATCTCGGCACAGGCGTGAACTACGATGCGGCTTCGGGCGCCATTTCAATGGGCGTCCCGCAAATCTGGTCCGTGCGCTATGACGGTGGTGTCATCAGCGGGCATCGTATTTCCATCAACGGTCACTCCCAAACTGTAACTGCGACCGGTGAGGCTGCAAAAACGAAGTTAAATACGGTTGACCACAATCTCGTTGTGGGTGGCATTGGAATGCCTGAAACAAAACATACGGTCAGCCCGGCCATGGACATCGCAGAAATTCTCGTTTACCGGCGATTTCTCGATGATGAACAGGAACATCTCGTAGGCACCTGGTTGGCCAATAAGTACCATCTGCTCACCGACTACCTGGATATGACTTCCCAACTGGCCTCCTTACCCCCCTCTAAAAGGACCGCGGTACAGCAACAACACTTACGGATCCATTTCTTAAAACAACATCATCGTGAATATCGTGAGCGACAAAAAGAAGTCAAGAGGCTCACCGCCCATAAATCGTCACTCGAAGCCCAACGCCAAGCGGTCAAGGTGATGTTTCCCAAGGAAGACGGTGGCCGAAATTTGCGGGTCCACCGGCGTGGCAATCGGTTCGATTTAGGGGAAGAAACACCCAGACGCGTTCCATTGCAATTCGCCGACGAAAATCGCGTGACCATCGATTCGCCCCAAAGCGGTCGACTGGAATTAGCCCGTTGGATTGCCGATCCTGGCAATCCTTTGACTGCGCGGGTGATGGCCAACCGGATTTGGCAACATCATTTTGGTCACGGACTTGTTGCCACCAGTGACAATTTCGGCGAAATCGGACAACGCCCCACGCACCCTCGGTTGCTTGACTGGCTAGCTCATAAGTTCATTGCCTCCGGCTGGTCAATCAAGACCATGCACCGGCTGCTGCTGGCTTCAGCGACCTATCGCCAAAGTTCTTCGCTTCATCCCATGGAGAATCCAACTTTTAACAACGCGCAATCGACTGATCCCGACAACAAGCTACTATGGCGATATCCCCGCCGTCGCCTGGAAGCCGAATCGATTCGTGATGCGATTCTGGCAGTGAGCGGTCGCCTTGATCGACAACTGGGTGGCGGAGAAAAAGCAATCATGCAGCTCTATAACGGCGGAGATGCAGTCGATGCCAAGCTCGGCCTGGTATCGGCCGCCAACGTGAGTTTTGATTATTCAGGATATCAAAGCCCACGACGAAGTATTTACCTGCCTGTCATCCGTAACGCGCAGCCAGAGATACTCTCGGTTTTTGACGCTGCCAACACCAATGCCGTCACGCCCATTCGCCACGAAAGCGTCGTTTCTTCCCAGGCATTGTTCTTGTTAAACAATCCGATGGTCCGTGATCAATCCATGCATTTAACACGTCGCCTGTTGGCCATGGACACAATCGACGACACCCACCGCATACAAACCGTCTGGCGTCTGGCATTGTCTCGTGATCCAAGCGATAATGAAATTCGCGACGGGCATGATTTTATCCGCGAGTACATCGGGGCAGCCATTTCCGCTGGATTGGGATCTGCCGCTGCTCGGGACAATGCGTGGCAAAGTTTCTGTCAAATGATTTTCTGTATGAACGAGTTCATCTATGTTCGCTAGCTCCACTGGATCACAAACCACCTCGCGTCGACAAGCTTTGCAGGAAATTGCCTGTGGTTTTGGTGGGCTGGGACTCTTGGACTTGCTCAATACGGAGCGGCAAGCCCATGGCGCGACATTGCTGCGCCGACGTGATTCCCACTATCCGGCTCATGCCAAACGGGTCATCTTTGTGTTTATCCATGGCGGGTTGTCTCATGTGGACTCCTTCGATCCTAAACCCAAATTGGAAGAGCTGGATGGTCAGCCCGTCCCGATCGAAAAGCCAAAGTTCAATTTTGCTAGTACGGGAAACATTCTCAAATCGCCGTGGAAGTTTCATCATTATGGCGAAAGCGGGATTGAGGTGAGTGACCTGTTTCCACACATTGGTTCAACAATCGATGACATCTGTGTCATCCGTTCAATGCACGGCAACCAGGTCGCCCACGGTGGAGCGACTTTGCTGTTGCACACCGGTGACGGCGTTCTCATTCGACCGAGCATGGGTGCCTGGGTATTGTATGGACTGGGCACGGAAAACCAAAATTTACCTGGCTTTATCACCATCACGCCATCGTCCTACCATGGTGGATCGCAAAATTATGGTGCAGCATTTCTACCAGCCGTGTTTCAAGGCACACGAATTGGCGATGGCAACACAGCACCAGAAAACGCCAAAATGTCAAATCTTGCCCCTGCACAAAAACAGCAAGTCTTGCAAAGATTGCAGCTCGATATGCTCCGTCGACAAAACGAACGTGCCCTTCAACGCGACGGCCATGATGCTCGGCTGGAAGCACGTATCGAGTCTTTCGAATTAGCGTTTCGAATGCAGATGTCCGCACCAGAAGTGATGGATACCTCGGATGAAACGGCCGAAACGGAATCCCTCTATGGAATCGGCGAAGGACCCACCGACGATTTTGGGAGACAATGTCTATTGGCCCGTCGCTTGTCCGAGGCTGGCGTACGATTTGTACAGGTTAACCATAGCTACCCCCGCAACTATTGGGACGCTCATGGTAACTTGAAATCCAACCACCAGTCCAATGCTAAAAAAGTCGATAAGCCGATTGCGGGACTCATCCGGGACCTCAAGCGGCGTGGACTCCACGACGACACGCTTGTCATTCTGGGTACGGAATTCGGACGTACCCCGGCAGCCCAGGGTAAAAATGGCCGTGACCATCATCCACACGCTTTCACAATGTGGATGTCCGGCGGTGGCATCAAGAGCGGAACGGTCTATGGCGCCACAGACGAATTCGGGTACTACGTAACCGAGAACAAGGTCCGCATGCGTGATTTCCACGCCACCGTATTGCATTTAATGGGAATCGACCACGAGCGATTGACGTTCCGCCATAGTGGCCGTGATTTCCGTCTGACCGATGTCGAAGGTTCTGTACTTCACGACATCCTTGCTTCTTGAATTTGGCAATGGCCCGCTCGCTGTAAAATTCAAAATCACAGTGTCGCCATTCTCAACAGCCGCTATGTCTGACCCCGAGGTGATTGCAGCGAATTCTGTTACGCATCATAATGTCCTAAGGACAAGGGAACATCATTCACCAACGGTGCGGCCCTTGCATTGGAACCATCGAATCGACACAAACCATGATATCTCCGTCAGCAAAACAGTTCGTCCAAGATGTTTTCCAATCACTCAATCGCGAGGTGTGGATCATCACCGCGGCCACGGCCGATCAACGTGGCGGCCTACTGGCGACGTGGGTCATGCAGGTTTCGCTAGACACCGAGCGGCCGTGCCTGATCGCCGGTCTAGCACCCAATCATTTTACAACTCGTCTGATCAAACAATCTGGAAAGTTCGCCGCGCATCTGCTCAAAGATGACCAGGCAGAGTTGGCCTTATCATTCGCCATTGGCTCTGGACGTGATCATGACAAACTGGCAGATGTGTCAGTTCGTCAAGAACCGGCTGGTCCGCCCATTCTCATCGACTGTCGGGCGTGGTTGAACTGCAAAGTTTATGCCCGTCTCGTAACCGGTGATCGTATTTATTTTTGGGCAGACGTTTTGGAAGGCGATTTGATCACACCCCGAACGCCATTACTCTGTGAACAACAGCTAATACTCGAAGCGAATGAATCCCAGCAAAATGCTCTGCGGAAAAATCTTCAGGAAGATCGCGACCACTTGGCACCTCATCAAGCTATGTGGCGAAATCAATTACCTGAAGAACTGGAGTTTCGTCCTTCCTAACCCCTAAAACACTTATCATCCCATGCCGAAAATTCTGGTTACCAATCGCGTACCGTTGGAACATCTGCAACCCCTCTCCGGTGTCGCGGAAATTATCCAGGGACCGGGCCCCATTGAGTTGATGCCTCGTCAAGAGGTTTTAAAACTGGCACCCGAACTCGATGCGATCATCAATCAGACGGAACTGCGTGTTGATCAAGAGTTTCTAGATACATCACCTCGTTTGAAAATCGTCGCCAATGTTGCGATCGGCACTGATAACCTGGATTTGGATGCGATGGCCGCGCGCGGTGTGTGGGCAACGAACACGCCGGATGCCCCTGTCGAATCGACAGCTGATTTCACACTCGGAATGTTATTGGCTCTGGTGCGGCGAATCTTGCCCGCCGATCATTACGTACGGTCCTCTGCCTGGTCTGAGGATGGGTTTCAGCCTGGCAGATGGGACGGAAGCTTGCTGAGTGGAAAAACATTGGGGATCATTGGTTACGGAAGGATTGGACAAGCTGTCGATCGTCGTGCGCGAGCCTTTGGAATGAAAATATTGTTTCACGATTTACTCACGACCAACGCCGCTGAATACCGTTCTCTGGACACGCTACTTGGCGACTCGGACATTGTGTCCTTGCACGTGCCACTCACCGATGACACCTACCATCTTCTCAACTCCCAGCGGATACAACAAATGAAAACCGGCGCATTACTCCTCAACATGTCCCGTGGCAAGGTCGTCGATGAAACAGCGCTTGTCGAATCATTGCGGTCAGGCCAGATCGCTGGTGCCGCGCTGGACGTCTTTGAAATGGAACCCGTTGTACATCCGGAACTGCTTGGGATGGATCAGGTTCTGTTAACGCCCCATATTGCCGGTGGTACACAGGAAAGCAAATTTCAGGCACGGACGCTCTGCGCTCAGAACATTGCGCTCGTCCTTCAAGGAGAACCGCCAGTCACGCCGGTGAACATACCCTTACTTTGATCATCCAACAGTCACGCGTCGCTTCAGAATCTACTACGAGCTGGATGTCACAAGCGGGCCGCTTTAATTCAAACTGTCTTTCAACAGCATTCCATCTATCTCAATGATTGCTGCCCACAATTGCCCCAGCGACTGAATGTATGTCAAGTTCGTTTGCGAATACGTCCGCTGGGCCGTGAGCAATTCAAAATTACTCAACTCTCCAGCCTGATAACCTTCAAACACCAGCTCCAATATCTCTTTTGAGTTGGCGAGAATCCCATCGGCTTTGGAATAAGCTTCGACCTGATTGCGTGCATCAGCATATCGCTGGTAGACATCAGCCAAACGCTGTTTGAAGCTTAA
>Ga0310120_10003132_pt1 | contig 11849 bp, 7 predicted proteins | sample CB27_AW_983_MG_FD_203506 | JGI IMG/M metagenome (GOLD analysis project Ga0310120, IMG submission 203506) | Marine microbial communities from Western Arctic Ocean, Canada - CB27_AW_983 | ecosystem: Environmental > Aquatic > Marine > Oceanic | place: Canada: Western Arctic Ocean | collected... | reverse complement strand
CCCTCCTGGCAGCCGCGGTCTGGCTTCAAATCGCCACTTGGAAAGGTTGGCCGGTCTCTACCACCCACTCCATCGTGGGCGCGGTTGTGGGTATTGCCATCATGATCGGCGGCACTTCAATCGTGAGTTGGGGAGGCGTGATCAAGATCGCGGCTTCCTGGGTCACTTCTCCTCTTTGCGGAGGCATCATCTCCTTCCTCCTCTTCCGCTTCATCCAGGGAAGAATCATCAACAACAAGCGACCTCTCCAGCAGACCTATCGCTACACGCCCTATCTCGTCTTCTACATCGGTTTCGTTTTGACCCTCGTGATGGTCTACAAGGGGCTGAAGAATCTGAAACTGGATCTCAATCTGGGACAGGCCCTCATTATCGCAGCGATTGCAGGCGCGGTTTGCTTTGCAGTCTCTCTCAGTTGGGTCAAAAAGATTCGCGCCAAACATGAAATCGAACGCGCCGACCTTGGAGTGGAACTCGAGGACGACCATCCGGAAGGGGTTCCCTTCGTCCGCAAATCCGATCCGGAGATGGACCCCATTCTCCGCCCGCCCCTTACCGAAGGCTCAGATACTCCGAGCAAGCGTTGGGAATATCGACGCGAGTTTGAGTACAACCGGATGGAAAAAATCTTCGGTCTCCTCATGGTCCTGAGCGCCTGCTTCCTCGCCTTCGCTCACGGAGCAAATGATGTGGCCAATGCCATCGGACCACTTGCGGCTGTCGTTGACATCGTGCAGTCGGGAGAGATCGCGGAAAAGTCTGCCGTCCCCATCTGGGTCCTCCTCCTCGGCGGCGCCGGTATCGTGATCGGTCTCGCTACCTGGGGATACAAGGTCATGGAAACAGTCGGCAGGAAGATCACCGAGCTCACTCCCAGTCGGGGCTTCGCCGCCAACATCGGAGCCGCCACCACCATCGTGGTTGCCAGCCGGATGGGCATGCCGATCTCAACGACGCATACTCTGATAGGGGCCGTTCTGGGCATCGGTCTCGCTCGCGGAATCGACTATTTGAATCTCAAGGTCGTGCGCGACATCGCGATCTCCTGGATCATCACCATCCCGGCGGGCGGTGGACTGGCGGCCTTGTTCTATCTCATTCTGAATTCCATCTTCGGTGGGGCGACTAAGTAATCGCCGCTGCAAATTGGGCGAGGGTCGTGCAAAAAATTCGCACCCGCCCTCGGGCCTCCCGGATATTCGCGCCCAAAGATTGAGAATTTGCGCGCTGGGCATCGGTAGTGCGCTGACCGATACGGTTCCTTATTGCTAGGCAATTTCTTTCCCAGCTCTGATTTACTGGCCCTTCACGGGAGGGGAAAGCAAGTGCCGCCATCACCCATAGCCGACATCCCCCTCTTTTTGCTCGACGTCACCACGCTTGAGCAAAGGGTTACTGCGCTTATTGCCCGTAGCCCGGGCGGTATTAACCCCCGTGAAAGAGCCGGACCAGATGAAGACAACGGATTGGGCCTCGCTGATAATGCAAAGGCAATGCCTGTAATAAGGGCAAACTGGTGCCCCCACGGTCCTGATCGGGGTACCCTTTTTGGGCCATTGTGAAGGTTAGGGGGACCAGATCACTTGTGTTCGCCGCGCTGGCTGGCAAGACGATCACGCCCGAGCAGCGAACGCAGTTTCTCGACAAGATCGTGCTGGTCAACAGGCTGCTTCACCCCCCCCAACTACTGGGACCCGAAGATCGGCAAGTGCAGCCTCAACCCTAACATGACGACTTCCGCACCGAGGCACCTTCAAAGCACTCCGGGATAAGGAGTTTCTGCTGGGTGCTCTTGAGCTCGGTGGATGCGATGCGGAGGATTTTCCGGACCACGCTTCCAGCTATGATGTCCGGCTCGCTGTGATAGTGCGTAATGGTGGGCCGGAGCTGTTCGTACCAGGTTTCGTAGCAGAGAGCGACGAGCGAGAGGTCATCCGGAATGCGGAGGCGTCGCTCGGCCATCCAGCTCATGAGATTGAGGACATAGCGGGAGCGGGTCGCGATGATGGCGGTGGGGGGATTCTCCAGCCCGAAAGCGACCTCAAGGGCGCGCGGCACGCTGTCAGGCTCACCGCGGTCGATCATCTTGTAAACGGAACCGGGATTGGGGCCACTTTCAATGGCTTTCGCTAGACCCTGTTCCGTGGCCTCCAATCCTCCCAGCTTGACGTCGGGCATGAGAAGTCCGATCCGATGATGTCCATGGCGCTTGAGGAGACCGCCCGCGTGAAAGGCGGCCGCGTGCCAATCCTCATCGAGGCAGGGGATAATCACCTCGGGTTGCGGATAGCCGCGAATCAGGGCGGGCAATCGTTGCTCTTCGAACCAGAGCTGAACGGGAGCGGGACACTGGTAAAGAATCCAGGCATCCACTTCGACATCCTCGACAAGTTTCTCGAGTTTGCGGGCGGGATTCCGCAAGTGAAATAGTCCCGGCGAGACAAGCTCAAGCTCGTAGCCGCGTCGATTGAGGAGCCCTCGCACGAGGTCAAACTCGATGAGCAACCATGGAGGAAACTCTCGGAGAGATTTGGGAGAAAGAAACGCGATGCGATTGGATTTCTTCCTTTGGTCCACGCGTAAACCTGGTTTCGAGATACCTCTCCGTTTCCCATGCTGCCTCGGTGTGATCCAGCCCTCTGATTCAAGAATCTCCAGCGATAAACGGAGCGTATCGCGGCCAATCTGCAACTTGTCGGCCAAGGTCCGTTCGCCCGGCAGGAGGGCATGAAACTCCCCACCAACGATCATCTCCTTGATGATCGTCGCTGCCTGAGTGGGCAGGTCCTGGCGGTGAGGCAGGCGTGACACTGCTCAATAATCTAACTGGTCTGCCAATCAAACCAAGCTCTTTGGATTTCGAGAATGTGGAGGGCGGCTACCTGATAACAGGAGGATGGAACCACTCAACATGAAGGGGCTGGTCGCGGCGGTGGTAACGCCGATGACCGAAGAGGGCGAGCTGAGACTCGATATGGTTCCGCGAATTGTTGAGCATCTGAGCAAATCGGGTGTCGTCGGCATTTACATTGCTGGCAGCACCGGCGAGGGGATGTCCCTCACAGGCGACGAGCGACGAGCGGTTGCAGAGGCCTACGTCCGCACTGCCAAAGGCAGAATGCACTCGATCGTCCAGGTGGGCCACAATTGCACCAAAGTCTCCGCTGCACTGGCGACCCATGCCGAGATGGTTGGGGCAGACGCCGTATCGGCAACTCTCCCCGGACACTTCAATCCGAACGGCGAAACAGGATTGATCGAATCCATGCGTCCCATCGTGGAGGCCGCGGCAGAAACACCATTTTACTACTACCACATTCCCCAGCTCTCCGGAGTCACGATCGATCCCATGCGCTTCACCGATCTTGCGACGAACCGCCTTTCGACCTTCTGCGGCATCAAGTACTCGGACGGTGCGACCATGCACAATCTCCCGCTCTTGCAGAAGATCGCCCCCGACCTCGAGTTTCTCAGTGGTTCAGACGAGGGATATTTGCAGGCATTGGCCCAGGGATACCAAGGAGCGGTGGGCAGCACCTACAACTACGCCGCTCCAATCTACCATCGCGTCAGAGACGCGTTCGAAGCAGGAGACCTGGACACGGCACGCTTGTGGCAGGGACGGGCCATCGAGATGATCGATATCATGTTGGCAACCTGCAGTCGAGCCAGCTTGAAGGCGATGATGACGATGGTGGGTATCGATTGTGGTCCGGTCCGTCGTCCTCTCGAGCCTGCAACTGAGGAGCAACTTGGAGAGCTTCGGCGTCGCCTGGAGGAGATGGGATGGTTCGACTGGATCGGAGCCGAACGATCCATCGCAGTTTGAGACGACCGTTTCACGAAGCTCTCCGGGTGAGATGATCGGTCCCTCAAGTCGTATATGCCAGATTGTGGCTGTTACGGAGGAGGTCGCAGCGGCGGGACCTGGAATCCGGCAAACCGACCAAACCTGTCTCGCATCGCCCGAATTTGAGCTCTACGAATTGCGATCCGATCCTCAGGGGCTGGTAAATCTGGCTGGAAAGACCGAGTATCAACTGTTGCTGGGGATGATCCTGGGGCACCAGCGGACTGGGCAGGAGCAAACGGGAGATCCCCCGGGACACCGAAGAATGTCCGATTCTGGCTCGCGGAGGCGGAGGGGGCCGCAATCTCAACTACCGCGGCATTGAGGGATTTACCTGGGAATATCTGGAGCAGTTTAGGCCCGGGGCGATTCGGGACTGACGGCGGAATGAGCCCTGCGGGATCGACGGAAGCGCATGCGGGCAGCGAAAGATTGTTCGGAGGACTTGACCTTCGAGCACGCCCCATTCAAGCCACTGGTCTGCTTTTCCTACCTCTACCTGTTCCTTCGGGCGACCACGGAGGCTGCTTGAATGCAGCCAACGACCTTGCACCCAAGCCCATGAAAACAAATTGTCTAACAACATTAGCACTCGCTGCTCTGGCGGCATCCACGCTGACGGCGAACGCTAGCTCCGTAATCACCTCCTATGAAACCGTGACTGGTGCCAGGGACGGAAACCAAGCGGGTCCCATGTGGGGGCAATTCATCACACCGGACATTGGGTCTACTGGCGGTCCTCACGGCACCCTTTATCTCCAAAGCTTAAGCTACCAGGCAGCTGACGATGGCACTCGCCAGACCGCTGTAGTTTATCTACACGCCTACAGCACCTTTACCACTAGTGGCGGTGGAGCTGTTACGGGAATTGGTGGTTTCACCGCTGCATCTACTTCTACTGTGGATTTAGGCGCCATCGCCGGTGACGGAACATTGACGTGGGACTTCGCAGGTAATGACGCATTTGATGGCGCGACTTCTTATATGTTTGTGGCATCAACTTCCCCAACTGAAGTCACTTTCGCTGATACTTCCAGCTTGGTCGGATCAACTTACGCCCTCGATGTTGGCGATCTCTACGCTGGTGGTGACTCTCTCCGCGGCAACGGGGGCAACACCGGATGGGATCAACATTTCGAGGCCACGTTCGACACCGTTCCCGAGCCTTCGACCGCCGTACTCTTTGGCTTCGCTGGTCTCACCCTGCTGCTGCGGGGCCGACGCCGGTAGACAGCCGAGGGTCAATCCATCAGCCTATTTCGAAGCCCACCTCTCGGAAGGGGTGGGTTTTTTCTTTTGCCTATAACCCGCTTTTTGCAGATGCCCCGTCAGGGCAATCTTGCCATCCGCTGAACGTCCAAACATGAAAATCGATCTCATGGAGACAACTGTCATCCTGCGCAGTTTCCTGAGTTGTTGGCTATTACTGGTATGCACCCAGTGCAATAACAGGGAGGGGAAGACTAGGGATCGCCAGCAGCAAACCATCCAGGCCCTGGTGCGTGACGAGGAGGCGGTGCTGGACGTGACAATACTGGCTGGAAAAATCGCGGACTCGATCAAAAACAGGGTCGTCGTCGGCCCGGAAACACGTTCGCTGTTTGCGGAGGAATTCGTTCTTGCCGATCTGCTTGCCCCTGATCGAAATTCACGCGTGTTGGACGCCGCGCACGGCATTGCCAGCAGCCAGTGGGAGCTGGGTGAAGAGCAATCCATCACCCTCGATCAAGCCGAAAAGACAGGTGTCTGGAATGATTTACTGGGTTCGCTTTACGAGGTGTCGGATGCTTCGTTTGGATTTATTTCCGGAAGGTCGGAAGACGGTGTCTTGCTCGAGTCCCTCCTCAAGTTCAGCGGCAAAGGGCTGGATGAAAACAAGCAACACGTCAGCTTGCAGGGCAAGGTGGCAGTGGACTGGGTCAGATCTGGCGAGAGTTGGAAGATCACGAGCTGGCGTACTGAGAGCCTGAGGGCGACCCGCCGGAAGGAGCTACTGTTTCGCAACGCAATGCCCACCTTGTTCAATGCGCGGGATCTTGAACTGGCAACCCGCAGTTTCCATGAGGAGAAGCTTACCCAGCTTATCGAGAAGAATGAGACAAGGCTTCCCAAAACCGCTTACAACCCGCATTTCACGCCAGAGTCTGGCTACCTGCACCCTGCGGTGTCGGTGGTCGATATTAACGGGGACGGTTGGGACGACCTCTTTGTCAGCTCGCTGTGGGCCCCCTGCCAGCTCTGGGTCAACCAAGGGGGGGAACAATATTCTGAACAGGCGGGCGCCTACGGACTCGACGTGCTGGCATGCAACACCTCAGCAATTTTTGCCGATTTTGACAATGATGGTGACGCCGACCTGATTCTTGGGCGCAGCCTGGAGCGTAGCCAGATATTCTGGAATGAGGCAGGCCACTACGCCGCCTCTCCAGAAGAGTTGCCATATCTCGTCACCTCTGTCTCAGCGGCGGACTGCAACAATGACGGGCTGCTGGACATTTACCTCTGCACCTACGGGCCCAGTGGCACTTCGGCTGACAGCACTCCCGACTGGTTTAAAAAATTTCTACCACCAGAGACGCACTCGTCCCTGCACGCAGCCCTGGCGAGTGGGCATCGCTACTACGACCAAGCGGGGCCGCGCAACTATCTGCTCATCAACCGGGGCGGGCGCCGGTTTGAAATAGCCCCAGCAGACCCCGCCCTCGACCAGTACCACAACTCCTACCAGGGATCGTGGGTGGACTACGACAAGGACGGCGATGTCGACCTCTATGTCTGCAACGACTTCGCCCCTGACTCGTTGTTGCGTAACGATGGCTGGGAAGATGATGGGATCCCACGATTCACTGATGTTTCCGAGGGGCTCTCAGGTGACACGATGAAAGGTTTCGGCATGGGGGCATCGTGGGGTGACTACGATAACGACCAGCGGCCTGATCTCTTTGTCACCAACATGTATTCCAAGGCGGGACAGCGCGTGCTATCGCGCTTCGACAACGTCGATGACCGCCTGCACTTCTCGGCCCGGGGAAACCTACTCTTCCGGCAGCGCGACGGAAAGTTCGAGCAGCTGGCCGGGGAAAGCGAAGCCTTCCCGGTGCATCAGGGCGGCTGGGCGTTTGGTGGACAGTTCATTGATATCGACAACGATGCCTGGCTGGATCTCTACGTGCCCAACGGATTCTACACCGCACCCGAACGGGTGGCTTCGCAGGTAGACCTCTGAAGTTGCTTCTGGCGCACGGTCGTGCGCACCGACCCGGGCAAGGATAGGAATTTTGTTTACTCCAAGGAGTGGCAATCATCGGGCAAACTCGCAATGTACGACACAGACGCGGATGGAAAGAAGATCTCGAATTCGTTCAGCGGCAACGAGCGTGACCACCTATACTTGAACCGGAGTGGCAAGTCGTTCATCGATGTATCGGCTCTGTCCGGGCTGGACCTCATCAGCGATGGCCGTTCCTTCGCCTACTTGGACTACGATCACGACGGCTGGCTGGACGTAGCCGTAGCCAGCGCGAACACTCCCCAGTTGCAACTCCTGCACAACGAGATCGGTAATTCCATCACCGAGTCCAGAAACCACGTTCAGCTCAAATTTTTCGGTGGCAATACCAGCAGTGAGCCCTCAGCAACCCTCTCCAACCGCGATGGCTATGGGGCGAAGATAATCGCAGCTCTCGACAACGGCCTAACAGTTTATCGAGAGCATCACTGTGGTGCCGGATTGGCGGCACAGAACACGAGTGTCATCCACCTGGGCATCGGCACCGCCACCACGATCCGAGAGCTAACGGTCATCTGGCCATCGGGAAAAATACACGTAACCAGGAATATCCAACCCGGGACTCTCCACGAAATCCGTGAGAAAAAAAGTTAAGGCTCTCTGGCTCTACGCTGCGTTCACGATCGGTCTGGTAACCCTCACCGGTTGCGGGCCTGGGGCCAGTGAGCGGGAACGGGACTCCGCATCACTGTCACCAGTCGAGTCGCACCGGCTAATGCTAGAGAAGCTTGCCGAGATCGCAAAATCATCCCGAACGCACAACCCCTACTTCGGCGACCACCGCCAGAAACAACTTCTCGGGGAGGTCGACCGCGCCGGTGAAAAAGCAACGGCTGGTATGCTCCTCACCCTCGGCCAGGCTGAACTGAATTTGGGCATGGAAGAGGAGGCGATCGAGCACATAGAGCAGGCACTCCAAGTGGCCGAGGTCGGCGGAAAGCCTGATCGGACCGGTGTTCTCTACTGGCTCGGCGTGGCCAATCTCCGCCTGGCAGAAACCGAGAATTGCTGCGCCCGGAACACGCCTGAGAGCTGTATCCTGCCTATCCGGGGCACTGGCATTCACACGATGGAAAATGGCTCGCGCACGGCGATAGCACACTTTGGGGAGGTGATTGCCGCTACTCCTGGAAACTCCGAAACTAACGTGCGTGCTCGCTGGTTGCTCAACATCGCTTACATGACACTCGGCGAGTTCCCCTCCGGAGTTCCTGCGGAATACTTGATTGATCCTGCCTATTTCACATCAGGGGACTCATTCCCTCGCTTTAAAAATATCTCTGAGCGGCTCGGGCTTGGCACTTTCAGTTGTGCCGGTGGCGTTATCATCGATGACTTCGATAACGACGGTGACTTTGATGTGGTCGTATCCGATTCGGATCCCCGTGGGCAATTGCGCCTCTACCGGAACACGGGCAAGGCGGGGTTTATCGAGGAAATTGAAAAGGCCAATCTAAAGGGGCTCTACGGCGGGCTCAATCTTGTCCAAGCAGATTTTAACAATGACGGCTGGCTTGATTTGTTCGTTGCCAGAGGTGGCTGGTTCAAGGGAGAGGGCAGACACCCAAACTCGCTGCTGCGCAACAACGGCGACGGCACATTCACAGACATCACCTTGCGGGCAGGGCTCGCCGAGGTTCACCATCCCACCCAGACAGCCTCCTGGTCCGACTACGATCTGGACGGCGACCTTGACCTCTACGTCGGCAACGAGCGCCACAGCCACGACCCGCCGAGCCAACTCTTCCGCAACAACGGCGACGAGACCTTCACCGATGTGGCACGCGTGGCCGGGGTCACAAATAACCGCTTTGCCAAGGCTGTCATCTGGGGGGATTACGACGGTGATCGATACCCCGATCTCTACATCTCAAATTTCGGATCGAACAACCGGCTGTACCACAATAACGGCGACGGCACCTTCACCGACATGGCAGAGGCGTCAGGAGTTGATGGCCCGGTCGAGAGCTTCCCATGCTGGTTCTGGGACTACGACAATGATGGCATGCTCGATCTCTATGTCGCCTCCTACGCAGCGCACATGGATGACGTTGCCGCAGACGCCATGAAATACTCCCTGAACATCGAGAAAGCCAGGCTCTACAGGAATACCGGCGATAGGTTCGAGGACGTTGCTGAGGCCGCGGGAATCACCCAACCTGCCTCGCCGATGGGTGCGAATTTCGGCGATATCAACGGCGATGGCTATCTGGATTTCTACTTGGGAACAGGCTGGCCGGAATACGATGAGCTGATGCCTAACAAACTGTATGTTGGCCGGGGAGGCACGGGCTTCGTCGATGTCACCATGGCCAGCGGCTTCGGCCATCTGCAGAAGGGGCATGGAATCGCGTTCGCGGATCTCGATCAGGACGGCGACCAGGACGTGTTTGAGGAGATGGGTGGAGCGGTGTTGGGTGATGCCTACTTCAACGCGTTTTTCGAGAACCCTGGATTCGGCACAAACTGGATTGCCATCAAACTGGTAGGCACCAAGACAAACCGCTCGGCCATTGGCGCCCGCATTCGTGTGGACATCGAAGAAGGTGGCACGATTCGCACAATCTATCGCTACATCAACAGCGGCGGCACCTTTGGTGGGAACCCGTTGCGGAAAAATATTGGCCTCGGTAGAGCAAAGACAATCAATCGGCTGGAGATCGAGTGGCCTGTATCAGGCACCAAGCAGCAGTTCGATGATGTGGAAGTGAATCAAGTCATCTCCATCACGGAAGGGGGAGATGCCATCAGACCGATCCCCCGAGGCTGATGTAACGTTATTCTCGGGGGGGTCCTCAACCCTTCGCCGTCGCGGGCTTTTGCGGCGCCTCTGCCGGCCGGCTTGGGCGCATCCGGGCCGCGAGAGTTTCTTTGGATTACTTGACCTTCGAGCGCGCCAAATTTTAAAATCACTGGTCTGCTTTTCCTACCTCTACCTGTTCCTTCGAGTGACCGCGGAGGCTGCTTGAATGCCGCCCACCAACCGCACCCAAGCCGATAAAAAGAAGATCCCTAACAACAACCCTTGCCTTTCTCACCATCGCGACCCTGCCATGCAGCGCGGCCCTGAGCATATTGAATTCCAGCGCCTTCGCGAACAGGTACAACGGAGACCAAATCTTTGACGGCTCCACCGCGATCAACGGTTGGGTGGCAACCGGTGGAATCGGCAACGGAGATCTTTCGCTGAACGGTACAAATGTGATTGCGACGCTCGGAGCCGCCAACAACAACGGCTGGGTCCAGCACGACAATGGCGCGACGGCTTGGGAGCAGGGGGCCGGCAGTTGGACTGTTGAAGTGCGAGCCAACATCAGCGCGAACGCCGGTGCGGGAGGATTTGTCATCTGGGGGGCTTTGAACGGCGAGCGCGACATCATGACAATCCGCGAGAACTCCGTCACTAGTCTTGGAGGAACGGTCTACGATTCGAACGACAACGTGGGCGGGTTTCATAATTTCCGCCTGGCATACGATGCTGCCGATGACGTCTACCACTACTTCCGGGACGGTGTGCAGATCACCCCCTTGACCGGCGTCGGCCAACAGGGCGGCACCGGAAGCACGCGCCTGATTGTCGGTGACTGCTGCACCAACATTGCCGGATCATTCTTTGGGGGCAATGGGACTGTGGTCGAATACGAATACATCCGCTACGACAACACTGGAGCATTTTCTCCGGTTCCCGAGCCTTCGACCGCCGCTCTCTTTAGCCTCGCAGGCCTCTTGTTCCTTCGGCGTCGGAGGTAGAAGAGAGGGTTGCACCAGCCTCTTTCGAAGCCCACCTCGGAAGGGGTGGGCTTTTCTGTCCACCCGCACAAGGTGCCGGACAGGACAGTTTGGTGAGCCTCGGACAACCCCCTCCATGATCTCCACGCGCCACGCTGCTGTTTCCGTCGCTTGCCTCTCTGCCTTCCTGGCAACTACGACGGCAAGGGCAGGTTTTGGGCCTGTTCTTAACGAGATCATGGCGAGCAATGACGTGACCCTCGCCGATGAGGACGGCGAGTTTTCGGACTGGATCGAGATTCGGAACTCGGGCGATACGGCAGGAAACCTCAACGGGTGGTTCCTCACCGATGACGCCGCCAACACAACCCGTTGGGCGTTCCCATCCACTCCCCTCGCACCCGGCGAGCTCCTGGTCGTTTTCGCTTCCAACAAGAACCGCGCCATCGCCGGGGCCGAGTTACACACGAATTTCAAGCTCTCCGGAGACGGGGAGTATCTTGCTCTGGTGCCACCGGATGGGATCACGCCGTCCAGCGCCTTCGATCCCGCCTATCCGCCACAATTCACCGATGTCTCCTACGGCGCGAGCCCGTCCAGCGCGACCATCGGCTATTTCACCGAGCCCACCCCCTGCCTGGAGAATGGAGAGCCGGGCAGCGGCCCGGTGGGAGTGGTCGAATTCACGCCGGGGGGCCAGGTCTTTGCAACCTCTCTCACCGTCACGCTCTCCAGTGCGACTCCGGGCACGACGATCCTCTTCACCACCGATGGCAGCGACCCCAGCGCCAACAATGGCACCCTCTACTCCGCACCCTTCACCATCACTGCCACCACCGAAGTCCGTGCCCGAGTGCAGTTTTCGGATGAGGATGCGGGTCCGGTTTCGCAACGCAACTTTGTGAAACTCGCTCCGGATATGCTGTCGTTCACTTCGCCCTTGCCCATCGTGATCCTGGACAACTTCGGTGCCGGTGCGGT
>Ga0310120_10003128_pt1 | contig 11867 bp, 9 predicted proteins | sample CB27_AW_983_MG_FD_203506 | JGI IMG/M metagenome (GOLD analysis project Ga0310120, IMG submission 203506) | Marine microbial communities from Western Arctic Ocean, Canada - CB27_AW_983 | ecosystem: Environmental > Aquatic > Marine > Oceanic | place: Canada: Western Arctic Ocean | collected... | reverse complement strand
ATCTGTGCGGAACGCGCACGCAGTTTTCACTTCCGCTTGACCTCAGACATCTAACGAAATTTCAGCGCCAGGTGCTGAAAGCGGTGGTAAATGTACCGCACGGAGAAACTTGCTCCTACGGAGAAATCGCCGCCCTAATTGGCCGCCCGAACGCGGCACGCGCTGTGGGAGGAGCCAACGCCCGCAACCCGCTTCCCATAGTCATCCCCTGCCACCGCATCATCGCGGCTGACGGCAGCTTGGGTGGGTACAGCGGCCAAGGAGGGCTGCGCACTAAACGGCGCCTGTTGAAATTGGAGAGGGTGCAGAGGGTGCACTGTTAACCGCAGCTGTGCGGTTTACACTCACTCCTTATTCCGGAGGAGATTGAACGAAATCAGCGTGAGTCTTGTCAATCAGATTCCCAGCAGTATACGAGGAAATAGTTACATAATATTCCGCACCGGAAGCGCTGAACAGAAAATTACCATCGAGTTCCGAGCCCACGCGCAACACATGCTCCTGTAGCGCGTCATCGATTTCAGTGGTAATGATTGCCGTCGCCTGCGGTTGCTCGAGCCCATACGACGGTTGAAGCTCTTTTCCCAGCGGCGCCATCATGCGCACTGAGCTAACTTGCGAGAGCAAACTGTTTAGGGATGACTCGTCCAGCGTCTGCTCCGCATCCAGTTCCTCCCACGTCCATTTCTCATCCACCTTGGTAAAGTTGAAGCTGCCATTTTCGTTCTGCAGGTTGATGGCAATAATCGCATCCCGTGACACGCTAAAGAACTGGGTGTCGATGTAATTAGATGCCGCGATGTTAGCTTCCCATGGAGTCAGATCCGCTGTCAAATAGACCTCGTCACGCCCGAGCATCCGGAAGTGCGTCGCGCCCGCGCCGGCGGTGCTTCCCAACAGCAGCGTGTTTTGCGCTCCGTCTGACCACGTAATTTGGAGCTTACGGTTGAACTTTTGCTCCCCCACCTGCAGACGGGAGTGGCTGCCCTCAGTCACAGTCACCAGCCGGCCGGTACGCAGTTGCTCGAGTTTGCGAAGCAGCGGCACAATCCTATCAGCGTCTGCGGGAAATGCGGCCGCTTCCGGCAGCAACCATTCAATGCCAGATTTAGCTAGTGCAATACGTTTGCCATCGTCATCAGTAATCGCCAGGGCCACAATTTCTGCTTCCTCTCGATCGACGAACAGCAGCCCGCCATCACCAACTACCTCCCGTGGCCAGAAAACCGCCGCACCCAATACGACTTGCGCCGCCAGCAATGCGGCAAGTATCCGGTTGGTATTGTTCATCATATCAAAATTCTAGCACCACTCATCGGTGTCGCGAAACGTGTGCACCCCAATTCCGCCACGCCATTCTAAAGTATGTAAGATTGCCACTGTGGGCGTCCCTTATATCTTATTATTTTAGTCGACTTGCGTTTAGCAGCCTTTGCATACCACCACGCTGCCTAAGCTTGCAGTGTCAACACTATTGATTGCTCGTTGCGCCTGCGCATGCGCCATGCCCACCCCAATATTCCGAGCGCTAGCAGTGCCAGCACGTAATTCGTCGACTCCCAAAAAGCCTGTTCGCGCTCGGAAAGCGGAGTCAGAGGCCGCGACGCAGTGCCGCGCGAGCGGATGCTGAGCAAATCCAGGTCTTCCACCGCCCAGTCGGCGACGTTCTCTGCCAATTGCAGACTGTTCACGTAGCGGTCGCCCGAAAGATTGGACGAGAGGTTAAAAACGGTGTCGTTCAGAAATTCCGCACTGCTGAAGACAACCAGCCGAGCGGTAGGTAGAGAAATCTCCAGCGTACCAACTGCGTCGGGATTGAGAGCTTCACCCGTGACTTCGTCAATCTTCTCGAGAGGAGATTGTTTATCCTTGAAATAGCTTTCAAACACGCCCTCCACCGAAACCGCAAGAACGTGTGGTTCCCGTTCGGAGCCCATCGGAAATCCCAAATCAGGATATAGATCGGTGTCCGGCTGAATGTTGATATCGCTGGTAACCCACGATTCCGGACTGGATTGCAACAACACGGTCACTTCCCGCTCTGCATTGACACGCGCGTCCACGGAGATGGGGGAAGGCCAATTCAGTGTCACTGCCTGTAAGCTGGGCAGAATCGGGCTGTCACGGTTCATCCCGTCCGAGCGAACATCGACGAAAAACGGATAGCTCATAGCGCGGATTTCGCGCACTTGAATGCCGCCGAGATCACGCGTCACCGGCACGGGAAAAGCCTCATTTTGCGCGTCAAGTACCAGTTTTTCGTCGATAGCAATTCCATAACTCATGAGCATTTCCCGCAATCCCGCCGTCACCTGCTGCAGCCCCAGCCCACCAGTGATCTGATCGAGCTGCATAATGTAGTTTCCAGCAGCCGCCACCACTGCGCCGCCACGCATCAGGTATTGGTCAATCGCGTAACGCTGCGCATCGCTCATATCCTGCGGAGCAATCACCATAAGCACATCCACATCCGGCGGCACTTCGCCATCAGTCATTTCAAGCGACCGCACTGTGTAATTTTCGCGCAGGGTTTGCGCCAAAGTGTCATAGCTCTTGAAAGAAGGTATCTGCTGTCCAAAGCCGCTCTGCTGCGGAATATCCGGCGGAGTCCATAGGCCAATCACTTTCAGGAAACCGGTGGAAGTGCGCTTCAGCGCAGCCTCAATCGAGGTGCGGATACTAGCATCGCTCAGGTCACTGCTCGGATATAAGACCTGCGCCTCCGTGCCGATTTCGAGGAGCATATAGAGATAATATGTATCAGACGAGAAAAACGAGACTGGAATCGGCTGCAAGCCGTAAAGATCATACAAATCCTGACCCGACAACGGGCTGTCCGCCGAGTCCACATCAATCATCTCAAAAGCAAATTTACCGCCAGATTCAGATTCAATTTCTGCTGCCACTCTGCGAATAGCTGCCGGCGCATCCACCAGTGATTCCGGAAGTGTACTAGGGGTGGTATAGAGCGTCAGTTTCACCTGATCGCCCACCGCCACCAAAATAGTGTCGATGCTTTGAAAGCCGTAGATCACTTTCTTAATCGCACGCGTCAGGTCATATTCCAAGTTACGTAGGCGCACATCTATTTGCCCACTGCGGTACGGTTCTACTTCAATCAAGTCTCCAAAATTGAGCACCACATGCTGGTCGCCATAGCGTACGAGAATGTCGAAATAGGCGTTGACCACCGAAGACCCATAGCGGTCGGCGGCTTGCAGCGGCGTGGGCCGGATACCATAGGTCTGATTAGCCTCAATTTCTTTCTCCGGATCTTGCAGCGGGTCGACAATTTCGATCACCAGATTGCCGTTAGAGGCGATACGGTATTCCTGCAGCATGTCGCGAATGCGTGGAACAAGCGGCGCTAGCAGCGGATGGGTTTTGTCACTGAAGTAACCGCGAATGAGCAGCGGTTCCTGCACATTGGTGAGCAAGTCACGCGTGGTGTGCGAAAGGCTGTACTCACGCTGAGCGGTCAGGTCTATCCGCACGCCGCGCAACGGGAAAAGCCATACATTGAGCGCAACCAGGTTCACTATGACCAACGCCACAGTCAAAGAAATGCGACGACGATGAAGGAGTGTGTTTTCACCCTCGCTCCAACCATGGCGTTCCAACGCAAGCACATTGAGGGTGAGGAAAATGCCAGTCATAGAAAGGTAGTAGGCCAGATCACGCAAATCAATCACGCCGCGCTCGATACTCTCGAAGCGGGCTCCGGATCCGAGCGCGCGGAAAATCTCGGTTAATTGGTCGCCGAAGAAATCAGTGAATCCGCGCGCACCTACAAGATAAAACGCGCCGCCAAGCAGCCCCGTGCCGATCAGCGCAACCAATTGATTATCGGTCCGTGCCGAGACGTAGAGACCGATAGCGGCATAAGCTGCCGCTAGCAACACGGCTGCCAGATAACCACCGATAACCGGACCCCAATCCAGGTTGCCCAGCAGCGCTACGCTGAGCGGCAAAAAGACAGTCAGTGCCAACGCCACGCACACCAGCGTCATCACCGCCAGGAATTTACCGAGCACCAGATCGACCAGACGCACTGGCAGCGTAAGCAAGATCTCCAGGGTGCCCGAGTACTGCTCCTCACTCCACTGGCGCATGGTCAGGGCTGCGACCAGGAAAATCAGCAGCAGGGGCATCCAATTAAAAAGCGGCCGCACGTCTGCAATGCCACGCGAGAAGAACGCGTCCACCCAGAAGAAGGTAAACAGTGTGGCCGCTATAAAAACGCCAACGAAAATCAGCGCCATCGGAGAACCAAAGTAGCTATTAAGTTCTTTGCGGGTAAAGATTAGCGCTTGTTTCATGCAGCAGTGGCCAATTCGTTGAAGACAGTTTCGAGGGTACGCACATCGCGCCGCAGTTCTCGCAAAGGCCAATCCTGCTGGCGCGCCAAATCGTAAATCGCAGGGCACAGGTCAAAACCATCCGCACCCACAATCCGAAATCTGGAGTATCCCTCGGCTGTGCGCATCGGCGACACCTGACGTACAGACGTCAGCGCACCCAGAGCTTTCTCGGCACCATTCACTTCTTTTTGAAGCACCAGGATGGCGTCCGTGGTCTGCGCCAGATCCTCCAGACTCGCGTCAGCTTTCACCTCACCGTTAATAAGAATCATCACCCGGTCGCAGATCGCCTCCACTTCCGACAATATGTGTGATGAGAAAAGGATGGTGCTACGGCTAGAGAGGCGTTTGATCAGGTTGCGAACCTCCACAACCTGGGTTGGGTCTAAACCAATGGTGGGCTCATCGAGAATAAGTAAGCGCGGCTGGTGCAAAATCGCCTGCGCCAGGCCCACTCTCTGCCGAAAACCTTTGCTTAACTGGCCAATTGGCTGGGTAAGGCGATTTTCAAGTCCAGTGGCATAAATAGCCGCAGATAGCAGTTCCACCTGATCTGCGTCCGGAATTTCCCGAAGGCCTGCGATCATTCTCAGGTAGGCTTGCACCGACATATCACTATAGAGTGGGGTATTTTCAGGTAGATAGCCTACGCGCGCCTGCACATCACGCGGGTGCTCCAGAACATTCAATCCATCTACTATGATATTACCTTCGTCCGGATGCAGAAACCCCGTCAGGCACTTTATTGTGGTGGACTTTCCCGCACCGTTCGGACCGAGCAGACCGACAATCTCTCCCGGGGCAACATGGAATTCGACCTGCCTTAACGCTTCAACCTCACCATACCGTTTCGTTAAACCTTCTACGTGAATCACTCCTCAATCACCTTTTATCCCCGTTAGCCTAAATTCTACCAAATTGTCCCGGATTCGCAAACTTACACGCAATAACCCTATCATAATATCAACATGGCATCGCCAAAGCTATAAAATCGGTACCTAGCCTGCATCGCGATTTGATAAGCCTGAAGAATTTTCATACGTCCTTTAGCTCCCAGAAACGCCGCTACCATCATTAGGGGCGTCGAGCGAGGCAGATGAAAATTGGTCACAAGAGCATCTACAGCACGAAAACGATATCCCGGAGTTATGAAAACACCTGTTTCTCCCGACATGGGCGTAACCTCCCCACAAGACCCACCACGCGCAGCGGTCTCTAGCACGCGCACCGTAGTGGTCCCCACGGCGATGACCCGACCGCCCCCGTCTCGCACAGAATTAATTGTCTCAGCCGCGTTCTCCTCCAAGCAAAACCACTCCTGTTGAATTCGATGATCACTCACCATCTCAGCCTTCACCGACGCAAAAGTATCCATCCCCACATGCAAGGTGACCATCACGATTTTCACGCCTTTAGAGACAATATCAGCCAGCAAATCTGCCGTAAAGTGTAGCCCAGCAGTAGGAGCGGCAGCCGAGCCCGCATTAGCCGCATAAACCGTTTGATACCGCTCACCATCCCTTAGTTCCGTGGCGATGTACGGAGGCAGCGGAATCTCACCAATTTCACCGAGCATGGGCGTGATCGCGCGTGAGAACCGAACAAGCCTCCGCGGCCCACCAAGATCTTCTAAAACCATTGCTGACACGTTTCCGTCACTGATTTCCACTCGCGCGTCTACTCCCATCCCACTGCCACCAACCATCACCGCCCATGTCCGTTGCGCCACACGCCGGAGAAGCAGTAGTTCCACCTTTCCGCCTGATTCTTTTTTTCCGCGCAGCCGAGCAGGTAGAACTCGCGTGTCATTCAACACCAGTGCGTCTCCCGGATTAAGGTATGATTCAATGTCATTAAATCGCCTATGCGCAACCTCTATTGCGCCACGATGCAATACCATCATGCTTGCCAAATCGCGCGACTCCGCCGGGATTTGAGCAATGAATTTAGGCGGTAGCTGGTAGTCGAAGTCGTCAGTGCGCAAAGATTGCAGTTCGACCATGACACAGTGAGGCGCTAATACCGTAGACCACCGGAGTAGCCGTACGAGATCGCTCTTATATCAGAGCAACCCACTCTGACTGTCCTTCGGATAGGGAACACCCAGATGTTCATAAGCCAACCGCGCCGCCACACGCCCGCGCGAGGTGCGCTCCAAGAAGCCCAATTGCAGCAGATATGGCTCGTACACGTCCATAATCGTGTCGGCTTCCTCGCTGATGGATGCCGCGATAGTGTCCAGCCCGACCGGACCGCCTGCAAATTTATCGATGATGGAAAATAACATACGCCGATCGATCTGGTCCAAACCAAGTTCATCCACGTCGAGCAAATCCAGGGCGTCGTGGGCAACTCCCGCAGAGATAATCCCATCGGCGCGCACCTCTGCATAATCGCGAACGCGCCGAAGCAGCCGAAGCGCCACCCTCGGAGTGGCCCGGGCCCTGCATGCAATTTCAGCCACCCCGTCCTGCTCCACCCGCACCTGCAGAATCTCAGCTGCGCGCAGCACGATGGCTTCCATAGCATCCGCCCCGTAATATCCCAGCCGGTATACAGCCCCGAAACGAGCCCGCAATGGGGCTGTCATCAGTGCAAGACGCGTCGTAGCGCCAATCACAGTGAAACGCGGCAGCTGCAATCGAATGCTGCGCGCGCTGGGACCTTTGCCGATAATTATATCAAGCGCGAAGTCCTCCATAGCAGGGTAGAGTACCTCTTCCAACGCCCTACCCAAGCGGTGCACCTCGTCAATAAATAGCACATCTCCTACCTGCAGGTTGGTCAGGATTGCCGCTAGATCGCCCTGTCGCTCAATGGCGGGACCAGCTGTAACCTTTATGTTTACTTCCATCTCATTGGCAATCACATGGGCAAGCGTAGTCTTGCCCAATCCAGGAGGCCCGTAGAGCAACACATGGTCCACTGCCTCCTGTCGACCACGGGCGGCCGCGATTAGAATATGGAGGTTCTCCTTTACACGCTCCTGCCCGATTACATCGGCGAGCCGCTCGGGACGCAACGACATTTCTTTCCCGTCATCCGGTCGCGTCTTCCCGGTCACCACTCTTTCTGCCTGAACTGCCACATCCGCATTATAGCCGCGAAGCAAACACTACACAAAGTGCGCCCAAATGCCACCGGAGGCTGTTGCCTGCCACGTCCGGCATGTTGGTTGCCTCCGGTAAGCATTCAGTTTACAATCCCAGTAGCCAAGAAACGGAGCACATTATGAGCAATGTCATTCCCAGCAACCACCCGTTGGTTGCCCAAAAACTGAGCCGTCTGCGCACAGCCAACACGCCTCCAGAAGAATTCAGGAAGCTCACCAGCGAGTTGAGCACTCTGCTAACATACGAGGCCACCGCTGATCTGAGGACTGAGGAAACGAATGTCACCACTCCATTGGGACCAGCTATCGGTGCTACCTTGACTGGAACTATCGCGTTGGTGCCGGTGCTGCGTGCTGGCTTGGGAATGGTCATCAGCACCCACAATCTGATGCCCGAGGCCGCCGTATGGCACATAGGCCTGAAGCGGGATGAACGCACACTAGAGCCAATGGAATATTACGCCAATAAACCCACTAACACCACCGACATATTATGCCTGGTTCTCGACCCAATGCTGGCCACTGGAGGCTCCGCTTCCGCAGCCTGCAACTTGCTAAAATCATGGGGCGTACTAAACATCAAATACATCGGGCTAATCGCCGCACCGGAAGGGGTATCCAGAATGCAGCAGGACCATCCTGACGTCCCTATACATGTGGCAGGGATAGATTCGCACCTAAACGCCATCGGCTTCATAGTGCCCGGGCTCGGAGATGCCGGTGACCGGCAGTTCGCCACATAGAACACCATGTGCACCCCTCCTTCCTGAAATGCCGCTCTCATTACAGGTGTTCGCTCTTGCGGGTGCCGTAGCGTTCGTTAGCACGGCCTTGGCAGTCCACATTGGCCCGCGAATGCGCGCACTGGTTGATACGCCGCGCGCACGCCATCACCATCGGAAACCCATGCCACGTATAGGCGGAGTGGCTCTCTTCGCCGGATTCGCTGCCGCGAGCGCGCTAGCGTACACATCCGCTCCGCTTTCAAACCCAGCTGATGAGCGGAGAATTGTCGGCGTGTTGATAGGTTGCGCTTTCCTTTTTTTCATAGGCCTACTCGATGACTGGTGCGAGCTAGGATGGTTGCCCCAACTGCTCGCCCAATTGGGAGCGGCCGTTATCGCCATAGGCGCCACAGTGTTCATCGAGCGCTTCACTAATCCATTCTCCGGGGATGTAGTCGAACTACATCTCTGGCCATTCGTCGGACCAGTACTCGTTTTCATATTAACCTGTTTTTGGATTGTCGGAATGATGAACACCGTCAACTGGCTGGATGGACTAGACGGACTGGCCGCCGGGGTAGGAGCCATAGCGGCAATTCTGTTCGCCGTGCACATGATCTCGCTAGCGCAACAGCAGGTATCCCTCTACGCTCTCGCGTTGGCGGGGGCCTGTCTTGGGGTATTGCCATTCAACTTCAACCCGGCCCGCATATTCCTTGGCGGCACAGGAGCCATGGTACTCGGTTATGCTCTGGCCACACTATCGATCCTGGCGCCTGCACGCCTGGCAACGGCCTTGCTGGTGATGGCCGTTCCCATCACAGACACCGCCTGGCAGATTTTCCACCGCTATCGCCGGGGTGCATCAATCCTGCACGGTGACCGCGGCCATCTGCACTTTCGCCTGATTGACCTTGGCCACTCTCAACGCCGCATCGTGATAGGCTACTGGGTAGCAGCCGCGGCTTTCGGAGCGCTTTCGCTAACGGTCAGCTCACAGTTGATCAAGTTGGCAGCCTTGATACTGTTGATGACGGTGACTATCTTTTATCTCTCACGCCTGTCCCGCCAAGACTCTCTATCGTAATTTAGCGAGCTGTCGCTCGGGTAGCAACTGCCAGAGCAGCCACTCCGTTCCAAAAATCGCAGGCACCACTGCCAGGTCAACCCCTATAGTGACCGTGAAAGCTATGGCGATTACCCTCACTCCGGCGGCCATCTTCTCACCAACCGCGCTCTGAAGGACAGCGCCCATACCCGCGTAGTATAGGCCTACACCTAGCGCCAGGAACAACAACCCAACCAGTGGCCAAGCGCGGCGGTCGCTTGCGCTAGGCATCATAGTATTACTAAGAGCGAAGAGCACGTAAACCCAGAGGAGCAAATCAGCAGACTGCAACACATGCTCCATCATACCCGATGCACGCGCCCAGTCTCCCTGTACGAACGACAGCGCCACCTGATCCAATTGCAGCAAGCCCAGCCCAATTGCAACAACCGCAGTGCAACCTGCCAACAATGGCGCTGCCCCCACCAGGGCCTCACGCAGAAAATCCACTTTTTCTGTGTGCACATATCCTAACCGCAGAGATCCATCCGGCTGGCGATTGGGCCAAACAGAGAAACCCATGGTACGCACACCGATGATCCGCGCCATCACCCAATGACTGAGTTCGTGCAATAGCACCCCAGGCAGAAAGACCAGTTGATTCAACAAAATCGCCATCTCGGCATGACGGGTAATCAACAAAAAGATGATCTGCGTATGTCGCGATATCCAGCGCTGCAAGAAAAGCAGCAGTGGAAGAGTGGCTAGAAGCCAGACCCACGGCTCTAAATACGTGCTCGCCGTCATGGGTATCAATTGGGGCGAAATGGAGCCAGAAGCTCCGGTGCCATCAGACCACGCGACGAACGATGGCGCAAAAGCTCTGCGAGGATAGACTGGCGCCGCCAATCAGCGCGCCATCGATGTGAGGCTCGGCCATGAAATGTGCGATGTTGTCGGGCGTTACGCTGCCGCCATATTGCACTCGCACGGCCTCGGATACGTCACGCCCAAACAATTCTCGCAGCGGCGCGCGGACGTGCGCACCACAGACCGAATTAGCGCCGCCTGGAGTAGCGGCCCGCCCACCCCCGATCGCCCACACCGGCTCGTACGCCACCACAGTGCGTAGCGCTTCGTCCGCAGAAAGACCACCATACGCGGCATATACCTGCCGCTGCACCACCTCCCCGGTGCGATCGGCTTCGTTTTCTATTAGATTTTCACCCACGCAAATAATCGGTACCAACTCATGCGCGAGTGCCGCTTTCACTTTGCGGTTGACATTTTCATCGTTCTCACCAAAATATTGTCTCCGCTCAGAGTGCCCGATGATGACGTAGGAGCACCAGCCCGCCAACATTGCCGCCGAAAGCTCGCCCGTGTATGCGCCTTCATTTTCCCAGTGGATGTTCTGCGCACCGAGTTGGATTTCCGATCCCCGCAATGCATCCGCGACTGCCATCAGAGTGACGGCGGGTGGGCAGAGCACGGTTTCAACCCTCGGCACATCACCCAAGATATCCACAATATCGCGCGCCAGAGCGGCCCCCTCCTGCGGCGGCATAAACATCTTCCAGTTTGCTGCAATAATCGCGCTTCGATGCGTCTTCATGTTAATGACAACACTTCAATGCACCTCATCAAGTGCCTCCACACCTGGAAGTACCTTTCCCTGCAAGAACTCAAGGCTCGCCCCACCGCCAGTGGAAATATGCGTAATCTTTTCCGCCACCCCAGACTGGCGCAGGGAGGCTACCGAGTCACCTCCGCCGACAATACTAGTGGCTTTGCCTTCTGCGACGAGCCGGGCAAGGGCATTAGTGCCGCGAGCGTAAGTTGGCAATTCAAACACCCCCATCGGGCCATTCCAGAACACCAACTGCGCCGCGCGCAAATGAGTTGAGAATTCCTTCACAGTGGCCGCACCAATATCAAGAATACGCCAGCCAGCCGGAACGCCATGGTCAACATAAACGTTGCGAAAGGATGCATCAGCGTCGAAGCTATCAGCAATGACCACTTCAGTCGGCAACACCAGTTTGTCGCCTGCCTGCCGTAACAGCACCCGCGCCATTTCAGTTGCCTCTTCCTCTACCAGGGAGTCCGCAATCTCGATACCCTGAGCACAAAAGAACGTATTTGCCATGCCACCGCCTATCAACACACTGTCGGCCAAATTCAACAAGCTCTCTATTGCCCCGATTTTATCAGAGATTTTCGCACCGCCGAGAATGGCTACGAATGGCCGCGCTGGACTCCGCAAAACTAACTCGAGGTATACCAGTTCCTTTTCCAGCAGCAGGCCTGCCACCGCGGGGAGATGCTGCGCTACCCCCACAGTGGATGCGTGCGACCTATGCGCCGAACCAAAAGCATCGTTCACGAATACATCCGCCAGTTCCGCAAGGCCGAGAGCCATCTGCGGGTCATTCTGCTTCTCTCCGGCGTGGAACCGCGTGTTTTCTAACAACAACAGATCGCCTACACGCATGTGCTGCGCCGCTCCGCGTGCGGACTCGCCGACACAATCTTCAGCGAAATGCACTCGTCTTCCCAGAATACGCTCCAGTGCCGTTGCGACCGGTCGCAACGAAAGGGCGGGGACACGCTCCCCACCT
>Ga0310120_10003125_pt1 | contig 11877 bp, 12 predicted proteins | sample CB27_AW_983_MG_FD_203506 | JGI IMG/M metagenome (GOLD analysis project Ga0310120, IMG submission 203506) | Marine microbial communities from Western Arctic Ocean, Canada - CB27_AW_983 | ecosystem: Environmental > Aquatic > Marine > Oceanic | place: Canada: Western Arctic Ocean | collected... | reverse complement strand
CAACCTGCGATGGTTCCATATGTTGAATCTGGCTGGCCTCGAAGACGGCTCCTAGCCCCCCTCCGTGTCACGCAGCCACGCCCAGCCGTATTACTGTTATGCGCGTCCTGTGAGGTGCCCCGTCTAAGTTGCGGACCTTTTGGGGGTCAAGTCACTCTTCCTTTCTTAAAGAAGCCCCAATCAGCCGGTGGCGAAGCAGTAAAACAAACCGGCGCCTCCAGTGCTAATGAGGTTCTCCCGCGTACAACCCGGCGTGCCGTGTGAGGAGTTCCAAGACGAACCCGGCGTGGTGAAGGAGTAGCGGTCGGCATGCCCTAACATGGCGCTCCCCTCGCTGTTGCTTGTCCAGTTGTTGCATGTCTGGTCCTCGCCCCCAGCGACCACGGTGCCATCCATTTGTGAACCGGTGAGTACATCATGCTCGGTAAAATCCGGATCACCGTCGATGCGTGAGGCGAACTGATTGCCATTCTCATCCAGCGTGTACTGCCAGTTGAAATTCGAATTGTCGTAGTGGAGGTTTTCCACGCTGGTGGCCATGATGAGGCCGTTGGCATTCGCCCAGGGTCCGGAACCAATCCGATCACGGGCATTGACGGCCGTGGCGTCGGCCGTCGCCTGCGTGCTCAGATAGGCCTGCCACGTACGGTTACCGGCCCCAACCGTCTCGGCGAGGCTCTGGCAGTGCGCGTCGGCACCCTCGAGGCCTCCCAGGTTACCGCCGTTCCCGACCCCCACGCTCGTGATGAAGAAGCCCATGGGCTCGGTCTCCTGTTGTCCCATAGCGTGGGCCGGCATCCCTAACAGGCCCAAAGTGGTCAGCAAGAGCGTGACGTTGCGAGTATAGCCCATCGTTCTAACTCCCTCCTCAATACGAGGCGTTCGGCCAAATCTTCGTTGGCATCTCTTGTACAAGGCGTCCGTCCATTCGTTGCAGGGGGCGTCCGCCACGATTACGACTCAGAAGGTCGCGGCATCACTCGGGCCGCGCCGTTCTAGGGAAACGTAAAGACGGTCCCCTGTGGGTGCCAGGGGAGAGGAGCCAAAATACGCTGAAGTACTCCGGGAACACCGCACATGAGCGTGATGGTGACTAATCATGAAAAAAGGGAGTGGCCGAAGCCGGTGCCAGGCAGATAGAAATGAGGATGGTCTTATTTCTTTTAGGGATTGCTATAACCATAACAAAAGCTTGCTGTTGATCTTTCTTGCGAGCATTTTGTGTACGCATACATCTGCTGGACGAGAAGGGAAGATGTATTTGGGGGTGTCTCTCGTCGGCAAACCGCTGAAAGGAGAGCCGGATCATGGTTAAGGTACGATGGATGTTCCAATCGAGACTCCAAGTGGCGGTTTTGGCAGCTGTCGGATGCTGGTTGATTGGAGTTCAGATGGCTGCGGCTCAAAGCGGGTCAGGAGTGGTTCCTCTTCCCGGTGCGAACTGGGGCCCGACGGATATAAGCGATGAGATGGTCACCTATGCGAGCCATGTGGCACCGATCCTTCAGGAGAACTGTGTACTCTGCCACAGGGCACGCTCGATCGCGCCGATGTCCCTGGAGAGCTATGAGCAAGCGAAACAGTTCGCGCCGCTGATCAAACTCAAGGTCGCGAACCGCCTGATGCCGCCCTGGCCGCTCGCTAAAGGCGTGGGCATTCAGCAGTTCAAGAACGACATTTCGCTGACAGACGACGAGATTGAGACGATCGTGCGGTGGGTCGACGAGGGCGCGCCTCTGGGTGACCCCACGGCCGTGCCGGAGGCGCCGGAGTGGCCAGAGTGGGAAGATGCATGGAACTACGGCCAAGTCTTCAACCGCCCGCCGGATATGGTGATCAGATCGCCGGCGTACACGGTCATCGCGAACGGCATGGATCAGACTCCTCCGCTGCAAACGACCTTGGATGATCTTAGGGAGGACAGGTGGATCCGGGCCATCGAGATACGGAGCGCGACCCCCGAAACCCGGATGGTCTTCCACCACGCCAACACCAGCATTCTCATGCGTGAGGAGGGTTCCGATGATGTGGAGCGTGCGGAGCTGGCGGCATCGGCGATGGGATTGGAAGGGTATATCTACCCCGATGATACGGGCAGGCTGATCCGGCCGGGATCGACGGTCTCATTCAACATGCACTTGGTCCCGATCGATCATGACGTAGAGGCCATTCTGGAGCTCGGCGTGTGGTTCCACGACAGCGAGCCGGAATTCGAGACCCCGGGTGAAGTGCATTTCCGTATCTCACAAACGACGGGCTTCGGCGGATTTCCGGGACACAGCACCGACCCTCAGATCAGTGGTAGTTGGCCGGGTCTCGTTCTCCCACCCAATCGGATAGTGACGTACCGGTCGACGTACGTCCTCGACAGGCCAGCTCGCATCTACAGTCTCAGAGGACATTTCCACCTGCGGGCCAAGTATGCCGTGCTGGAAGTGGTCTATCCCGACGGCCGTTACGAGTTGATCAACAAGTTGGACTGGGCGCATCAATGGCATGTCTCGTTCCTCTACGACGATGATGCGATGCCCTTGTTGCCGAAGGGGACGACAGTCCTCGTGACGGCCGTGTTCGACAACACGGCGGCGAACCCAGGCAACCCCGATCCCGACCAGTGGGTCACGTGGGGGCCTAGGACGGTCGACGAGATGTCCCACTTCCGGTATGGGGTGACGTGGTTCGACAACCAGGAGGACTTTGACAGGCTTGTCGAAGAGAGGGAGCGTGCTCTAGCGGAGAAGGGGCCGATAGCGGTGTCCCGACAGTAGGTAGGGGAGCCATCGGCAATGGCAGTCCGCACGGGCATGACTTGAGGAACGACCGGAGATAGCAGATGGCAGTTCGGCAGTTGATCGTAGTGGGGTTCTTGGCCAACGGATTCTTCGCATTCGCAACGGTCGCGACACCACTGCGAGCGCAGGAGTTCGAGTTTCCGATCGAAGAGTCGGAGTGGTTGCTGCAAAACCTGCGTCCCACCGGTCAGCCCGTGGTTCCCATCTTCGAGGGATGGATGACCCGATCGGACGGGTCCTACGATCTGTGCTTCGGGTACTTCAACATGAATATGGATGAAGTGATCGATATCCCACTGGGGCCGGACAACTTCATCGAGCCGGCCGCGTTTGACGGGTCGCAGCCCACCCACTTCTTAGAGGTACCTGAGCGAGAGGGTCGCTACTACTGCGTCTTCACCGTCAACGTGCCAGCAGACTTCGGGCGTCAACGCGTGATCTGGACCCTCCGACAGGACGGTCGGACCTTCGAGGTCCCTGGCCATACGTCGATCCCAGGGTATGAGGTGAGAGACTTCGCTCACCTATCGCGGGACTTTATGGCGCCCCAGTTGCAGTTCCTCGAGCCGGAGGGGCCAGCCGTCATAGGCAAGCGAGGGGGAACGGCGGGAATATCGACGATTCGGGTGGGAAGCCGGCTGCCGCTCTCGGTCTCGGTGAGGCACCCCGACGGCGATGGATTGGCGGCTGGGCTGGTGTGGTGGGGCAAGTATCGAGGACCGCCTGGGGACAATGTCCGCTTCAGCCGTCGGGTCCTGCGTTTTTCAGCGACTGAAGCGCCGGCGGGGATGAGCGCGACGACCGATGTGACCTTCGATGAGCCGGGAGACTACATGGTGTTCGTGCAGGCGCGGCAGGGGTCCTTCGGCGACCAGTGCTGCTGGACAAACGGGTATCTGAATGTCAGGGTCACCCCATAGTGACCGGGAGAAATCAAAATGCAGATGAAAGCCGTCCTCCTCTTCTTTCTCGTATCGATGCCGTATTCCGGGTTAAGTGCCCAAGCGGGAGCACGTGAGATCACCGACCCAGATCTCCAAAGCCAGCTAGAGCTACAGCGGTTTCGGGTCCTCTCTTACGACGAATTGACTCCGCGGCAACAGGAGGACTGGGACGACTACGTGACCGTGAGGCCCGGGCGTAATCCCGGCAATATTGCGTGGAGTGCTTTCCTTCGGGTTCCCGACCTGGTGGACACGATGGTGCGGTTGCGGGTGCACTACGGCTCAGAGGAGTTGCAGGTCTCTCCGAAGATCTACGAATGGGCGGCGATCATCACCGCTCGTGAGTGGACCGCAAATCATCCGTGGAACAGCCACAACGGCGCCGCGATCCGGGAAGGAGTTAAGGCGGAGACGGTACGATCACTGGCCGAGGGCCGGCGTCCGGTCAATATGACGGAAGATGAAGCACTTGCTTATGACTTTCTGCAGGAGCTCTGGAAGAATCGGCATATCACCGATGTGACCTATGAGCGGGCCGTGGCCATGTTCGGTGAGGAGGGGATCATCGAACTTGTTTCCATTCAAGCACTTTACGGAGCCATTGGTGCAGCTCATGCTGTGATCAATGCCCAGGAGCGGACGAACGAGCTCGCTCCTTTCACGGATCGTTTCAATCCGCCTGCCTCGATGCCGCGCTAACTGGGTAGACGGACCCCTTCTTCGGTGACGGGAACTAGTCGCCCAGTACCCCCCTCTGCCGGGGCATCACTTTTACTCTGAGTCCAACTTGTCTCTGAGGTTATCGTACTCAATAAGTTTCCAAACCCCCTTTCTGATGTCATATAAGGAGCGGACCCGGCCCCAAGCTGCCCTCACCCTCCCATAAGCGGTTGTGGATCACAAACAGCAAGATGGCAATCAATAAAAGAAGGGTGTTCGTCATCCTGAGTGATTCCATGAATTCCATGTCTATCTTCTCTGGCAGCTTGAAATTTCTTCTGATGATTAGTCACTAAAAATACCTATAACAAAGAGGGCTAAAACTCCCATTCCGACTCCTAGCACGATGGGTCCGCCCCATCCCCAAAAACCAAAGAAGAAACTCCCAAGGACAATTGCCATGGCCACGGCAATGACAATGAAAACAAGAAACGACATCAGCTAGTTCCTTCCTTCAGGCATTCCCAGAACTTGATTAGAGCCATTGCTGGAACAGCACCATGCCGATAGCGGAGGCTGCGGCAAGGGTGGCGACCTGTGCCCGCTTTCCCTGGTGGTAGGCCTCGGGCAGCAACTCCACCAGAACCATGAATACCATGGCTCCGGCGGCAAAGCCGAGACCGTAGGGAAGGGCGGCGCGGAAGGTCTCAACGAAAAGGAATGCCGGGACCGCCATGAGGGGTTGGGGAAGGGAGGAGAAGATGCTCCAGGCAGCGCAGCGGGGCAGCGACACCCCCTCAGGCTTAAGCACCGCTGTAATAGCGACGCCCTCCGGAATGTTGTGGATGGCGATGGCGATGGTGATGACAGCTGCCAGTGTCATCCCACCGCCGAACGAGACTCCCACCGCGATACCTTCCGAAAACGAGTGCACAGTCATCACGATGAGTATGAGGAGCATTTTCCTGGCGCCCTCGCCCCGAGTGGCCTCGAACACCAACTTCTCCTCGTCCTGGGCACCCAGAAAGCGCTGAGTGGCCAAGATGAAAACGACGCCCAGAAGGCCTCCAACCAGTGTTTCACCCCGGCCGTAGTCGGTTCCCTCTGAGACCAGACCAAAACTGGCGCCAAGCATGAGTCCAGCGGCGACGGCGTGGGCATAAGCCACGAAGCGGCCCGAGATGGTTCGGACGAAGGCGAAAGGGAGCGCACCAAGGCCCGTCGCAATGGCGGTAAGCAGTGCATAGAGGAAGACCAGCCATACCCCGCTCACCCCGCGACTCCTGCTAGCAGCACTACCACACCCATGGCTACGAGCGTGACCACGGCGATGCTCGTCTTGCCCGTCTGCCGATAGGACTCGGGCAGCAGTTCCACAAGCGTTAGGTAGACGAGCGCTCCCACCGTGAAGCCTGTCACCCAGGGGAGAAGAACTGGCCAGAGGCCAATAACCGCAAAGGAGAGCACGGCGAGCAGCACTTGGTTCAGGTTCACCGCAGTGGCCAGTGCGGCGCTCTGGGGGAGGCGAAGACCCCGCTCTGTCAGCAGGGTGTTGAGGACCATGGCTTCGGGAATATTGTGGATGGCTAGGGTGAGAGCCATAGCGATACCCAGCGGAAGCGAAACGGCCATGGCTACGCCGATAGCCACACCTTCATGCGCTGCGTGGAGCGTGTCCACCAGAATAGCTTTGTATCCGTACTCCGGTCCGGCCTTGTCCAGCTCTGCCAGGTCCAGCTCCCCCGTCCCCGTAAGCGAGTGGGTTCCCCGGACAAAGCCAATTCCCAGGAGCGCACCGACCCCGCCTGCCGCGAGTACGTTCTGGAGGCCTTCCGTGAGGAGGGTGTATGCCACGCCAAGCATGAGACCGCTGGCCAGCGCGTTGGCCCACCCAATCATCGCGTGCGACGGAGTGCCCCGTAGCGCCTGGGGCACGGCACCGAGCACTGCCGTGAGAGAGGCCAGGGCGGAGAAGAGCAGGACGGTTGCCAGTGGTTCGAGTGTCGTCACGGGCCCAAGGCAACCGGATCGTGAGGGTGCCAAGGGCCGGGAGTCAGCCCTGATACCGTTTCCTTGTCCTCACGTTCTTCTCGGCCCAGGTCACCCTCCTGAAGCTCGCCCACGAACCCATGAGAATCCCGGTAAAAGTCTTTCTTCTCCTCCGGGCGATCAATGCGTACGGTCATGTTGGTAAAGATCTTAGTGATGAGTCCTGGCTCGTCCGCTTCTCGCCGGTCCCCGTGTTTGCTTTTGCCTCGCCTACACCGGGACCGCCGACTGGTTAGGGCCGCCAAGCACACGAAACACGTAAAGATGATCAGCAATGTTGCCACGCTTACAGTACTTCTCCTCTCTTCACCAGATCGACGACATCTGCCTAGTCGATAACTTGATACGCCTCACGGGCGGTGAGTACGATGGCCTATCACACTCTATCATTGGTCCTGAACGGTCACCTGCTGGCTCCACTAATGGGCGTCTCGGATTCTTTTCGACCGATCTTCCCAGCGGATCCGCCCTCCGACGTAGATGCCCCTGCCCGGCGCAGCGAAACCGAAAACCTCCTGGTACTGGATGTTGCCTAGATTCTCGCCTCGGAGGAGCAGGTCCATGCCCGGCCCACCATCGCCCACCTCGAAGATCGTAGCATCCAGTCCCAGATTGACCAGGATATAGCTTTCCATTGTCACGCGGTCAGCGGGGAATACGCTGAAGTTCCGATCTGATCGTTTACCAACCCACCCAAGGTCAGCACTCCACCTCACACGACCTCCGATCACGCCCCGAGTTCCGAGCGTAGCCTGGTTCCGCGGACGCCGGATAAGGGGTTCCCCCTGTACAAACATCGCCGAAGGCCCTTGGTCGAATCCTGAGTCAACCACCTCCGTATCGAGCCAGGTCCATCCCACCGTGATTTCTGCCGCGCCTAGAGTCGCGTCCAATTCGAGCTCCATGCCTCTAGAATTGGCTGCCGCCACATTGAAATAGTTCGGATCCGTCGGTTTCGGTGGAGAGAAGGTGAATTGGATCAGATCCTCGAAGGATTGATTGAACCACGTAGCCCCGATCCGGACTCTATCTAGGAGTTCCTGCTGAACCCCGACTTCCCATGAGGTCGACTGTTCCGGTTCAAGGTCCGGATTTCCAAGAGCGAAGCCGGTCGCGAACGTCTCCGCGAAGGTAGGCTCCTTGATGCCTCGCCCGGCAGCAAATCTAATCTGAGTGTCCGGGCTGATGGTCACTACAGATCCGGTCTGGAAGCTCACGAACTTACCAAATTGTTGGTTGTCCTCCACCCGAACCCCACCGTTCAACGCGAACCGACCCACTGAGGTGAGCGCGTGCCCATATCCGGCTACATTCGACCGCGAGTTGTCAGAACGGCCCGTTCTTGAGCCGAACTCGGACAGGATTTCGCTGAAGGAACGGACTCTCTGCTGCTCCAGCTCAGCTCCCGTAGTGAGGATAGTAACCTCCGACAACCGCCAGTTTGCGCGAAGGTCCCCGGTCACCCTGCGCATCGCGTCCAGGCTCTGAAATCCGTAAAACCCGACGTTGTCATCAGGTCCGTCGGGCGCGTCGTCGGTCCCACTGTCGACGTCATGAAGTGTTACGAGGGTACGGAGGTCGAAAGATCCTCCTAGACGCCGGCCCACCTCGATTCCCAGGGTCGCTTCCTCTGAGAAGCTGGACTGGTTTATGTCCACCAGCGCTCCCGTATCATCTGTGGGAAACCGGTAGACGCGATCCAGGAGCCGGGCTGTCACTCGCGCCGTGGAAGCATCGTCGATCCGTAGTTCGGCACGCCCGGAGAGGACAGTCTTTCGGTGTCCGTTGTTGAAGTCCAGAATCCCATCTGTATCGTAACTGGCAAGTGACGCGCCGAAGGAACCCAAATCGTTACCTCCACGTAACTCTAGCAGGCCATCGATGCTGCCGAAGCTCCCACCCCGTAGGGTTCCTGAGCCGGCAAGGCCCGAATCCCCACTCCGGGTAATTATCTGGATCACACCGGCCACAGCGTCGGAACCGTAGAGCCCACTCGCTGGGCCTCGAAGGATTTCGATCCGCTCGATATCCCCTGTCGTGAGGCCAGCTAGGTCGATGGAGCCACCAGGCTGGTTAAGTGGTACTCCGTCGAGCAGGACCAGCACGTAGTCGCTCTCGCCTCCCCGGAGGAAGACCGACGAGTGTGCTCCGAAGGATCCGCTTTGAACAATCGTCACCCCACTCACGGCTCTGAGTGCGTCGACTACTTGGGTGACACCCTGTGCACGGAGATCTTCCCCTTTCACGATCGAGATATGGTTTCCAAGGGTTTTCTCGGAGACTGGCACGGGCGTCCCAGTCACGACGATTCCCTCGACTACGATAGCCGAGTCAGGCAGCTGGGAAGCTGTGCCCTGAGCCTCAAGCCCTGAGGGCCGACCGATGGAAAGTGCAAGGAAGGCGGCTGAAACGAGCAGAGGAGGCCGACTAAACGAGTCCCAACGGTCCATCGCCACGCTCCCCCCTCGGAGGTTGTGAACAGAGGGCGTGTGGACCACGTCTCCTGGCTTGAGGCCGCTTCGTTCTCCTTCCCAGGGCCGAAGCCCCAGTGGATATCGCCGAACGAGCGTTCCGAGATTGGTCTCGGTCCTCTTACAGTGGCGGGGCCGCGCCGGCGTCGCACCGGCTTCCGTGATGGCCCACCCGCTTCCAATAGTGTTCCAAGGCATAGCCGGATCAGTTCCTTCCGGCAAGTATGGTCCTGGGGCAACCCGGAAGGTCAGATCAGCAGCCGGATGCCTCTCTCCGCAAGAACACGACGATCTTCCAGATGTCGTCGTAACCATCCGGTAGCATGCCGGCGAAAACAACCATGTGGGAGCTTGAGATTCCGTTTAAGATCGCATCATAACTTTCACGCTTCTAACCGCCGCGGACCCACTCGTAGCCCAAGAAGTTGGGCACATCTCTGATCTGGATCCCCACAGTATGCCAGTACCCGCTGCACGTGCCGACGAAGACCGTCCCTCCTTGAGCCAAGGCCTCCGGGTTTCAATCGTACGCCTCCTGACCTACGTTTCTAGGTTCTAGGATTCCATGGATTTCTGGGGTCGCTGTGAGGCCCTAGAGGAGGCAGACATGAATTGGATAAAAGCTCTTATCTCCTCGGGTCTACCAGCTTTGGCGGCAGCGCTTATCCTGGCGCCGGCTGCCGTGGTCGGACAGTCGTACCGGTCGGTTACCGATGACCGACTCCTGAGTCCGGAGCCCGAGAACTGGCTATCCTATCGAGGGAATTACAGCGGGTGGGGATACAGCCCTCTTGATCAAATCGACGTCTCCAACGTGCAGAACCTGGTTCCAGTCTGGGCGTTCTCCACGGGAGTCAGGAGTGGCCATGAATCTCCACCTATCGTCAATGAAGGAGTGATGTTTGTTACCACACCGGGCAATCAATTGCTGGCTCTCGACGCTAGAGAGGGCGAGTTGATCTGGCGATACCAGCACGAGCTTCCCGAAGATCTGGTCGCTCTCCACAACACCAACCGAGGGGTAGCGCTCTTCGGCGACAAGGTGTACATGGCGACCTTGGACGCTAGGGTGGTAGCGTTCGATGCGGCATCCGGGGCGGTTGTCTGGGACACACCGGTGGCTGAAAACACCTCGGGGTACTACATGACCCTGGCACCCTTGGCCGCCCGCGGGAAAGTCATGGTCGGTGTCTCCGGCGGGGAACTGGGGATCCGGGGCTTTGTCGTAGCTCTGGATACAGAGACGGGCGAAGAGGTTTGGCGAACCCACACCGTCCCCGGACCGGGTGAGCCGGGGAACGAAAGTTGGCCGGGTGAGTCTTGGCGAACCGGCGGAGCGGCCGTCTGGATCACTGGTCATTACGATCCCATTTTGGGTCTGACCTACTGGGGGACTGGTAACCCGGGTCCCTGGATTGGCGATCAGCGCCCCGGGGACAATCTCTACAGCAACTCTGTGATCGCTCTCGATGTCGATACGGGGGAGCTCGTTGGCCACCACCAATATCACTGGAACGGCTCGTGGGACTGGGATGAGGTCTCGACACCCCTGCTCGTCGACGTGGAGCGGAACGGACGCACGATTCCGGCGCTCGTACATCCGGGGCGAAACGGGTACCTATGGGTTCTGGAGCGCCAGGCGAACGCCATCGGATTCGTTGACGCCCAGCCGTTCGTTCAGCAGAATGTTTTCATCAGCATCGACCCCGAGACGGGTCGGCCGACCTACGATGAAGACCGGAAGCCGGGAACGGGTAGGCGGGCTGAGTTTTGCCCGTCTCTTTGGGGAGGAAAGGACTGGCCACCTGCAGCCTACAACCCCATTACTAGACTCCTCTATATCCCGGCAAACGAGAACCTCTGCGGAGCGATTACGGGCAGCGAGCCGGAGTACGTGCCGGGCCGCTCCTACACGGGGGCATTCACGGAAATGACAGTGCGTCCAAGTGCGGACCACATTGGCGAGCTCCAGGCCTGGGACTTGGACACGGGTGAAAGGGTGTGGACTCAGGAGTTCGACTCGCACAATTGGGGACCCGTGTTGACCACCGGGGGCGGACTCGTCTTTGCGGGTGGAACCAGCGACCGGTATTTCCGTGCGTTCGACGCAAGCACGGGTGAGATTCTATGGCAGCAGCGCACCAACTCCGGTGTCATCGGCGTTCCGTCCACTTACGAAGTAGACGGAGTCCAGTACGTAGCGGTTCAGTCGGGCTGGGGGGTGGATGCCGCATCCATGGGTCGGCGCGTGGACGGGGACCGCGGCACGAGCACGTCTGTGCCCGAAGGTGGAGTGATCTGGGTGTTCGCCCTTGAGCGGTGAAACGGTTCTCTTTCTAGACGAAGTGGTTGAGACTGATGATTCGGGATCTTCACTTCGAACTCAGGACGCTCTGTAACAGTTCCGGATTTACTCTTGTCCTGGTCGTGATGCTGGGGCTGAGGATTATCTCAATCGGAGAGTGGTCCCACGGTGCAACGATAGTTTGGGGCTGCTAGGGCGCCGACTCGGTCTAATCTGCTACGTTGGCTCCAGACTCCACGAGAAAGTCTACCACGGACTCATATCCCAGATCCGTCGCAGCGTCGAGTGCCGTCCGTCCAAAGGCATCGGTGGCATTTACGTCCACGCCAGCTTCGACGGTGATCCTGACAGCTTCAAGTGTCCTGGCTTCACGCTCATCCAGAGCGGGTCGATAAAAACCTCTTCTCAATCTCCTGCCACCCATTCCGACGGCCGCCATCAGCGATGTCATTGCCCCCTCTCTCTCTATATCCTGCCTTTCTCGATTTCCCTCGAGATATGTGACCTCATGCACGTAGAGAGGATTCCCACCGTGCTCTACAAGGAGCTGCATCGCCTCAGGTTGAGTGAAACGAGCCGCGAGCCAAAACGGTGTCGCTCCTACCAAAGCCTGGTGAAAATGGTAGTCGTCAGACTGGCGGCGGGTGGGCGTAGAA
>Ga0310120_10003122_pt1 | contig 11881 bp, 13 predicted proteins | sample CB27_AW_983_MG_FD_203506 | JGI IMG/M metagenome (GOLD analysis project Ga0310120, IMG submission 203506) | Marine microbial communities from Western Arctic Ocean, Canada - CB27_AW_983 | ecosystem: Environmental > Aquatic > Marine > Oceanic | place: Canada: Western Arctic Ocean | collected... | reverse complement strand
CTACGCCGACTTTGCGCAAACGCTTATCCATCGGGCACGAAGGCTCTATATCAACGAACCATTGGGCGTCGACTTGAAGGGGGCTGCCTATGCACTCGATTCGACGACCATCGACCTTTGTCTGTCGCTCTTCCCGTGGGCTACGTTTCGTCGCCGAAAGGGGGCCATCAAACTTCACACGCTGCTCGACCTGCGAGGCAACATTCCTTGTTTTATCCGTGTTTCTCGGGGAAAAATGCACGATGTGAACATCTTGGACGAGCTGCTGGTCGAGCCGGGCGCGTTCTACATCATGGACAAGGCCTACCTCGACTATGCACGCCTGTATCGGCTGCACCAGCAAGCCGCGTTTTTCCTGACACGCGCCAAAAAGAACCTCGATTTCAAACGCCTGAAATCGCATCCCATCGACAAGGCAACCGGTCTTCGCAGCGACCAAACGATCGTATTGGCGGGCGTCAAGTCGTCGCGATCGTATCCCGAACCGTTGCGGAAGATCCGTTACTTCGACGTCGCTACCGACAAACGGTTTGTCTTTCTGACGAACAACTTTGTGTTGCCGGCGCTGACGATCGCGCAGCTCTACAAGAGTCGCTGGCAAATCGAACTGTTTTTCAAATGGATCAAACAACATCTGCGAATCAAAGCCTTTTATGGCACGTCGCCCTGCGCCGTACGGACCCAAGTCTGGATCGCCATCTGCGTTTACGTGCTCGTTGCCATTGTCAAGAAAGAACTAAAGATCGAACGAAGCCTCTCCGAAATCCTCCAAATTCTGAGTGTCAACCCCTTCGAGAAAACACCTGTTTTACAGCTCCTCACCAACTCGACGTACCGTTTTCCAGATACCCCTTTCCCTAACCAGTTGCCACTATTCGACTTCTAACCGGACAGTAGTGAATCGATTACTATGTTCTGGCAAAACAAGAGGTCCAAGGTCTGCTCCCTTCGCCCGCAGCCAACCGCACCACCTTGCTGCGACGCGTTTCGCTCGATTTAATTGGCTTGCCCCCGAACCTTTCCGAAGTCCGCGAGTTCGTATTGGACTCTTCGCCCGATGCGTATGAGCGAGTTGTGGACCGTTTGCTTGCTTCACCTCACTTTGGTGAACGGTGGGGGCGACATTGGCTTGACGTTGCCCGCTATGCCGACAGCGATGGTTACGAGGGTGACGGTCGCCGTTCGATCTGGAAATATCGAGATTGGGTGATCGCGGCGCTGAATAACGATATGCCTTTTCGCGACTTTGTCGTGCAGCAAGTAGCTGGCGATCTCCTACCCGATGCAACCGACCTTGAAAAAACGGCAACCGGCTTCATCCGTTGCAACAAAGGTGGCAGCACCCCGGGACAGCGGCACCCAGTCGACCTGATCGATCGCACCAACACGATTGGGCGTGTCTTCCTGGGCTTGACGATCGGCTGTGCCCAATGTCACGTTCACAAATTCGACCCGATCTCGCAGCGCGAATATTACCACCTGTTTGCTTTCTTTAACAGCAGCGATGATCAGAACCTTGAGTTTGCAACGCCCGAGGAAGTTGCCGCCCGTGCGGCCTATAAGGCCGAAACGGAATCTATGAAAAAAGAACTTGAGGAGTACGAGTTCGTGCTGGCCGAGCGCTTTGCCGAATCACCCGAAGTGCTGGCCAGGCTGGAGCAACCGCAGCAGCGGGCAACCCTGGAAGAAATACTCACGCTAGCCCCAGCAAAATTTGACGGCTCGCAAAAAGAGTTTATGCGGATGACGTTCAGTAAGCTCGATGAAGAACATCGGGAGCGCTGTGAGCGGATCAAGTCGCATGAAAAAGCAACGCCCACACTGATTAGTACCCTGGTGATGCGAGAACTCCCGACCCCTCAAAATACGTACATTTTCATTCGCGGTGTTCATACTCAACAGGGCCCGCGTGTGGAACCCAACGTACCGCAGTGCCTGCCCCCGCTCAAAACAACCGGCCCGCCGAATCGCCTCGACCTGGCAAGGTGGCTCTCCTCGCCCGAACACCTCCTTACTGCCCGGGTCACCGTGAACCGAATTTGGCAACAGTACTTTGGCACAGGTCTGGTCGAAACCGCGGACGACTTCGGACTCAATGGGGCCGCCCCATCCCATCCCGAATTGCTGGATTGGCTCGCCTGCAAACTGACTCAAACGGGCGGTAGCATGAAATCGCTTCACCGCAAGATCGTCACCTCGGCGACCTATCGACAGGCATCGCACAACCGCCACGACTTGAATGAAATCGATCCGCAAAATCGCCTGCTGGCTCGCCAATCGCGGTTGCGACTGGAAGCCGAAATTATTCGTGACCAAGGCCTCGTAGCAAGTGGCTTGCTGAACTTCACGATTGGCGGGCCGAGCGTGTTTCCTTACCAAATTGACGGCATCATGCAGGGGCGGGCAGACCGTAGTGTCTGGAAAATGGATTCAGGGGAAGCGCGGTTTCGCCGTGGAATGTACGTCCACTTTTGGCGGCTGACTCCCCACCCTTTTATGCGTATGTTCGATATCCCCGATGCTGCCGAGTCCTGTACCCGGAGGATCCGCTCCAACACCCCACTGCAAGCACTCACCCTCTTGAACGATCCCTGGTTTGTGGAATTCGCCGTTGCGCTGGCCGACCGCACTTTACGTGAAAAACCCGCTGCCAGCGATGCCCAAAAAATCGTCCACGCCTTTGGTTTGTGCCTGGCACGTTCACCCAAACCAACCGAACTGAAAATGTTGATGGAATTGGTGGACCGTCAACGCAAATCGTTACAAGAAGAGCCGCACCGGACAAAGGAACTTATCGATTCGTTCGATCTGGCAGTGTCCAACTCAAACCTGGAACTGGCCACATGGACTGCCGTATCGCGTGCCTTGCTGAACCTCGACGAATTTATTACCCGCGAATAAGCTACCCTAAGTGCCCCCTGATTGCCAGCAGCCAGTGACGACACCATGACTTGTGATTTCAAGAAAGCACAATTGGACGAAAGCCGACGTACTTTCTTCGCGAAGTCGGGAATTGGCCTCGGGTCGCTCGCCATGGCCACCCTCTGGAATTCGCCGGCGCTGGCGACCCCCAAACAAACTGCAAATACACCACGTGAACCATTACGACCACGCCAAGGCCACTTCCCCGCCAAGGCAACGTGATTTACCTGTTCATGGTCGGCGGGCCAAGTCACCTTGATCTGTTCGACTACAAATCGCAGTTAGAACGCTACGCCGGCCAGCCGATGCCCGATTCATACATCGGCAAAATCAGGTTCGAGCAAATTCAAGACAGTCAACCGCTCTTAATGCCAAGCCCGTGGAAATTCTTGCAATGCGGCCAGTCGGGCCGATACGTCTCGGACCTGTTGCCTCGAACCCAAAAAATCATCGACGAGCTGAGTTTTCTCCGTACCGTCGCTACCGAAGAATCGGTCCATCCCCACGCCGAACTGCTCTTGCTTACTGGACATCGAACAGCCGGTCGGCCCAGCCTTGGCTCATGGGCACTCTATGGACTTGGTAGTGAGTCACAAGATTTACCCGGTTTGTCGTTTTAAGCAGTACTTGCTCACCGCGGGCCCATGCCGGCATCCATTCCAGCGGGTTCCTCTCTTCGGTCTATCACGGTGTTCAATTACGTAACAGCGGGCCGCCGATTCTCGACCTTGCCCCCCCTCGGGGAATCACCCGATTGGAAAACGGCTATGTCGTCGACGCCGTCAATCAACTCAACAGACAAAGCCTCACCCTCAAAGGGGACCCTGAAATTGCCGCCCGGATAGCTGCCTACGAACTCGCATTCCGCATGCAGGCCAGTGCGCCGGAACTTATCAATCTGGCGAATGAACCACAACACATCCTCGACCTCTACGGCATTGACAAGAACAACCTGGAAAAGCCATCGTTTGCCCGCGAATGCCTCCTGGCACGGAGAATGGTCGAACAGGGCGTGCGATTCGTACAAGTCAACTTTGGTGATTGGGATCATCACGGCAGTATTGAGGCAAGTTTTCCGCCCATGTGCCGCCAGCTCGACCAACCAATGGCCGCCCTCATCCACGACCTGAAGCAACGTGGCCTGCTGGAGGATACCCTCGTCGTATGGGGAGGTGAGTTCGGCCGCACGCCGGTCACCCAACCGCAAAAAGCAGGACCGGTTGGCCGCGATCACTTAATCGAGGCGTTTTCGATGTGGATGGTCGGTGGGGGTGTAAAACCTGGTGTCGAAGTAGGGGCAACCGACGAACTTGGCTTCCAGGCAATTGAAGATCCGCTTCACGTGCACGATGTTCAGGCAACAATCTTGCATCTGTTGGGTCTCGACCACACTCAACTTACCTACCGCTACCAGAGCCGTGACTTCCGCCTCACCGACGTGTACGACAACGTCGCGAAAAAACTGATCGCCTGACACCCCTCCAAAACAGAAGCTGGCGGCTCGGTTCTCACCAACAAGTTGGCCTGTTGCCAGCTCCGCTCATTGCCAACCAGCGCGACCTTCCCGGCAGTCCTTTGTCTCGCCCTGCGTGCTAGCGATTCCTTGCCGGCATTGGCTTGAAAACTCGTTTCGTGTAAAAGTACCCCCGACACACCCAACCGCGCCAAGCGGCCCCCCTTGGGCGTCCCCCTCCCTTCACGAACCCTCACCAGAAATGGATTTCTGATGGCCCTGGAAATGGAATTCTCAGAATCGCTGTGGATTATTGGCTGGATTCTCCTGCACACCGCCGGAATTTTTGCGGGGTGGGCAACCCGCCTCGTGACCGGTTCCCGACTTGACGTGCTCCTCCAGGTTGCGTTCTTCACCCTGCTATGTGGCCTCAGCGGGGTAGCCTGGTGGAGTCACCAACTTGAACACGGCCTTTGGATCCCGACGGGCTTCACCATGGTGGCCATGGTTCTGATGGCCGTAACCGATCTTCACTGCGGCGATCAACACGGCAAAAAGTCGCCAGCAGCTCCGACCACACAGCTTTACTAGTGGCGAGTCTGCAAAGTCTGGCCTGGCTAATCGTGTCGTAGAGACTGTTCCGCTGCTCGGCATGTTTCGCTCCTCGGAGGTGCCCCGAGCCCGGGTGTCGCTTGGCGGCCAAAGCATGTCGGTCTATCTGGGAAAGGCAGGGCAAGAAGGCCAAGCTGAGTGATATCAGCTTGCATTACAGGCGGCTGGACCCGATCGCAGTCGACTGAACCCTGCGGACAGACCTCAGATAGGCCCCGTCATTGCACTTCCCCCTCTTTTTGGACCGGTGATCCGTCAAAATCGGAAAAAAGCTCCCTGTCAGCACAATCTCTGGTCGAAAGAAACCAATAGGACGGCCGGACCGCGTACGGTACGGTCCTTGCTAGCAGGCATCGCAGTGGCCGACAACAGCTAGCGCCGAGAGATAGCGAAACTTCTGACGTAGGGGGAAACCATGCGTGCGAAATGCTTGATTGCCGCTCTGGCAGTAGCGGTGTCGCTTTTGGGAACCACAGCCCGTTCTCAACAGGCGGAGCAGAAGGCCATGGCGGAAAAAGTTGCCGCTAGCCTGAAGGAAAGCGGTCAGTTAACAGACTATCGTGTTGGTGTGAAATATGAAGACGGTGTTGTTTGGTTGGTTGGGACGGTCACGAGCAAAGAACAACTGAAAACCGCAGTTCGGCTGATCGAACAAATGTACGGCGTAAGCCAGGTGATCCACGATCTTAAAGTTGTTGGTGCCCAACCCGCCGACAAGCCAGCTCCTCAAAAAAAGGGGCTCGTCGGTTCGCTCCGCCTCGGCCGTTCCGCGGCTCCCAAGCGACCGAGTCAGCTGTCAAGCATGCTGTCAACGTTAAATCCCCGGCTGGCCAAGTTGGTGCCGAAACAAGAGCCGTGGAACAAGAAATTGCCCAAACTCAAACAGCCGGCCAGTCAACTCCCGGCTAAACTGCCCGAACCAACGCCGCCGTCAATTCAGGTCGCCAGTTCGATGCTCGAGGCGAAACATCCGCCAAGTCCACCTGATTGGATCACCAAACCAACCCTCGAACCCACACCATCGGCCGCTCAGGTAACCAAGAAGTTGCCCGAGGAAAATCAACCTCGCGGTGCAGCCTACCCCGTCGACAACCGCCTCCCCGCCGGGTTTGCCTATGCCCAGCAGCAACCGGCTTATGATATGCCTGCTCCGATGGCACGTGGTGCAGCCTACCCCGTCGACAACCGCCTCCCCGCCGGGTTTGCCTATGCCCAGCAGCGACCGGCTAACAATATGCCTGTTCCAATGGGCTCAATGCCTGTCCAGCTGGCCCGTACTGCACGTCGCGGCGGCCCGCCGGTTCCGTTACAACCGGCCGCTCTGCGGCAGCGTGGTCCTCGGCACGCCAACTATATGCAAGCAGCCCCTGGTATGCCCCCTAACCCTGCGGCCATGGGCGGTGCTGGCATGGCAGCGATGCCAATGGCTCATGTACCCGGTGGCGGCGTTCGCGGCGCAAGCTACGATCAGTCCCATATGCCTGGCTACGCTTGGCCAACTTATGCGTCGTATCCGAACTACGCAGCTTTGACGTATCCGCGTCAGTATTCACCTACCGCCTGGCCCTACATTGGGCCCTTCTACCCGTATCCTCAAGTACCACTTGGCTGGCGAAAAGTGGCACTGGAATGGGACGACGGCTGGTGGTTCCTCGATTTCAACGACACGGCTACGCACTAGCAAGTCAACACTCCTTCTCAGTTTCGACGTCTGAGCGCAAGCCGTCGTTACCAGTTTGCTAACGACGGCTTTTATTAGTAACCCTTGCCCCATGCCTGGCAACAACTGACAGCACGGCAACGACTGGCAGCAAAGCTGTCGTCACTACCTGGTTTTTCCGCCTGACCAGAAAATTCCGCAAGTCTTGTCCAAACTAACACGATAACTGGTGTAGCGGCAGGCTCGGTCGATGTTGGCCAAACCGCGACTTGTTGACTTTGTCGACTATTGTTTCGTTTAGATAAGGGTTCCGTGATGCCACGCGCTCAATCGACCAACTTTCTTGTTGGGTTCGTCCTCCTGGCTTTGTCGACGACTGGCTGTGGATGGGGCCTCACCAACCTTGGAATGAGCCTCAACTTCTTGGCTGTGCCCGTCCCGGTAAGTCCATACTTCCAAGATCTGAAAGAAGAGGAGTTTTGGTTCAAAGAGAGGTACGATCGCGTACCGATTCTGGGACCAATCACTTCCGGCGGACCACCCGTAGCGATCGACACCCCAAGTGACGACGAAATCATGATCGCGCTCGAAAAGGCCCAGCCCATTGAAGGTGGCATACCGTTCCTGTGGGAACGCAATCGGAACAACGTTCGGATCGTAAAACGCAAAATTGCTGACTACGTGGATCCGCCGAGGCATTACCCGCTCATCGGACCAGCTCAACAACATCACGCCCACTATTGCTGCACGATCTATTACGAGGATGTTCGTCGGATTGGCTGGCCTGTACCACACACACTCCTTGACCGGGACTCCAAAGAAGTTGTCTATATTGACCACAATCACCTCCACATGGTTGGCAACCTTGATATGGGCTGCAACGAATCTTATTAGTACCAAAATCAGTTTTAGCATCTGCCCCAGGCTGACTCGAAGCCATTTCCAGACAACCCAAAACCACCTGCCTGAGAACTCTCCATTGAATAACGATTTAGAGCAGCTACTGGGTCGACACGACATCTCGTTGACCGCTGCTATAATTCGGAGGCAAAACGAGCGATGCGGATCTCAACCTGCTTGACCGCACCGCGCAGGCGGTCGCTTCCAGCCACGTTGTTTGCCTGGTCAACTTTTATCTGGCCGTTGACAGTCGCTGCTCAGCCACAATCTTTATCGGGTCCAGCTGCGGCAGCGACGACGGACGATGCCATTCCTACCGCGAGCCTGCTCGACATGCTGCTGGCCGGCGGCCCACTGCTCATCCCCATCGTGTTGGCCTCCTTCTTACTGCTGCTGGTTGTTTTCGAGCGTACGATCTCCCTTCGACGCAACCGAGTTGTACCCCGGCCGTTCGTGAAGAGCCTGTTGGGGCAATTGCAGGGGGGTGCGATCAGTCGATCCGACGCACTTGAACGTTGCGAATATGACTCCAGCCATATTGCCCGCGTATTTTTGGCCGGGCTGCGGAAGTGGGGCAAACCGGCGGTTGAGGTCGAACAAACGGTTCTTGATGAAGGCGAGAGAACCGCCAACATACTCCGTCGTTACCTCCGGATCATTAACGGCGTTTCCACCGTCTGTCCCCTGCTTGGCTTGCTTGGCACGGTTTGGGGCATGATGGAGGCATTCAATGCCATCGCCGGAAGTTCGGCAATGGGGCGCCCTGAGTTGCTCGCCGCTGGCATCAGTCAGGCACTCCTTTCGACTGCGGCAGGCTTGTTTGTCGCAATCCCCGCACTCATCTTCTATCTATATTTCGTCGGCCATGTCGATAGCCTCGTGATGGATATTGATCAGCGCAGTCAACAACTTGTAAATCTCATCTCGGCTGAAGCACTCGCGGATCATGGCTCCAGCCGTACAGCCAAGCGCAATCGCAAAGCAGCGTAGCAAAAGTAGGGACGGACCCGCACTCTCGCTGCAGTCTTGGTTTTGAAGGGGAACGCAAACAACTTGTCGAAACCAGGGCTATCGCCCGCGACCGGTGTCGCCACAGTCCACTTTACGAACCTTGCACAGACAGAGTGCCAGATTCTCAACTCCACAAATTAAACTCCTCTGTGTCCCAACTCACCGGCCATGCCAATCAAGACACAATACGACGATCAGCCAACGCTTAACCTGACACCCATGATCGATGTCGTGTTCTTGCTGATCATCTTTTTCATGGTCGCTACGGAGTTTAGCGAACTGGAACGGAATATCGAATTGGAAGTGCCTGAGGTAGCCAGTGCAGGAACCGACCGAACACCACTCACACCGCGAACGGTTGCAGTGTACGAAGACGGGCGAATCGAACTCGACGGCCAGCAGGCCACGCTTCAAGAGTTGCGCGATCAGTTAGCAGCCAGTCGGGCCCAAGACCCCGACCTCAACGTCGTGGTACGTGGCGATGGGCAGTGTGACTTTCAATACATTGCCAGTGCAATGGCCGCTTGCCGTGATGCTGGGGTTCGGGAACTCGGAATCACTGTCCGTGTTGGTAACAGCAAGGGGCAGGGAAAAATCGTTCGTTAGATCGCCAACAAGATCTGAATGGAACACCGATTATCCGTCCGACTCGGGATCTCCATTCGCGACCCACCATGTTCCAACTCCTCACATTTTCGTCATTCGGTTATTTTGTGGGGCTGCCGCTAATACACCTGCTCCTCTGGAGTGGAGTGGTCGTATTGACGGTCTTGTTGATCGTAGTCGTCGCCACACGTTGGGGCAAATCGCGGCCTCTACAAACCTGCGCCATACTCTCGTTGCTGGCGCATTTTCTGCTGGCTTGCCTGGCAACCATCGTGCGCATTGTGGCAGGCTTCGACCAAGTCGCCGAGGGCCCTCCCATTCGAGTTCGCCTGATTCAGGAGGTGGCCCCGGCCCCAGCCGCACCACCTCTTATTGACGAACACGACCCCCCGGCTGAGCTTCTCCTTTCGGCAACCGAACCAAGCAATGCAATTCCCCTGGAAAGTTCCGAAACTCCACAAACGCCAACCACGTCGGTCGTGACGGGAACGACCGAAACCACGATTGACACGGCAGCGCAGGTGGCCCCTCTGCCGGGCGAGCCAAACGCGTTTGCCGACGTGGTTACCACGCAACCACTGGTCGCCCCCGCAACTCCCGACGAAACTCGCCAGGCCGAAAGCCCTTCACAGCCAGCAGCGTCACCCGCTGGAGTAATCGCCACGCGCCAAGCGGCCCCAACGCTGGACCCGGCAGAGAACTGGTCGACTTCGGAAACGCGTGAGGACTCGGCTACACCAGACGGCGCCACCCCGTATGCGAATCGGAAACGACCTGACCGACTTGGCTTTGTAGAACGTGAAGGAGGTAGTCGGGAAACCGAAGCAGCCGTCCGCGCCGCGCTCGCCTGGCTCACAGCCGCTCAGTCGCCAGATGGCCGCTGGAATGCAAACCGCTTTGGCGCTGGAGAAGAACGAGGCGTCCTGGGACACCATCGCGCAGGCGCCGGTTCTCAAGCCGATACCGGAGTTACCGGACTGGCGCTACTGGCGTACCTCGGTGCCGGGCACACACACTGGGGCAAACCCCACGGTGAAACGGTCCGACAAGGACTGCAGTTCCTAATTAACTCGCAAGCACCCGACGGCAACCTTTCAGGGAACGCTACCGTGTACGCCAGAATGTATTGCCACTCGATGGCCACGTTTGCTTTGGCCGAAGCAATAGCGATTACCGGTGACCCACTGCTTGAACCGACGGTCCGTCGGGCTGTCGACTACTCCCTGATCACACAAAATCGAGCGACGGGTGGTTGGCGTTACCGGGCCGGTGACTCCGGTGATACAAGTCAACTTGGCTGGAAGGTGATGGCACTCCGCAGCGCCGAGCGAGCTGGTATTGTGATCCCCCCAAAAACCTGGACCAGTGTTGAAAGATTCTTGCGGAGCGTAGCGAGCGGTCGCGATGGGGGGTTGGCAAGTTACCAGCCTCACAACAGTCCCAGTCGGACGATGACCGCCGAAGCGTTCTACTGTCGCCAGTTGCTTGCCGAAACCGTGGGGGGGCAAGTCGACGAACAGGCAGCGAGCACCGCAGCTGCGTTTATTTGCCAACAACAGCCTGGAGAAGGAACTCCAAATTTTTATTACTGGTACTACGCGACATTGGCATTACACCACCAAAAACAACACGCCGCCGTGGGCCAGGCAACCTGGTACCAATGGAACCGTGCCCTGAAACGCGTGCTGCTGAAATCTCAAGTGGGACAGGGCCCCGAGGCGGGAAGTTGGCCCTCCACAACCGTTTGGGGGGGATACGGTGGCCGCGTCTTCACCACCTCGTTGGCCTCACTTTGCCTGGAAGTCTACTACCGCTACGCCCCGACCCCGGAAAATCGGCGACCATGGGTCGCCAGCGACTCGGATCCACAGCAATATCAGCGGTAAGACCTTCAAAAAGTTCCGGGCAGCTATTCCATGCTGCCGCCAAGGTGTTTTCCGACCAGAGTGGCATGTCGGTCCGAATGTCCGTTTGACTCTGCCTGAATGTCTTGTAATATTAAGTGCTAAGTGTGAGTATTTGTGGTCCTACCATAACCACTGGAGTCTCGCCACTGGCGGGCAAATATGTTTGGCGTCGGTCCCTGGCAAATCCTGATTGTACTGGCAATTGTGATGCTCCTGTTCGGCAATCGACTTCCGGCTCTGGCCCGCTCACTCGGCCAAAGCCTGGTGGAATTTAAAAAGGGCGTGAAAGAGATTGACGAAGTCTCAACGTCCAACGATTCCAACCAGGATAACTAGTGCGATTGCGGTGAGCGTTGAGCCCTTGGTACAGGTTGAGCAAAATGCAGAAAACAAACCGCTGAGAACACGGGGCAAATTACCAGTCGCTGGTCGCCTTCAGCGATCTGTACCGTTGGGTCTCTCTTGTTTGTGCTGTGAAAGGTTAATATGAGATGTTTGGCATCGGTTATCCTGAATTATTGATCATCGGAATTGTGGCCGTTATCCTGTTTGGTGGTCGTTTACCACAAGTAGCCCGCTCGATGGGTAAAAGCCTTACCGAGTTCAAAAAAGGGATGCAAGATCTGGAAGGGCATGTCTCGGATGCCATTCACAGCCAACCGACTTCAACAGCCCACTCAGCGCAAGTCGAACACGATGATCTTAGCGAGCCATCGGCGCCGCGATTCGAACCACCCACCACCCCTCCCCAAACCGTCGACGATAAGCCTCCCCAAACCGTCGGCGACAATTAGGGTCACTCGGTTCGGT
>Ga0310120_10003121_pt1 | contig 11884 bp, 10 predicted proteins | sample CB27_AW_983_MG_FD_203506 | JGI IMG/M metagenome (GOLD analysis project Ga0310120, IMG submission 203506) | Marine microbial communities from Western Arctic Ocean, Canada - CB27_AW_983 | ecosystem: Environmental > Aquatic > Marine > Oceanic | place: Canada: Western Arctic Ocean | collected... | reverse complement strand
TTCGCGGATCACGTTGCGAATGATGCGCTCGCTGAGATACCGGGCAACCCTCATCTCCCGCCGGGCGTCGGGCAGCGCCACGCGAAAAGTCAGGAGCTGGCACGAATCGGGGCCCGTGGGAAGCACTTGGTAGCAGTCGGCAACATCCGGGCATGCCTGAACCACCGCGGAGGGAAAGAGGCCGTAGTAGATCCAGGCTCGGCGAAGATGTTCGGGCAGATGCGACACCTCGGGCAGCAGGCGCTGGTAGGCGCGTTCGGCCCAAACGGAAGATTCCTGGTCGCGTAATTGCGAGGAAGCCTGGGTGCCTTCGCCTTGTTCAAAATCTTCTTCGTAGCTGGTCCCAAAGAGTCGGCGAAGACCGGGGTGGCCCATGGGGATGTGGTAGCCCTCGGAATCGTTTTCGACGAAGAGCTTCCAGTTGAAATCGCAGTCCAGGGTGCGAGCAGGTCCCAGTGGCTGCATTTCGGAAAATCGGTAATGACTCGCCTCGTCGAATTTTTCCGCCATGAGTTCGGCGACGCTCTCCCCGTCCCCGGCAAAGCGCACGAAGAGGAAACCCATCCACTCTTCGAGATCGAGTTCCGGGAGTCTCACTTCGGACTTCTCGAGGCGAGGAAAGCTTTCCTCCTCGGGAACCCCTTTCAGCTTGCCGTCGAACCCGTAGCGCCAGCCGTGATAGGGACAAACGATCTGGCCCGAACAGTGCCCCGACTGGCCTCTCACCACCCGGGAAGCTCGGTGGCGGCAAACGTTGTCGAAGGCGCGGAGCACGCCGTCCCGGCCCCGTATCACGAAGACTCGCTCGCCCACGAGGTCCACGGTCAGGTAGTCGCCCGGCCCAGGTACGTGGCTGGCATGGCCTACCATCAGCCAGTTGCGCCGGAAGATCTTCTCCTTCTCGAGTTCAAAGAACTCGGGGTCGTGATAAATCCAAGTGGGCAGGGTTGCGCATTCTTCGGTCTCCAGATCCTGAGGCCGACTTGGGGCGGGCGCCGGCGCGAGACGCGGCGCGGCCCCAGAGAATTCGGCGGGGAAGATGCTGCGCAGAAAACCTCGACACGTTGCTCGCGCCTTTTCGAGGTCGAAGGGCCCGCGCTCACCCAGAAGCGATTCGGGCAGGGAGGACAACATGTGGTGGAAGGCGCGGCCCAGGGCGTCGGTTTCGAGGTGGGTGTAGCCACCCTCCGTCGCGATCGCCGCGAAGGCCTCCACCCGTTGCTGTTCCAGTTCGGCTTCCCGCGCCGCGCACACGCGCATGTAATCGGCCCGGGCCCGAGCCTCACCCCAAAAGGCCGCCCAGACCGCCACCCGGTGGGGATGGCAGAGTTCGGGGTCGAAGGCCGCGTCGATCATGGCCTCGAGGCAAGCCACCGGGGAGCCCCCGTGTGCCAGCACGGCCTCGCGCTGGCGGAGCATGTACTGACTGTCCACATATTCCAAGGTCGCGAGCAAGAGAGCATCCTTGCCCTGGAAGTAGAAGTTCACGATGCCCGTGGAGAGTCCGGCACACCGTGCCACCCGGGCCACGGTGGTTCCCGAGAGCCCATGCTCGGCGATGCATTCGATGGTGGCCGCGATCAATTCCTGGCGTCGGCGCGCGTCCCGTGGCGGCTGCGGCGTAGCCTTCCCAGAAGCAGAAGATGAAGGGGGAGTAGAGCTGGAAGAACCGACCTTCGGCGACGACGGTTCGGACACGGCCTTGCCAGGACTCGGGCGGGGGGACACGGGGTGGTGCTCCTCGGCTGGGTGTCAGGAGAGGCCAATCCCGGACTTCGATCCGGTTTGGCGGTCGCGAATCGCAAATCTAGTAAAATTTGAACGGTCCTGCAATATTGACCCTTAGTTCAATTTCCGATCTCGAGAGCGCCTACTCGACTGAATCGACTTCACCGCTGCTCCCCCGCTACTCCCTCTTCCCCCGTCATCCCCCTGGGGGGATTTTGGTAAAGGTGGACACCCACCCGAGCCCCTTGGCAGAATGACGGACCGGGATGAGGAATCCGAGACCAGGGGGCTCCGGGAGATCCCACGAGAGAACCCGATGATAGAAAGGAAGAGCATGTCACCCCCGAGCGAGACCCAAACCGGCGGCTGCCTGTGCGGACAGGTTCGGTACGAATTTGAGCGAGGCAGCGTGCTCGCCGCCCATCATTGCCACTGCACCGATTGCCAGAAGAGCACCGGCTGCGGCCGAGCGACGATCCTCCTGGTACCCAGCAGCGGGGTGCACTCCTCGGGCGAACTGAAAACTTTCACAGTGCGGGGCAGTGGCGGCAGCCATGTCACTCGGGGTTTTTGTCCCGAGTGTGGTTCTCCGATCCTAAGTTTCGTCGAGGAAATGGCGGATCTGAAGTTCATCAAGGCCGGTAGCCTCGACGACCCGAGTTGGGTCGAGGTAGTGTCGAGTTTCTGGGAAGACTCGGCCCTGCCCTGGTCACCCGTCGATGCCGACGTGCCTGCTTTGCCCGGCAACCCCGAAGCCTGATCGATTCGAAATGAGCGACTCGGTGCCTGGGAACCCACAAGGAGCAGCGGAAATGAGCCGGAACTCTCAACTCGAACGCCGAGACGCCGCCATGGGGCGAGGCGCCATGGCATTTTACGAGCAGCCCATCGAGTTCGTGCGCGGCGAGGGAATCTGGCTCTTCGATGCCGACGGCAAGCGGTACATGGACATCTACAACAACGTGCCCGTTGCCGGCCATTGCCACCCGCACATTGTCGAAGCCATGCAGCGCCAGGCGTCGACTCTCAACACTCACAGCCGCTACGTCAATGAAACCGTGCTCGCGTATTCCGAGCGCCTCCTGGCGCATCACGCCGACCCCCTCGATTCCCTGATCATGGGCTGCAGCGGATCGGAGGCCCTGGAGGTGGCTGTCCAAATGGCCCGGACCGCCACCGGGGGCCAGGCTCTCCTCATCAGCAACGCGACCTATCACGGCAATACCACCGAGATCCGCCGCATGACTTTCGGCCCCTTCGAGCCCGACTACAAACGAGTTTCGTTTCCCCAGACCTACCGGCCCCTGGCCGAGGGGGCCTCGGAGGACGAACTGCGGGACCGCCATCTCGCCGAAATCCAGAGGGCCATAAGCGGGCTCGAGGCCGAGGGAATCGGCCTGGCGGGCATGCTCTTCTGCCCAATCTTTGCCAACGAGGGGCTACCCAACGTGCCCAAAGGATTTCTTCCCCAGGCGGCGGCCCTTGTCCGGGCAGCGGGGGGGCTCGTCATTCTCGATGAAGTCCAAGCGGGCTTTGGCCGCACCGGCCGCTGGTGGGGATACGAGGTCATGGAGTGCACCCCGGATATCGTCACCATGGGCAAGCCCATGGGAGCGGGCATTCCCCTGAGCGGCACGGCGACGTCGAACGCCATCGCGAGCACCTTTCACGAGAAATGCTTTTACTTCAACACCACCGCCTCCACGCCTCTCCAAGCCGCGGTGGGAAGTGCGGTTCTCGACGTCATCGAAGACGAAGGCCTGGTGGAGCGCTCGGCCCGGGTCGGAAGCTTTTTGCTCAGCGGGCTCTTGCCTTTTATGGACCTCTACGAATCGGTCGGGGACGTTCGGGGTCAGGGGCTCTTCATCGGCATCGAGTGGGTCAGCGACCGTGAAAAGCGCACCGCCGATCGGGTAGGCGCTGGCGCATTCGTCGAGAGAATGAAGAACAAAGGCTTTCTCATGGGAGCCGCAGGCCACCAGAACAACGTACTCAAGCTAAGACCCCCGCTGGTGTTCGAGCAGGCCGACGCCGAACTCCTGCTCACCGCTCTTGACGAGACGATGCGCGAGATGCACGGCTGAGTTCGGCAGGTCTGAGCTTCTCGGCTGCCGATGCCATCTCTCTCAGCATTCCCTCAAAGACCAGGCCGTGCAGGCCCTTGACCGCGTACCAGTAGAGCAGGCCCAGAGCCCCTCGCGATGCGTAAACCACGGTCTGCTCAATCACCGATCCCGTCTCCGACGCCCGGATCCGAAAGTCAAGCCACGCCTGACCCGGCAGCTTCAACTCCCCCAGGAGGGTGAGCCTCTCCCCGGGAATGACCCGGTCCACCACCCAAAAGTCCAGGATGGCCCCCTCCACGGGCGGACCCTTCGGGGTCTCTTTTCTCCTCAAACCGGGCCCGCCAAGAATTCGGTCCATCCATCCTCGCAGCTTCCAGATTGAATTGGCCCAGTACCAACCGTGCTCTCCGCCCAAACGGCTGATCACCTCGAAGCAGCACGAGGCGTCCGCGCGTACCTCCACGCGTCTCCTCTCCAAAAAACTGTTGCCCACAGTCATCTCTTCAAAAGCCGCCGCGTCATCGTGCACCCGATCGAGGAGAGCGCCGGGATCCAACTCTTCGTCGAGCGCCAGGTTCACGCTTTCCTTCATAGTCATGGGCCGGATTGAGAAATCCTCCAATGCGCTCTGATCGGAGACAATCGAGTCATGCTCGGTGCTCTCAACGATTCGCCGAGCCATCCGGAAGTGAGCTGGCGTGACTAGGCGTAGCCAATGACTTGAAAGTCGCGGCGTAATGACTGGAACTCCAATCATCACTCTTTTCAAGGAGCGCGCGGCGGCATATTCGCGAAGAAGATCTTCGTAGGTCACTACATCGCGTCCGCCGATCTCATAAACAAAATTCTGATCCCCTTTTTCCTCAATTGCCGCCAGCAAGTAATCCACCACGTCTTTCGAAGAAATCGGCTGTAGTTTCATACGGACCCAACGAGGCGTAACCATGATGGGCAGTCGCTCCACCAGCGACCGGATCACCTCGAAGGGCATACTTCCATTCCCGATAACGATCGATGCGCGAAACTCGGTCACGGGCACGCCCGATTTCCTCAGGATTTCACCGACCTGTTGCCGACTATGGATATGCGGCGATGAGTCTTGGGTTCCGGACTGAGCCAACGCACCCAAATAGACAATTCTACGGATCCCAGCCTGAGCGGCCGCCATACCAAAGTTTTCAGCAGCCACGGACTCAGATTCAAGAAGTGAACCACTCTCGTTCAGTGAATGAACGAGGTAGTAGGCGACGTCTGCTCCCCTGAACGCCGCGGCGAGGGACTCCCGATCCAGCAAGTCCCCTCGGCAGGCGACCGCGTAGGGGGGAAGATCGCGCATGGTTTTTTTCGGATCTCTTGACAGGCAGCGCACTTCGCCGGTCTTCGCGCCGAGCGCTTCTCTCAGGAGACTTCCAATAAAGCCCGAGGCGCCCGTCAATGCGACGACGCCTATTCCGTTGTTCGACAATTCTCTTTTCCTGGTCAACATTCAGCGCGACATTGCGTCAGTCGCGAACGATAGCGAAGCTCTCTGAATACTTTTCGGATCCATGGCGGGTAGGGCCCAATCAGGCCGAGCCGGCCGAGTGTGGCGGTTTCGCCTTCTTCGGCGACCCTTGCCTCAGCCTATTCCAACATGAAGGCCCAACGGGGAGCAGTTGTTCATGACCAAGCCATCTACCATGCCTAAGCCATCTTCCAAAGACACGAGAGACACCAACAACACGAGAGACACGAGAGACACGAAAGACACGAGAGACACGAGAGAGACGAGAGACACGAAAGACACGAGAGAGACGAGAGACACGAAAGACACGGAAAAATCTGGACAAAGATTTGGACTCACCGCCGTCACGCCCAGCCCGGTTTGACGCGGATGCAGCCTTTCGATGCCAGGCGCTTTAGCGGCCTCTTCTACGCCGCCGCCGCATGGAATTTTGCCGCCGCCGCTGTCGCCCTAGCCGCCCCGGAGTTCCACGCCCAGGCGTTCTTCGGATCCTCGGATTCTCTCTCGGCACCCGGGGCGAGAATCAACCACCAGGTCGTCTGGATCTCCATCGCTTTTTTTGGCGTGGGCTACCTGATGGTGGCCCGGGAGCCTCGCAAGAACCATGGCTTGGTCCTGATTGCCGCGATGGGCAAGGCCAGCGTGGGCATCCTGTGGATCGACGGCTATCTCGAGCACGCCGTCAGTGCCCTGCTCTTGGTGGGTGCAGTCGGAGACCTTATTTTCGCCGGACTCTTCGCGCATTTCCTGATTCGCGCCCGGCCCTCCCGAGCTTCGCCCAGCGAACCGAGTCCCTGAGCTCACGGATCAGTGGGAGAGGGGGGGCGGAAAGATCAGCGGCGGCCTTTCTCTCTCCAATTTTCTCTCCCCACAATTTTCTCTCTCCCAATTTTTCTCTCCTCGAATGAAAGTCAGCGCGACCGAAAGTCAGCGCGACCGCTTTTTTCTTCGGGCGCGCTTGGGCAGGTCAAAATGTTTGGCGAGTTCCGGAAAAGCATCCACTGTATGGGGGAGCGCCATAGCGGCAACAAAGTGCTCTTGAAAATCGGCCTCCACGGCGGTCTCGATTTTCTCCACGCGCTGAACCTGGCTCTCAATGGTGCGCCGGGCTTCGGCATTGAGAAGCGCGGCCACCGCACCGGTGCCCGCCGCGTTGCCTGCCGACGAGACGTCCTCCAGTGCGCAGTCCGGGATCATGCCCAGCACCATGGCGTACTTCACATCGATATGGCTCCCAAACGCTCCAGCCAACCGAATCCGATCCACATGATCCACCCCCAGGTGATCCATCAAGAGGCGCACCCCGGCATAGAGCGCCGCCTTGGCGAGTTGGATCGCGCGGACGTCGTTCTGCGAAATTCGCACAGCGGGAGGGCCATCGCTGAGCGTGTATGCGAAGGTGCGATCGTCGGCGGCGACTCGGGAGCTGCGCGCCGCGAGGTCCCCGTCTATCAGGCCGTCCGATCGGATCACACCGGCGAGAAAGAGTTCGGCAACCGCCTCGATGATGCCTGTCCCGCAGATACCCGTTACGCCCTCGGGACCCAACTGGGCCTGGAAGCCCGGATCGTCAGACCAGAGTTCGCTGCCGATCACGCTAAAGCGCGGCTCCAGGGTTTTCGGATCCACCCGCACCCGATCGATGGCGCCTGGTGTGGCCCGCTGACCGCAGGAGATCTGTGCGCCCTCAAAGGCCGGTCCCGTCGGACTCGATGCCCCGAGTAAACGGCCAGAACCGGCGAGAATAATTTCTGCGTTTGTGCCCACATCCACCAGCAGGGTCACGGCTTCGCTCTCCCAAGGCGCTTCGGCGAGAAGCATTCCCGCAGCGTCGGCGCCCACATGCCCCGCAATACACGGCAGCCAGTACGCTCGACCACCCGGGTGAATATTCAATCCGAGGTCACAGGCACGTACGGTCACCGCGCCGTCCGTCGCCAGAGCAAAAGGGGCCATCCCGAGTTCTACCGGGCTAAGCCCCAGGAAGAGGTGGTGCATGATGGGGTTGGCGACCAAAACGATCTCAAATACGTCCTGGGGTGTGGCCTCCGCTTCCTGGACGAGATCGACGACCATGCCGTCCACCGCTTCGCGCACCACCCGGGTCATCTCGGCTTCGCTCCCGGGATTGAGCATCACATGGGAAACTCGGCTCATCAGATCCTCGCCAAAACGGATCTGGGGATTCATGACCCCCCGGCTTCCTAGGACTGCTCCGCTCGCCAGGTCGCAGAGATGCGCGGCAATGGTGGTGGAGCCTACATCCACAGCCACCCCCAGGAGGCGCTCCCGAAGACCCGGCCACAGGCCCACTATTTCGCGTTGGTCGCGCACAGCCGCAGTCACGCAAAACTTTTCGGCACGTAGACATGCTTGCAGGCCCGGAAGCAGACCCGGGTCGAGGGCCAAACTCGTCAGCTGCCACTCCCCTTCCAGGGCGCTCAGGAGACGCTCCAAATCTCCGCTGGGTTTTTCTAGGCTCGGCGGTTGAACTTCGACGTAGTGCAGGCGCACGGTGGGGTCGAGTTCGATGTTGTGGCTCTCGAAATCCTTGCGTACGACTTGACGATGCAACTGGCTCTCAGGAGGCACATCGATAATGCAATCACCCTGGATGGTGGCGTGGCACGAGAGACGCTCACCTCCAGTGAGCGATCGCCTGCGCGCATAACGCTCCTCGGGCTCGGAGATCGGGCTGAGGTGCTCCTTGGCCGAGCGAATTCCCTGGGCAGCGGACTCGCCTTCATGGAGAAGAATTTTGCAACGTCCACAAATCCCCCGGGCACCGCAGACTGAGTCGAGATCGACACCCAGTTCCCGGGCAGCGGCAAGCAAGTTCGTGCCCCGGGCAAAGTGCCCGCGCTTGCCTGACGGCGTGAATGTGACCAGGGCATCCCGCGCTTGATTCGGCATGGTCTCGACGATCCCTCTTCATCCCTCTTCTTTGGAAACAATACCCGCTGCCCGAACCACGCGTTCGAGCAAGTCCGGCGGGAACTGGCCTTCCAGCCGACTCACGCGCTCGGCGACGGCAAGTTCGAGGTCCGAAGTGCAGGGCTGACTTTCTCTGCGCCAATCCTCCAGGTACTTCTTGCTCGAACCGCCCCCAGCCCGGCGGGAGGCGCGTTCGATCGCGCGGTCGAAGCGCGAATCCAGGGTCTGCTTGAAGAGACTCTTCCGCCCCCGGCGGCCAATCACCCGGGAGGGAATGTCTCGCCAATAAATCGTAATCACGCGCTCCACGTCGCATCCTCTTCGGTGACGGGCCCCGATGCATCGATGCCCAGAGCCGCGCCAAGGGGGTTCAGGCCGGTAAAGCGATGCTCAAACTCGAGACCCAGTCGTTCGGCGCAATCACGCGCCTGAGTGAGCAGGACCTCCGAGGGAGTCTGGGCCAGGTAAACCACCCGGCGGTAATTGCCAAAATAACTGGAATGCAGCTCGGGATGACGGTCGAGACCCAATCCGCGGATCACAAGACGGTCGAAATTTCGAACCAGGAAATCGGTCAAGTAGAAGCTTCCCAGTTCCTCTTCCTGGAGCGCGTCAAACACCTCAGGTCCCGCAAAAAAAGCGTAGCAATGCGCTCCGGGGAGCCGCCGGACCTTGTGGGTCTCGAGCACATTGTCCAGTTGCCCACCCGTCCCGCAGTCGGCATAGGCCACAAGGATCTCATCGTAGTCATCACCGGCCCGAATCAGGCACTCTGCTACAGCGGCGGGTATTTTCTCCGGCCGGTTGTGCAGGCTGGCGGGGAGCCATTCGGTCGCCAGGTGGTCCCACTGGTTCAGTTTCGCCAGCGCCGTGATCTCCCGGGCCAGGGCGGCGCAGCCGATCAGAAGAGTGGACCGCCGAGCTTCCATGACCGAAACCTCAGCTCGCCGCTGCGCGCTTCGCCACGAGTTCCTTGGCGGTATCGACGGCCGTCGCGGCATCCCGGCAATACGCATCGGCGCCAATTTTCTTCGCAAAATCCTCGTTCAAGGGCGCTCCGCCCACGAGGATAATGTAGTTGTCACGAATACCTTCCTTAACTAGTTCTGCGATCACCACCTTCATATAGGGCATGGTGGTGGTGAGCAGCGCCGACATCCCCAGGATATTGGGCTTGTGCTCTTCGATGGCCTCCCTGAATTGCTGATAATCAGTATTGACCCCCAGATCGAAAACTTCAAAGCCCGCGCCTTCCATCATCATGCCCACGAGGTTCTTGCCAATATCGTGGATATCGCCCTTCACCGTGCCAATGACCATCTTGCCCACGGGCTCCGCCCCGGTTGCGATCAGCAGGGGTTTGAGAATCGCCATGCCGGCCTTCATGGCGTTGGCAGCCAGAAGCACTTCGGGGACGAAGAGAATGCCGTCCCGGAAGTCAATTCCCACAATGGTCATTCCCGCCACCAGCGCTTCGTCCAGAGTGCGCGTCGCCGACCAGCCCCGACCCAGAAGGATCCGAGTGCCTTCGTCGATTTCTTCGGCCAGACCGTCATAAAGATCGTCGTGCATCTGGGTGACGAGCTCTTCGTCGGATAGATCCGCGAGGACGATTTCCGCCTCTTCGTCCATCGTTTCATCCGCCATGGTTATGCTCCCTGAATTCTCACTCTCGTATTTTCCGTATCATGATCGAGCCGACCCGCTTTCAGCGAGGCTCTGCCAAATCGGCCCTCAATCCCAACGTCCATTTCCAGGCTTCGTATCCTTGCTCGCGATCTTTATGGGAAAGTGTTCCCGGATTGCGGCATCAACAGTTGGCTCGACGTACTCGGGGTAATGACTGGAAAGAATTTCCCTGACTTTCTCGTGCGCTCGATCATAGACCGTTGGGCTGCCACTTTCTTCCCAGTCCCCCACCGGACTCCGGTCCCCCACTTCGGGATAGAGGTACTCGGTTCGCATGAGTTCCAGAGTTTGGGGCTGATTCAGAAAGTGTCCATCACCGAAAACCACGTTCTCAATTTCCTTGAGCGAGAGACGCTCCTCGGTGACTTCGATCCCGCGCAGGATTCGCAAAGTCGCGCCCAGCATATCATTGTCGATGACGATGCCTTCCAGGGATTGGCCCATCAGACTGCCCACGGCTCCCGGGTAAGTGGCCACCATGTTTCCGCCGGCCAACACCGCACTCAAAGTTGTCAGCGCTTTTTCGTACCCCGCCTGAGCGTCCATGGTCTTTGAATCGGTCATTCCGCTGGGTACGCTCGAGATCAGTCCATAGTGATTGACCAGTTGGACGGTCGCGGCCGTAATCAGGGCTTCTTCCCCGCTCCCACCGCTGAAAGCGCCCGTCCGAAGGTCGGAGATGAACGGCCACATTCCGAAATTCATGGGGCAGTCTGGATTGATGAGATTCACAACCGTGAGACAGGCCAGGGTTTCGGCGAATGTTTGAACCAAAGCACCCGCGAGGGAAGCCGGCGCTGTGGCGCCGGCTTGAGCGGCGATGGCAACGTCCACGACGAGACCCAGCTTGGCCAACTTGACAAGTACCTGGGCGTTCTCCTCGGCGAAGCGGAGGGGCGAAACGATGGGACAACCCCCAAAGCAGCAGAAAGGCCGCTCTAGAAAAGCTCCCTCACGGCCGAGGTAGAGATCGAACAATCCGATCAGCGGTTCTATATGACCCACCGTGGCGACACCCAGGGAAAAGGTCTTGCGGGTTCCCGCCAGCGCCGCGTAGGCGGTGTTCATGTCATGGACATAGAGATCGTGGCTCCACTCCGGGGCGATGAAGGGCTGACCGAAATAGTGGATGTGCTCCATTCGGTCCACCAGTCGAGCGGTGTCGTAAACGTCCAAGAGTGTCGGGTCACGGAAAGTCTGGGACTCGTAGTCGAGGATCTTCACCGGCTCGCCCGAGGTCGTAAGGATGACCTCCTGGTTTTTCACCTCCATGTCCAGAGCGGGATCCGGAGCATGAAGGACATAGCTCTTGGGCGTCTTCGCGATGGCGTCTTCCACCAGGGCGCGAGGAAAACGCAGCCGGCCGTCTTCGCCGAGCAGACAACCCTTGGGGAGCACCGCGTCTAGAATCTCCGGGATTGGATCACCAATGCCGATATTCTCGAGTACATCGAGGGCGGCGGCATGAATCCGTTCGATATCTTCGGAACTCAGGGGCTTGTAGGCACCACCGGGCATCCCGGCCCGTACCGCGTGCCCCCCCTCATCGGCTGCGCGTGCAGCCAGCCGGGCATCACGGCCGCCTCCACGACGCGAACGGCGCGGCGCTGATGTGGGTGGAGATTCGTGCTCGCTCATAATGCCCTCCTCGAAAAATTGGCCGTTAGCGCCTCCGAGTGCGCCGTCGGCCCTCCTTGCCCTTGCTGCGATCAATCGGGCCCAGCGCCCCCTCGATCGCGGCATCGTCCGGGGGCGAGCCCGGGATGTAACCGTTTAGACTTTCGACGATAGCCGCCAAGTGACGCGGCGACGTTCCACAGCAGCCGCCAATAATGCGCGCACCCGCGTCCCGAGCCAACCTTGCGTAGCTCGCCATGATGTCCTCATCGCCCTGGAACACCACTTCGCCATCCACCATCTCCGGGATTCCACAATTCCCCTTGGCAATAATTACATCCCCGTC
>Ga0310120_10003120_pt1 | contig 11885 bp, 12 predicted proteins | sample CB27_AW_983_MG_FD_203506 | JGI IMG/M metagenome (GOLD analysis project Ga0310120, IMG submission 203506) | Marine microbial communities from Western Arctic Ocean, Canada - CB27_AW_983 | ecosystem: Environmental > Aquatic > Marine > Oceanic | place: Canada: Western Arctic Ocean | collected... | reverse complement strand
CAGTGGAACGACAGCACCAGAGTCTGGTTAAAGTGCGTGTGTTGGCGAAGCACGTGACCGACTCGCATTACGCCCGTAAAATTGTGCTGGCTCGGCAGTCGGATGGCGTCGTCGTACAATTTGGCATCATGCGCGTTGACCTACGAGCGCTTACTCCCGAAGTTCGACGTGAAATCGAGGGCGAAGACATTCCGCTGGGACGAAGTCTCATCGCGCATGGTGTGCTTCGCGATGTGGAATTGGCCCAGTTATGGCGAATCACTCCCGCTCAGGAATTGCAGCAACTGTTGAACATGCGCCCGGACGAAACGACTTTCGGACGATCGGCTTTGATCCATGTCAGCGGCCAACCGGCGATCGAACTACTGGAGATCGTTGCTCCGGTTTCAGAGTGAAAAGGAACAGCCACAAAAAGACAAAAAATGAAACCGCAGATGAACGCAGATTATTAGGATATCCGCGTCTATCTGCGCTTTACTCTTTCACCCACGGGCTTACGCCCGCGGCTCGCCTCGGTTAACCCGCGATTATGTTGAAAACATCCTATGATTGTATCGTGATGGGAGGTGGTCCGGGCGGATCGACCGTGGCGGCCTTGGTGGCCGATGCCGGTCGCGACGTATTGTTGATCGACCGCGAGAAGTTTCCTCGATTTGTGGTCGGCGAGTCGCTGATGCCCGAGACCTATTGGACGTTTGAGCGGTTGGGCGTACTCGACAAGATGAAAGCTTCGTCGTTCGTACGGAAAGCAAGCGTTCAGTTTGTTAGCCCGTCGGGCAAGGAATCTCAACCGTTTTACTTTCCCGATCACGATCCGCGTGAGTCGTCTCAGACGTGGCAAGTCGAGCGGAGCCAATTCGATAAGATGCTCTGGGACAACGCGGCCGAAAAAAGCGCCGAGTGTCACGACGAGACGCGGGCAATCGAGGTGCTGTTTGACTCGCCAGGCCCTGCCGACACGCGGGCACACGGGGTTCGTATTCAATCTGCGGACGGTACGCGACGAGAGATTCAAGCCCGCGTGGTCGTCGATGCCACGGGCCAGCGGTCGCTCATCGCGGGCGCTCTGGGGATTCGCCGGGTTAATCCGGATCTGAAAAAAGCGGCCATCTGGACTTACTATCGCAGTGCGCGGCGCGAACCGGGTCTGCACGGCGGCGCGACGACGATTCTGCTCACGCCTGACAAGCAAGCGTGGTTCTGGACCATTCCGCTATCGAACGATGTCACGAGCGTCGGCGTCGTCGCAGACCACGATTACCTGTTCAAGCAGCGCGATCTTAAAGGGCGTGGTACGCCGGCCGACGTGTTTGCCGCCGAGTTGGATCAATGCCCGGCACTCGCGGACCGGCTTGCCGACGCCGAGTGCATCGACCAGCATCGCGTCATGAAAGAATTTTCCTATTCGACGCAACAGGTGGCCGGCGACGGCTGGGTGTTGGTTGGCGATGCCTGGGGATTCATCGATCCGATTTATTCGTCCGGTGTTTTCTTTGCGCTCAAGTCGGGTGAGATGGCCGCGGACTGCATCATCGAGGGACTCCGACAGAACGACACATCGGCGGCCCAACTTGGAAAGTGGGCCGACGAATTTGTCGCCGGCACCGAATGGATTCGTAAGCTGGTCCGAGCGTTTTACTCGCCTTCGTTCAGCTTTGGCCGGTTCATGAAAGCGTATCCACAGCATCAAGGCCATCTGACCGATTTGTTGATCGGCCGTATATTCGAGCCCGGCATCGAAGAGTTATTCAAAGACATGGACTCGTGGATCAGCTCGTAGCGAGTAGTGAATAGCGAGTGACACAGCCACCGGGGCAGAGTACCGGGCGGCTTACGTCGCCCGCTCGCATTAGTGAACAGCCCAGTCGGGATAGGTGTCGTCGCGGCCGCGGACTGCGTGCCACAAGACGCGATTAAGCGTGTCATCGCCCGCCTCATCGACTTCGTCGAGCGGCATCTTGAGTGATGCCAGGGCCCAATGTCGCTGCCGAGGGTCCTCAATTTTAGAAATCGCTAGATTGAGCCGGTCGAGCGGAATGATGTTGGGCACTGCGTCATAAGGCGCGAAGTTGGGCGAGTCGGTAAAGCAACTTGTCATAGCGGTGGCTGAGGCGTCAAACTGGTTCATGGGCGGCAGGCCAAGGATCAATTCCATCGTGCGGATCATGCTGGTCTGGTTATAGTTGGTGCTGTCGAGCGCCCCGCGCCGCGTGTAGGGACTGATGACCATGGCCACGGTGCGGTGTCCGTCGATGTGGTAGAACCCAGACTGGGGATCGTCCTGGACGACGAAGATGCACGTCTCCGGCCAGAACTTGCTGTGGCTCAGTGCCTCAACAACGCGGCCCAGCGCCAAGTCGTTGTCGGCCACGGCAGCTTCGGGCGTCGGCATGCCGGGCCGCGTACCCTCCGTGTGATCGTTGGGAAGCAACATCACCATAAAGTTGGGAAGATTCCCTTCTTCTTCGAAGCGTTTTAATTCGTTGATGAATTGCTGCGCTCGATGGATGTCGGGCACGATGGCTGGAAAACCGATGGCCGTGGGGCAAAGGTACGGTTCAATCGTCTTGATCGCGGCGGTGGCCCGAACCTCGATTTGGTTCTTGTTCTCCACGAAATCAGTATAACAGTCCAAGAACGTGGGCCTCTCGTTTCGCTCGGAATCTTTCCAACGTATCGTGGCTTCGACGAATTCGCCGTACACTCGCAGCGTTCGATCGTGGGCAAGCACATTGTCCCAAAGAAATCCGCTCGGAGCGTACGCCATAGCGTCGCCGCCCCAGTAGGGATAGCTTCTCCCCCAGCCGCCATAAGATTTTTCCAAATAGTCTGTCACATACGCCTCGTTAGCCCACTGGTGACCATCGGGGCTGCGCGTTCCACTGCAGTAGAAGTTGTCCAGCAGCACGAACTCGTCGACCAGCTTGTGGTGATTGGGCGTCACCTCGCGACCAAAGATGCAAAGCTGCGGATCTCCTTCGGCCCGCTCTATGTCTCCGAGCACCTGATCGTAGGTGCGATTCTCTTTGATGATGTAGAGTACGTGTTTGAAGACCGATGGCTCGCCGTGACGCTGAGGCACCGCGCGTGGCGCGACGTTTTTTCGAGGTGGCGCCATTGCGCTGACCGCCACGGTAAGCCGATTGTTCTCCAAAACGGTCTCGGTGTGTGCTGCCAACTGATCGCTCTTTGGCAAAGGGATGAGCGACACCGTGCCTAGGTAGTCGTGCGAGTTGTAGCCAAAGACATCCTGCCCGTTGACCTTGCGCTTGCCCTTCCAGTCAAGATTGCGCGATCCCACGCCTTTGATATTTGCCACGTATAGAGCGCCGCGCGTCGTGTCCAACGCCAATCCGGCCGGATACCATCCGGTGGGAAGACAGCCGAGCAATCGGCTCTTGGGCGGATGAAAGTCGAACATAGCGATGCAGTTGTTCGTGGCGTTCGAGACGTACAGCGTGCGCCCGTCGGGCGCCAAAGCCAAAGCGTTGGGGTACTGCCGAATAGCAGCTTGTCGTCCGGACGCGTGGAGATCGTTTCAACGACCGTGTCACTCGAGGTTTCAATCACAGAGACCGTATCGCTGTTAGCATTGGCCACGCACACATAGCGACCGTCCCGCATAACAGCAATTGCTGAAGGGTGCAGCCCGACTTCGATTTGCTTAATTTCTCGGCCCAACACCAGATCGACCACGGAGACTGACCCGTCCGAGGCGATGTTTCTTTTCGGATCGACGCGTACCGCCGTGCCCACTCCGGACGGTCCTGTCTTGTCGCCGTCAACCGGGTGTCGGCCTGCCCAGTTACTCACGTAGGCCTTGTCGCCGACGAGCACCACGTCGAACGGGGCACTGCCAACCGAGATTTCACGGAGGAGTTTGCCATCGGCAAGTTTGATTTCGGCCAGTGTGTTGTTCAGATTGAGCGCGACCCACAGCGATTGGCCAGCCGCATCGATGACCAGCCCCGATGGCAAGGCATTGTTGGCCCGGACGGCAGGCAATTCAATAGAAGGCTGCGATTCCAATTGACTGTTGTCACCAACTTTAAACACACCAATATGACCACGGATGTTCGACGCGAAAAGTCAGCTGCCATCTGGCGTGAACACGATGCCCTTGTAACTGCCGCCTCGATGCGACTTTCGCGCGACAATTTCGCCACTTTCTGGGTTGATTATCAGCACTTCATATTGGCTGAGCACTGCAAGCCATCGGTCGTTCGGGCTGAGCGACACGTCGGTGGGCCGCCCCGAGAATGCGACCTGCCGGCCCAAGGGCGAAAGCACCTGATTGGTCGGCACCACAACGCGCCCCTCGACGACATTTCCTATGCGCTGTGTGTCATATTCTTGTGAATCTGACTTGTCAGCGGCACACACGCCAGAAGGGACCAAGGCCAAAGCGAAGACCAGCAGACAAACACGGCGGTGGATCATTTTCAGATTCCTTTCGGAAGATCTGTCGATTTGGAAAGTACTATCGTAATCTACGGATGCCGAAGTGAGAATCGTGGCCCATCTGATCGGTCATGGGGGCCTGCTTTACCAGGCCAAGCAGTATCTTGATCTTGCAAACATTCTCTTTCCACGACCGGCTACCTCCTTTCCTATTCGTGTGATTCGTGTTATTTGTGGTGAACACATCGTTTCTTTCTATGAGAAGTCAGATTTCACCTTCATTGGATTTGTTATGCGAATCATCGTCTGGGTATTGATCGCGGTGCTATTGATCGCGCACCAGGACAACTTCCTGTGGCGTAACGATACGATGGTGTGGGGCTTCATGCCGATCGGCCTGGCCTATCATGCCGGGATCTCGATTGCCGCGAGCGTGGCCTGGTTCTTGGCGACCCAGTTCTGCTGGCCCGCTGAGAACACTGAGAACGCAAAGCCGATGCCCCGTTCGAGCGGAGGCAACCGGCCGTGACCCAACTGACAATCATCGCGATTTACCTCGGCCTGCTTTTGGCCTTGGGCCTATTCTCAAGCCGGATGTTTCGCGGCACGTCGAAAGACTATCTGCTGGCGAGTCATTCGATCGGCCCATTTCTGCTGCTGATGTCGCTCTTCGGCACGACGATGACGGCGTTCGCGCTGGTCGGCTCGACCGGCGAGGCGTACAAGGAGGGCATCGGAGTTTATGGTCTGCTCGCTTCGTCGAGTGGGATTATTCACTCGCTTTGCTTCTTTGTGATCGGGATCCGATTGTGGCGTTTTGGCCGTCGACATGGTTACGTCACACAGATTCAATTCTTTCGCAACCGGCTGGATAGCGAATCGATCGGGCTGTTGCTGTTTCCCGTGTTGGTCTCTCTGGTGATTCCCTATCTGTTGATCGGCGTCATGAGCGCCGGCACCGTGATCAACAAGGTCTCGGTCGGCGCGTTGCCGGGCATGTTTCCCGAGCAACAAGGTGCGGTGCCGCCGTGGCTGGCGTCGCTGGTTATTTGTGGTGTTGTGCTGTCGTACGTTTTCTTTGGTGGCATGCGTGGCACCGTCTGGGCCAACGCGTTTCAGACGATCGTGTTTATGGTTCTCGGCGTGGTTACTTTCTATGTGATCGCGCGGGAACTTGGCGGCCAGACAAGCTTTCTTGACAATCTGCGCGAGATCGGCCGGCAGATTCCGCATGAAAAACTGACGCGATCGGAGATGGGCAAGCTGAAGTTTTTCACTTACTGCCTCGTGCCGCTTTCGGTCGGCATGTTTCCTCATTTGTTTCAGCATTGGCTCACCGCCAAAAGCGCCGAGAGTTTTAAGCTGCCGATCGTCGCCCACCCGATTCTCATTATGATCGTCTGGGTACCGTGTGTGTTGGTAGGCGTCTGGGCGACGTCGGGCTTGATTAAGATCCCGCCGCCGATCGACGCCCATCCGAACGCGGTGCTGCCATTTTTGGTTGGCAAGCTGGCCAGTCCGGTGCTCGGCGGCCTTCTCGCGGCCGGCATTCTGGCGGCGATCATGTCGTCGCTCGATAGCCAGTTTCTCTGCCTCGGCACGATGTTTACGAACGATATTGTGTTGCATTATGCTCGTAGCAAGACGATGAGTGACCGCACGAAGATCGCTATCGCTCGAGCTTTTATCGTGGTGATCGTGGCGGTGACCTACGGACTCAGTCTGCTGGAGCCACGCAGTGTGTTCACTATGGGCGTGTGGTGTTTTTCCGGATTCGCGAGCCTGTTTCCGCTCGTGTTTGCCGCCATCTATTGGCGACGGCTGACGACAGCCGGTGCGTTTGCCTCGGTTCTGACCGTCATCACGACCTGGTGCTATCTCTTTTATCGGTCCGGCTATGGGGAGGATCGGGGCTACACGTTCGATCTGCAACTCTTCGGCGACACGTATTCGATGATGCCGGTCGCGCCGATATTCGCGGCCTCGGTGGTGGCGTTGGTCTTGGTGTCGCTGCTGACGCGACCTCCGAGCGAGACGACGTTGGCAAAGTTCTTCGACTGATAACCGGCAGCTGTCATGAAGATTGTCTATCTTGCTGCCGGCGCTGGCGACATGGTTTGCGGTAGCTGTCTGCATGACAACACGTTGTGCGCCGCGCTGTTGGAGGCCGGCGAAGACGTGCTGCTGACTCCGCTTTACACGCCGCTACGTACCGACGAGCCGAGCGTCAGCCAAGACCGCCTGTTTTTTGGCGGCATCAATGTTTTTCTGCAACAACACTCGGCCCTGTTTCGGCACACGCCCTGGTGGCTTGACCGCCTGCTCGATCATCGAGGGCTGATCGATCGCGTGGCGCGTCGCGCGTCAAGTACCGACCCAACGCAGCTTGGCGCGCTGACCGTGTCGATGCTCCGCGGGGACGCCGGCAGACAGAAGAAAGAACTTGACAAGCTGTGCGACTATTTGGCCCACGAGGTGCAGCCCGACGTGGTCCATCTCTCCAGCGCACTGCTTTCCGGTATGGCCCAAGTGCTTCGCCAGCGACTCGGTGTTCCGGTCGTCTGTTCACTTTCGGGCGAAGATATTTTCGTCGAGCGAGTGCCGCCGCCCTATTACGAACAGGTTCGTGCGCTGCTCAGCGAGAATTGCCGACAGACCGATGCGTTGGTCGCGATGAACGGTTACTATGCGGACTTTATGTCCGACTACCTGGAGCTTGATCGTAGCCGAATCGAAGTGATTCCGCTCGGATTACGACTCGATGGTTTTTCTGAACGGCGAACGAGGCCATCGAGCGATCGTGTGACGATCGGTTTCTTGGCGCGGATCTGTCATGATAAGGGTCTGCATTTGCTGGTCGATGCGGTGGGTCGGTTGGCTCGACGCCGTGACCTGCCGCCGCTTGAATTGAAGGTGGCCGGCTACCTGGCGAAATCGGAGGAGCCGTACCTGGCCGAGGTGATGCGAGATGTCGAGCAAGGTGGAATGCGAGACCGTTTTGAATATCTGGGCGAGTTGGACCGGCAGCAAAAGTTGGAGCTGCTCGCCTCGCTCGACGTTTTTAGTTTGCCCACGGTCTACCGTGAGAGCAAAGGGCTTCCGGCGCTCGAGGCGATCTCGAGCGGTGTGCCGGTTGTCCTGCCGTCGCACGGGAGCTTCCCGGAGATTATCGAGGCGACCGGTGGCGGGTTGCTATGCCGGCCAGACGACCCGGCTTCGCTGGCCGAGGAATTGGCCCGCTTGGTCGGCGATTCTTCGCGTCGGGAAGCAATGGGGCGGAGTGGCCAGCAGGCGGTCGGCCAGCGATATCGGGCCGATCAGATGGCTGAGCGGACGCTGGAGCTTTATCGACGGCTGACGGCGTGAGCGGCGGATATGGGGCAACTTACAGAAGCACCCCGGCCGCTCCAGTCCGACAGGCGTACCGGAAAGTCGTGCAGGAAAGCAGCCGGGGTGCTTCCTGACCCTAAGGCTCTCCTTCCCCGCCACCCGCAGCCAGGTCGCCTGTTGTCCTGGGACCACCTTGTGCTGGCCACAACAGCCGGTAAAATACGCTGTTCGGTTCCCAGCAGGGATCGTGCCGATTAAGCCCATCCATTTTTTGGAGTTGAGTTTCAGATATGGTCAAGCGGAAAAACGCGAAGAAGGCGAAGAAGAAGGATCCAGTATTCGTCGACGGTAAGCGACCAAGTCCGATGTACGTTGACTACAAGGACCTGAATCTGTTGAACAAAATCGTCAATCGCCATGGCCGCATTGTGGGTCGTCGCAAGACAGGTTGTACGGCTGTCAGTCAACACGCTGCGACGAAGGCGATTCATCGGGCTCGGTTCATGGCCCTGCTGCCTTACGTCGGCGACTGACGCCCCTTGCGTTAACGTCGTGCTTGTATTTCCCACAGAGACGCATGAGCACACCGTTTCAGACTACGCGGCTTGTCGAGTTTCACGACACCGACATGGCCGGCATCATGCACTTCACGTCCTTCTTCAAGTACATGGAGTCGGCCGAGCATGAACTGCTGCGACATCTTGGCCTGAGTGTGTATAGCGAGACGGAGGCGGGACCGATCAGTTTTCCGCGGGTATCGGCGCGGTGCGATTTTCAAACGCCCGTTCGATGCGAGGACGTGATGGAGATCGAGGTCAGCGTCGTTCGCCTAGGTGAAAAGAGTGTTACGTACGAATTCGTTTTCAACCATGACGCCGAGCCCGTCGCGGTAGGGCAAATGACCTGCGTCTGTTGCCAGGTAGCTTCTGACGACGCGCCGCAGTCGATCCCCATTCCCTCCGATGTGGCTGAAAAACTTGCCGCGATGGTCGCTCCTGGCGACGCGGAAGCAGCCGACGAGGCATGACACGTTTGACCCCCACCTAACCTCAAGACGCTCGCTTCCGGTGACGGATCTTTCAGTACCGTACCTGCTCGATTTGACGTTACGTCTGGCCCAAGGCGTCGGCCGGCTTCCGCAAGCGCAGCGCGATCGGCACACCAAGTATCTCGTTGGCCTGCAGAGAGCCGACGGTGGATTTGCCGGTCGTGAAGGCGAAAGTGATTTGTACTACACAGGGTTCGCGTTGCGGTCGCTGGCTCTCTTGGGCCAGCTCGACGGCGATGTGGCGCATCGGGCGGGCCAGTTTCTCAGATCGCGACTGGCCGGTTCGGCCGCTGTCGTCGACCTGCTGTCGCTCATCTACGGGGCACAGCTCTTGAAGGTGTCGGCCGGCGTGGACGTGTTCGACGGGGTTCAGTTCGACGGGGCCCAGCCGGCCTGGCGAGTGAAAGTCGCGGCGACACTCGAAGCACTCCGCCGTAGCGACGGAGGATACGCCAAGAGTGCCGAGGGCGTGGCCAGCAGCACGTATTACACGTTTCTGGTCACGCTTTGCCGGCAACTGATCGACATGCCGCTGGTGGATCCCTGCGGCCTCGTCCGGTTTGTGTGCAGCCAACGGCGGGACGACGGCGGCTTTGTCGAAATCCGGCTGATGCGACGCAGCGGCGCGAATCCGACGGCGGCGGCGATCGCCTTGTTGAAAATTACCGGCCAATTGACCGACGAGATCCAGTTGACCGACGAGATCCGACACGATGCGATACGGTTTCTGGCCGACGCACAAACGGATGAGGGCGGGTTGCGAGCCAACACTCGGATCGACGTGGCCGACCTGCTCAGCACGTTTACCGCGACGCTGACCCTCGCGGACCTCGGTGGTCTGGCAAGAATCGACACGCAGGCCGTGGCTCGCTACGCCGAGTCGCTCGAACGGGCCGAGGGAGGGTTTCATGCCGCCACGTGGGATGCCGGCAGCGACGTGGAATACACGTTTTACGGTTTAGGGACGCTGGCGTTGTTGAACTCAGCAGATTGAAGGCTGAACCGGTAGGCCTTTCTGGGTCGCCAACTCCTCGGCCAGGTCGGCCGCCCCTCAGTACGCCTCGCTTCCAAAGTACTTTATCAACAGACTGTTACGCGGTGGCGAGGCTGAAGAGTTTGTCGCGGAAGCGGGGCCATTCGTGCTCGGTCTGATGGTTGTCGTTCATATTGGTGACCGATTCGGTGCCCCAATCGTCCATGCGACGGAGCCGGTCGGCGAGCTGCTCGACACTGTTGAGGGCCAGGTGATAGGCGGCCGCGCAGCCCAGCTCGACCAATCGATCGAAGTCGGCTCGGCTGATCCGTAGCACACGAACCGCCGTTTGGGCTTTGACGCTGGCCGAATGTGGCGAGGCATGGAAAAACGACATCTCGCCAAAATGATCGCGGGGGCCGAGGTCGGCCAGATCGACCATGTGGGGAACGTTTGCGTCAGCCAGTTTGACGACCTGGCATTTTCCCTCCAGAATGACCCACAGGTTTTGGCTGTTCTGGCCCTGGTCCAGGATGACGTCGCCGGGTTGATGCGATTTGACCTCGGCGATTTCGGCCAGTTGCTCGATTTCGGTGACCGACATGCCGGCAAAAATCGGTAGGCTGGCCATCTCGTCGGTGGATACGGTGGTGTTTGTCATGTGATACCTCCCAAAACAGTAGCTCGTCCGACTCGACTGATGCCGAGCATAAATGCGGCGATGCGCAGGCTGACTTTATGGCTGTTCGCCGTTTCCCATACCTTTTCAAAAGCCTCGCTGAGTTTGTGATCGAGTTCCTGGCGAACGCGATTCACGTCCCATTGATAGTATTGCCGATTTTGTGCCCATTCGAAATAGCTGACCGTGACGCCACCGACATTGGCCAGGATATCGGGCAAAATCACGGCGCCACGTTCTTGAAAAATTTTATCCGCGTCGGGCCAAGTGGGCATGTTGGCCGCTTCGACGATGATGGGGGCTTTGATGCGGTGGGCGTTTTCGGCGGTCAGTACGCCGCCGAGCGCCGCCGGGATCAACATTTCCACATCGAGCTCGAGCAGATCTTGGTTCGATATTTTTTCCGTGTTGCTGAGACCTTCGAGCGAGCCGTGTTGTTCACGAACGTGTCGCATCGTGGCGCCGATATCGAGTCCGTCGGACCGATAGTATGCGCCGCTGAGGTCACTGATGGCGACCACCTGGCAGTCGGCTTCGCTGAGAAACTTCGCGGTATGCGAACCGACATTGCCGAATCCCTGAATGGCGACGCGGGTCTGACCTGGCTTGCGACCGACTCGGCTCAACAGCTTGAGCGCGAGGATGCCGACACCGCGTCCGGTCGCCTCTTCGCGTCCGGGAATTCCATAGAGCTCGACCGGCTTGCCGGTGACAACGGCCGGACTGAAACCGTGGAACTTACTGTATTGGTTGGTGATCCAGGCCATGACCTCCGCGCCCGTGCCCATATCGGGAGCGGGGATATCGGTGTCGGGGCCGATGACGTCGTGGATTTGATCGATGAACTTTCGAGTGATCCGTTCCAGCTCTCGCATGCTGAGCTTTGACGTATCGACCGCGATGCCGCCCTTGGCGCCGCCGTACGGAATGTTCGCGACCGCCGTCTTCCAGGTCATCAGCGCCGCAAGCGAACGGACTTCGTCGAGATCGACCTGATGGTGAAAGCGCAGTCCGCCTTTCATCGGCCCACGGGCATTGTCGTGTTGTACTCGGTACCCGATGAACGTATGCAGTTCGCCGTTGTCCATCTCGATGGGCACTTGTACCTGGACCTCGCGGCGTGGCGTGAGCAGTAGCCGCCGCATGTTGTCGGTCAGATCAAGCTGATCGGCAGCCGCGTTGAAATAGAGTTTGGTCGCTTCGAAAGCTTTCATGTCCAACAGGCTCCGAAAAAGCGGGGTGCCGCAACGTCGATAAAATCGCTCGGGCGATGATGGTGATAATATCGACGCGGGTTTTCCCTGGCAAGACAAGTTGGCGGTGCGCGTACCCTCCGGGTACATTCCGCACTTTGCAGAAAAACGGATTTGGGTTACACCGAGGCGAAGGATTTGGGGGATTGCTATCACAAACGAGGTAATGATTAGGAGATAGGCAATGGATGGCCATCTAAA
>Ga0310120_10003118_pt1 | contig 11891 bp, 8 predicted proteins | sample CB27_AW_983_MG_FD_203506 | JGI IMG/M metagenome (GOLD analysis project Ga0310120, IMG submission 203506) | Marine microbial communities from Western Arctic Ocean, Canada - CB27_AW_983 | ecosystem: Environmental > Aquatic > Marine > Oceanic | place: Canada: Western Arctic Ocean | collected... | reverse complement strand
TCGAGTTGCTGGACCCGACTCACCCGCTCTCGAATCGGCTGGGAGACCCGAACCTGGAATTCCGGATCCGGCCGGGCGGTCCCGAGGGTGTGGCGGTGGACCGTGGTGGGACCCTGAGTTGGACCCCCGCGGAGATTCAGGGGCCGGGCTTGTACACGGTTGTGGCGGAGAGTCGCGACGGGTCGGCTGCGAGTTGGAGCCCGCTGGCCGAGGCGGTGTTGCGGGTCCGCGAGGTCGACCGGCCGCCACATCTTGAATCAGCCGGGACGGTGCAGCTCGATGAGCTGGTGGAATTGACGGTGCAATTGGCGGCGACTGATCCCGACCGCCCGGCCAACCGGATCGAGTACACCCTGGGCAACGACGCCCCCCCGGGGATGGTGGTCGATCGCCTCACGGGCCGACTGAGCTGGACACCGACGGAGCGTCAGGGACCCGGCGAGTTCCGGGTGACGGTGCAGGCGACGGCTTATGATTCGGAGGTGACCGACCCGGTACGACAGCGGGCCGAGTCGATCCTGGTGGTCAAGGTGGGCGAGGTGGACCAATCGCCGCGATTGCGGGCGATCCCGAGCCTGTCGATGCGAGTGGGTCAGCGTCTGAGGATGCGAATCCGAGCCGACGATCCGGACGAGCCTCCCGGCGCGGTCCGCTTCAGCCTGCAGGGCCAGGTCCCCAGCGGGGCATCAATCGACGCCCGCAGCGGGATTTTCACCTGGACGCCCAAGGCGGTCCAGGCGCCACGGGCCTGGAGATTCCGGGTCCGCGTGGCTTCGGCGGCGAACGACGAGCTGTTCGATGAGCGGCTGTTGCTGCTGGACGTGAGGCCACCTCGAGTCACCGCACGAGGCGAGGCGGTCCCGACTCAAGCGGCACGCACCTCGGCCACCGCCGACGTGCGAGATGTCTACCGGCCGCTGTTGACCCAGGCCCGGACCCCGCTGGCTCGTTCGAGACTGTCGATGGACATTGTCGAGCAGGCCCGCGAGACCGGTGATTCGCCGCGGGCGTTCGCTCTGTTCGAGCTGGCTCACGAGACCGCGGTCCGCGGCCGACACACGGCAGTGGCGCTGGAAGTCGCCAGGGCCTGGAGGCAGAGGTTCAGGATCGACCCGGTCGATGTCACGCTGAAGTCCTTCGCCGTCCTCAACCTCAAGGATCTCGATCCCGCCGCGCGTGCCGAGATGGCCGAGGAGGCGTTGAGGGTCTTCGTGGCGGCGGTCAACTTGGGCAGGTTGCTCGATGCACGCAAGTTGCTGGGATTGGCCACCGGCTGCGTTCGCGGTGATGCCCGGGAGGTGGCCCGGATCACCACCGCGACCGGGTTGCTGAAACAGGTCTCCGCCGAGAACACCGGCGAAATGAACATGCCGTTGAAATTGACTCCCAAGGGCAGGGTTGCGCTGGGAGGGCTGGGAAACCACCTGAAACGACTTCGCTTCGAGTCGCTGTTCCGCGACGCGGCGAAACTGAGTTTCGTGCGGCACGGCAGCGAGACGGGGGACGACCTGGAGGATCTAGGCCGGAGCCTGTGGACGATCTCCGGAGGTGACATCCGTCTCGAGTCGGCCGCGCGGGAGGGGGCCAGTGGGTTCTGGGACAAGTCGAAGGCGTTGAAGGACTTCCGGCTGCGCGCTCGACTGTCGGTGGACACGACGACCGGGTCACTGTTGATCGGTGGTCCTCAAAGCGGCGGGTTTGACGGGTTGCAGTTGCAGCTTGCTCCAGCCCGCTTCTGCCAGCTGTTTCACCGGGGGTCACGAAAGATCGTGGCAGGCCCCCGGCGTGCTCCGACGAGGAATCCGCTGGGGTGGGACCGACTCGAGCTCGTCGTACGCGGGAACCACGTCACCGTCAGGCTCAATGGGCAGGCCCTGGTCGATCAGGATGTCCCGGGAAGGCTCGAGGGATTCCTCGGCCTGGACGCGAACTTGCAGCCGGCCGGCCAGCCGGTGGCTCGGCTGAGGCTGCGGCGGGTGAGGGTGCGGCTCGAGGAGTCGCCGTAGAAATCGCTCGACTTGGCGACCGATCCACTCGCGACGGGACTAATCCCTGGCTCGTGTCCTTGGCGGTGGCAAATCAGGCAGATTGGGAAGGCCACTATTCACTATTCAAGCTCTGACCCCAATTTGTGTGGCCAGGTTGATTAGGAGTTCGGCTCCGGCGTCGAGTGTCTTGTCGTCGACGGCAAACGAGACTCGGATGTGTGAGTCTCTTTGGCTGAAGACCGATCCGGGGATGATCAGCAGACCGTTGCTGATCGCTCGATCTACGAATTCGCTTCCATGACCGCCGGGCGGTTCCAGGAACAGGTAGAAGGCACCTGCTCCGCCTCCGATGCCGAAGTGCCCTGCCAGTTTTTCGACAAGCCGGTCACGTTTGGTTCGGTAGTCCTCGACGTGAACAGCGACATCGACCTCCATCGCGGCCAGCCCGGCCCATTGAACCGGGTGCGGGGCACAGACGAAGGTGAACTGCTGCAGCTTGATCATCTGGTCGATGATCTCGGCGGGTCCGTGAGCGAACCCGAGTCTCCAGCCGGTCATCGAGTGCGACTTGCTGAATCCGTCGATCACCAGCGTGCGGGGATTGGTCGCAGCGGGTGAGTGGAACGGGAGGTCGTAGCAGAACCGGCTGTAGATCTCGTCGCTGATCAGCGCGACCTGGTGCCGGTCGGCCAGCCGGGCCAGGTCGTCGATCGTGGCGGCTGCGTCCATGGCACCGGTGGGATTGCCCGGCGAGTTGTAGACGATCGCCTTGGTCCGGTCGGTGATCGCATCGGCGACCCGGTCGACATCGACGGCGAAGTCGGGATAGGTCTCGATGGGGACAGGTGTGCCACCGGCCAGGTTGACCAGGTGCCGGTACATCATGAAGCCGGGGTCGAACAGGATCACCTCGTCGCCGGGCTGCACCAGGCTCAAGAGCGCCAGCACCAGCCCGCCGCTGGTCCCGCTGGTGACCATCACGCGTCGGTCGTCGTGCTGGTAGAGCTCATCGACGCGTTCCTGCAGAGCCTCGCGCAGCGGCGCGATCCCTGGCGAGGGGCTGTAGCCGTTGTGTCCCGCCTCGACAGCCGCCGCGAGTGCCTGGCGGACCGGTTCGGGTGTCTCGAAGTGGGGTTGTCCGATGCTGAGGTCGACCTTCTGATCCATGCCGGCGGCGAGGTCGAAGATCCGGCGAATCCCCGAGGCATCAATCAGGCTCATGCGGTCGGCGATCCAGCCGCCGGGGCCGGCCGAGTCGGGATCTGTCGAGGGATGATCGTGGGCTGTCATGTGGCGGGTTCGCCGGTCAGTCGCTGCGGGCGAGCAGTTGTGAGAGCGGTCGATCGTGTCGATCGAGTGTCTGCAGCAGGTGGGCCACGACCAGCAGCGGGTCGTGTGTGGGTGCGTGTTCGGAGCACCAGGTGCTGCCGTGGGGGTCGAGTCCGAGCACCGCGTCGTGGTCGTTGATGGCCTGCCAGGTATGGGCTCGCGAGGATCCCGAGAACGAGCGAGGTCGTCCTCCGAGCTGGCGGATGGTCGAGGCGAGTGGTTCGGCCGACGCGGCGGCCAGCACGACGGTCCGGCCCGGATGGAGGGCCAGGATGCGGGTGGCCAGCAGCACGAAGAGCCTGAGCGGATCGATGGGGGCACCGGTTTCGTCGCAGAACCAGGCCCGTTCTCGATCGTGGTCCCAGGCGATCCCGAGATCGGCTCGGTGCTGAGAGGTCAATTCGGCGACTCGTTCTTGTCGGCAGAGGCTGTGCGTGTCGGAGGCCTGCTGCCCGATGAGGTTCCAGGGGAGCGGTTCGAGGAGTCGTTCGAGCGAGTCGCGTTGAGTTCCCTCGGGTGCCAGCAGGCAGAGGGCCAGTGGTCGGGAGGCGAGCAGGTGTCGTCTGAGTGTGGCCTCGTAGACTTCGCTGGCCTGAAAGGCCCGACGGTGTCCTGCCTTTCGTGTGGGCCTGGGGTGTCCGGTGTCGGCGGCGTGTTCCCAGGCCTCGAGTCCGGCTGTCCGCGAGAGCGGTCGTCCACGGGCGGCGACGGCATCGAGTCCGATCCAGGATGCGGGGTGTCCATCGCCGGTGACCCGGATGCCGGCGTCGGCCTGCAGGTGGTCGACGGCGAACCGGAAGCAGGCGTCGCTGACGCTGCCGATTTCCAGGGCACGGCATCCACAGCGGACCAGGCCCGCGAGCACTCCGGCGAGCAGGTCTCGTGCGGCGGGGCGGGTGTCGTGACCGACGACGACCACGGGTCCCGAGCGTGAATGGGGATCGTCGCCGAGCCGGTGGGGTCGATCCTGCCAGCACAGCCAGGCCAGGGCGGCCGCCAGCCGATCGGCGTCGGATCGAGTCAACTCGTTGCGGTGAACTCCCCGCACCCCCTCGTCGGTAAACAGCGTCGGCCGTGCGACTCGATGCTGGGTCCGCAACAGACGATCGAGGGTCGTTTCGGACAGCCCGCCGGTGTCGTCGCGGTGAACACACTCGCGGCAGGCCGGGAAGAAGGTGGCCAGTCGCGAGAGGTGCGTGGCTCGGGAAATCGGGTGAGTGTCACCCGGGCAGGTGTACTCGAGCGTCTCGACGACAGGGAATTCGGTTGTCATGATCGCCGAGGGTCTGATGTAATGGGCTCGCCCGGGCGCGGCCGGGAACTGTAGTGGCTCTGAGGAAGACGGGTCAATGCGAATGCACGCCACCGAATTCGCCGGGGAATTCGACTCCGGGGCGGTGCCCGCCGTGGTGGTGCTCGTCGGTGACCAGGGCCTGCTGGTTCAGCAGAGTGCCACCGCGATCGCCCGGGCGGTGTTCGGAGACGAGAGCGACGAGGGGTTGTCTCGACGCAACGGTGACGAGGTGTTGTGGCGAGACGTCCGGGACGAACTGGCCACCGTGTCGATGTTCGCCTCGCAGCGGGTCGTCGTGGTCGAGGGTGCCGATGAGTTCATCAAGGGGAACCGGTCGGCGCTGGAGGGCTACGTAGCGGCTCCGGTGAAGAAGAGCGTGCTGGTTCTGCAGCCCAAGTCGTTCCCGGGGAACACCAGGCTGGCCAAGGCGGTCAAGTCGTCAGGGGCGGTGATCGAGTGCACGGCTCTGGAAGGTGCGGCCTTGGCGAGGTGGCTGGCCAGGACGGCTGCCGGCGGGCACGGGATCGAGTTGACTCGCGAGGCCGCCTTGCTGCTCGTCGAACTGGTCGGCTCGAACCTCTCGCAACTGGAATCGGAACTCGCCAAGCTCGCCTCCTGCTCGACCGACAGCCGGGTCGACGTTGAGATCGTCCGTTCGCTGGTGGGTGGCTGGCAGGTGCAGTCGACCTTCGAGATGCTCGCGGCTCTGCGGCAGGGTCGGACCGGGGTGGCCTTGAGGGAATTCGGGCGGCTGTACGAGTCGAAGGAGCCGTTGCCGAAGTTGATGGGGGGCGTGGCCTACGTCTTCCGCCGCTTGGCTCGTGCCACCGAAATGGCCCGCAGCGGCAAGCGACTCAGCCAGGCACTCAAGGACGCCGGCGTCTACTACAAGGAAATCGACGAGTCGAACCGCTACCTGAGGCGGATTGGTCGGGACGAGGCCGAGCGGATCCTGGCTCGGCTGCTGAGTGTCGACAAGACGCTCAAGGGTGCCCAGCAAGACGCTAAGCTGCCCGATCACCTTGTGGTCGAGCGTTTGCTGGTCGAGTTGGCCTGCAGCGGCTGAGCCCGGCCAATCTCGGACTTCCCCCGCCGCGGTTGCGCTGTAAGATTCTCTCGCCCATGGCGAAGAAAAAGAAAAAGAAGTCCCTGCCGAAGGCTGCCGACTCGGAACGGCGAATCGTCACCCGCAACCGCAAGGCGCGGTACAGCTACGATGTGCTCGAGGAACTCGAGTGCGGTGTGGTGCTGACCGGGAGCGAGGTGAAGAGCATCCGGGACGGGAAGGTGTCGATCGAGGAGGCCTATGCGCGGGTCATCGATGGAGAACTCTGGCTGTTGGGGGCCCGGATCGCCGAGTACCCCCAGGCCAACGTGATGAACCACGATCCCGATCGGAATCGCAAACTGTTGTTGCACAAGAAACAGCTGAAGAAGTTCGCCGAGAGTGCGTCTCAGCAAGGCCTGACCCTGGTGCCGCTGACGGTTCATTTCCTGAAGGGCAAGGTCAAGATCGGGCTGGCGATGGCCAAGGGACTGCGGTTCTACGATAAGCGCCAAAAACTCAAGGCACGCAGTGACCAACAGGAAATGCAGCAGGCTCAGCGATGAGACGTAATCGGGGCTGATTTGCAGACGGGCTGCTGGAATGCGGCTCGAACAGCCGGTAGGTTGTGGATTCGATGACACACGTGGGCGAGGCCGGACATGCTTGATGACCAGATTCCGTTGGCGGGCGATTCGGGTTCCGACGAGGCGGCTGCTGCGGCTTCGCCGGCCGAAGATGAGGGTCTGCTCGATTCGCTTGCCGACGGGGCCGGCGAGGTGGCCAAGAAGACCGGCAGCGTGCTGTGGACGATGATCGTCAAGGTCGTCAAGGAGTTCTACCGCTACATCATTGTCATCTTCCTGCCGATCCCGGTCAGCTACCTCGCCAAAAAACAACTCGCGTTTCGCGACTTCCACGCCGAGGACGGCACCGGGCAGCTCGAGTTCTATTCTCAGCCTAACTTCGTGACCACGATCCACCTGATCTGGGTCGGCTGGGTCGTGGCGGCCTTTGGTCTGTACAACCACTTTGTCCACGGGGCCGACAACATCCCGGAGTTTTCTGCGACGGTGATGGACGGCCTGTCGTGGTTCTGGCTGTTTGTTCTGTGCGTGACCGTGCTGGTGATGGGCATCCATTTTGGCCGGGTCGCTTCGGGCTTTTTGCTGACGACGATCGTGATCATCGTGATGGCGACGCTCTTGTGGGAGCAGGTTGGGGACGTTGAGATCATCAAGTCGGCCAAGGTACAGGCCGAGAAGATCGACGTGACGCTGGGCTGGGGGGTCCCGATGGTCGTCTCGGCCGTGCTGGGCCTGACGATGCTGCTTTCGAGTATCTGGCAGCAGCTCGATGACCGCTGGATCGTCGCTCACCAGGGCAACTTCCTGGAGCACGAGAACTTCCAGCAGAAGGACCGCACGATCCAGAAGGGTGCCAAGACGTTCATCCACACCTGGCCCTGCCTGCTGCGTCGCTTCCTGTTGTTCGGCTATGGCGAGATCGAGGTGAAGGACTCGCGTGGTATAACCGAAGTCGAGCGGATCGAGGGGATCTTCTGGGCCAAGACGGTTTCGGAGCTGCTGAAGTCGAAGTTCCAGACCACCGACGTCTCGGTTTCGGCCCAGGTCGAGGAAGAAGAAGAGGGACTCGGGTGACGTTGAGTCGGCGGTTCCGGCGGTGAGCGGGTTGCAGCAGCGGGGGCTGGTGGTCGGATGCGGCTACCTGGGTCAGCGGGTGGCTCGGGCCTGGCGCGACCTGGGCTGGGACGTGTCGGCGTTGACCCGGTCGGGTGAGCGGGCCAAGGAGTTTGCCGGTCAGGGGCTGACGCCTTGTGTCGGTGACGTGACCGAGCCCGGCTCGCTGGCCGGGTTGTCCGAATTCGCCGAAGCCGACGTCGTGCTGTTTGCCGTGGGCCGGGACCGCGAGCGGACCTCGCAGGGCATCCGCGAGGTCTCCCTGGACGGGCTGCGGAACGTGATCGACGTACTGGCCGAAGGCCGCGTGCGTTTCGTGTTCATTTCGAGCACGGGAGTCTATGGCCAGAGTGAGGGTGAGTGGGTCGATGAGAGTTCAGCGACAGAGCCGACTCGCGAGAATGGACGGGTGCTGGTCGAGTCCGAAGCGATGGTGCGGGGCCGCCTGGGGAGTCGCGGCCGGGTGCTGCGGCTGGCGGGACTCTATGGACCCTCGCGCCTGATCGCTCGACGCGATGCCCTGCTGGCGGCGCATCCGCTGGCGGGGAACCCCGAGGCGTGGCTGAACCTGGTCCACGTCGACGACGCCACGCGAGCGGTCGTGTCGGCTTCGACGTTCGAGACCGTCGGCGGGGACGGTGGCGGGGATGGTGGCGGGGACGGTGGGACGTGGCTGGTCTGCGATGATCGGCCGGTACAGCGGAAGGAGTACTTTGGTCGGCTGGCGGAGTTATGCGGGGCGCCGCCGCCGACGTTTGATCCGGCCGTTGATTCGTCGAGGATCGACGGGTTGGGCAAGCGATGCCGCAACCAGCGGATGAAGGCCGAGCTGCGGGTCGAGCTGCAGTATCCGGACATCGAGAGCGGCTTGAGGGCAGCGTTGGCCTGAGCGCGTCAGGCCGGTGGGATCAGGTGTGGCAGTAGAGCGACGCGTGCGGGGCCTTGTAGCGGACGTCCAACCGGGGTGTCTTCAGCCGTCGCCCACCCTGGGCTCGTGACCTGTGTGCCGCTTCGAGCAGCCCGCTGACCAGCAGCGTGCGTTCGACCGGATAGGGTGCCTGGTTGTTGACGATCATCGACTCGATGTGGTGGGCCAGGCAGGCCGAGTAGACGACGTTGGGATTGGGCGGCAGGTGGAACTTGGTCGAGAGGACCTGGTTGCGGCGATCGAGTCGCACCGCGGCGGTGTAGTCGCCGATGGCACCTGCGAGCATCAGCAGCGTCGCCTTCAGTCCGTCGCGGTATTCGAAGAGCACCGCCTGGGGCTCGGGGACGATCGACTCGAGCACACCGGGTGCGGCCAGGTCCTGGGTCCGGGCGTCCTTGAGAGTGATGCCCTCGACGAGGTCGGCTCGTGAGAGCGCACGAGCCATCAGGTCTGTCGACCACGACTTGTCTCGCAGGGCCTTCCAGACCTTCGCTCCGGTCAGCGTCTGCACTTTGCGGATGCCCGATTCGCCACCCCGTCGCCTTTCGACCAGGCACTGCAGGGCCTCGAGTGCGTGCAGGCCTGCCGAATCGAGTGATCGGCTGCCCGTGATGGCCAGGGCTTCCTTGATCCGGGCGCCGTAGGGTACTTCCATCTCCGGCATCCTGAAACCCACCGGCAGGCTCGATCCGGCCAGCATCGGGAAATCCAGCTCGCGGCTCGCCTGCACCATCGCCTCGGCCTTTTCGAAGCTGTAGGAGAGGTGCTTGTCGTTGAAGACCGGGACGGCGCGTCCGTCGGAGCGGAAGACGTCGACGATTTGTGAGAAGAACCTGGCCCGAGGATAGAGCTTTTGTCCCAGGTCGTTGCTGGGATAGTCGCCATGCTCACCGATCAGCACCACGCCATCGACGGCCAGTTTCGAGCCTCCGCAGCGGAGCGTCTCGGGGATGGTCTTGTAAAGCGAGAAGCCGAACTCGCGGGCCCGCTCGACCGACTGGTCGCCCTGGGGGAATCCGTATTCCTCTTCTCGCGACTTCCTGTCCGCGGCGGTCGGTTTCTGGTCGACGAAGGCCGAGACGACCTCGACCTCGGGGTCGTGCCAGTCTCCTTCCCAGGGGTACCCGACCAGGAACCGGTCACCGATGTGCTGGCCGTGCCTGAGGTAGGCCCACAGCGTGGTGATGATCGCGATCCGCTTCCTGGGTTTCCGGGGTGCTTGGGGTGTCCGGGGGGCTCGAGCTGCGGATCGGCCTTCAGCGTTCGCATCGATGCTTGGGATCAGCGATCCGGCCAGCGTGGCCGCGGCGGTGGTTCCGAGAAACTCGCGGCGGTTCTTTTCGTGCTGGGTCATCTTCAGTTGCTCCAGTAGGTCGACCGTGTTGTCGGCCGGTAGTGGATGTCCAGGTGGGGAGTCTTGAGCCGCCGGCCTTTTTGGAACAGCGATTCGACTCCGGCGGCCGTCAGGCCGGTCGTCAGCAGCGTGCGTTCGATCGGGTAGGGGGCCTGGCCCTGGTGGAACAGGTCTTCGGTGGCGTGAGTCAGCGGGTTGAAGAAGTTGCAGACTTCCCGCGGCGGCAGGAACATCTGCAGCGAGAGTGGTCGGGGGTGGTCGGCCAGCTGGGCGGCGAATGTGAAGTCGTGAACGACTCCCTCGATCAGCAGCATGCTCATCTTCAGTCCATCGCTGTGCTGGTAGCGGTAGAGCACCGGCGTGTTGCGGTTCTCGGGGTCACGCATCAGGGCTTCGATCTGCTGGTTGGTCGGCAGCGTGTGGTTGAAGCCTTCGCGGGTGGGAACCAGCCGGTGGCTTCGGCACAGGCAGGCACGAAACAGGCGAGGGTCCCAGCCACCCTGATCGAACGATCCGGCACCCAGTGCCTTGACGACGGCATCGACCCCCCTGGCCGCCTCGATCCACTCGACCCCCGTCTCGCCGCCTCGCCGCCGTTCGACCATCGACTGCATCGCTTCCAGAGCGTGGATGTCGTAGCCATCGACACCTCCGACGGCCACGCAGAGGGCCTCGGTGACCCCGGCCCCCAGCGGCATGTCGATCTGTGGGATCCGCCGTGTCACCGGCAGGCTCGAACCGGCCAGCAGCGGAAAGTCGAGTTCGCGGGCCGTTGCCACCATCTGCCTGGCCCAGTCCCAGTTCCACGAGAGGTGCTTGTCGTTGAAGACCGGGACGCTGCGATTGCTGGTGCGGAACACATCGACGATCTGCTGGAAGAACTCGAAGCGAGGGTACAGCCGCTGGCCCTTCTCGTTGGTCGGGTAGTTGCCGTGCTCGCCGATCAGCAGCACGCCATCGACATCCAGCTTCTCTCCACCCCGGCACAGAGCCTCGGCGATCGTCGGGTAGATCTTCATCCGGGGAAACATTTTCGACCGGTCGCGGCTCAGCTCTCCGTCGGGTTGCTGGTCGGTGTACAGCGAGACCAGCTCGATGTCGGGGACGTGGTGACGACCGTTCCAGCTGTAGCCGAACAGGTAGCGGTCGAGGATGTGCTGGGCGTGCGAGTAGCGACGGTACTCGGTGACAACCGCGGCGATGCGAGGGCGTTTCACGGTGAGGTCCGGAGTGCGGGTGGTGGGAGCGAACGTGAGAGGGCCGACACCGTACCCCACCGGGTGCGGGATCGCACGCCGGTGAGCTGACTCGATACGCCTCGAGTCAGCCTCGCGATATGCCGAGTCCTCTTGAGAAAGGTGGCCTGTTGCTGGTAATCTACCGAGTGAAGCTCAAGGGAGATCCACACGATGCTGCGGGTGCTTGGCGAGCGACGATTGGCCTGCGACGGGGTGACCCGTCGCGAGGCGATCTGCGTGGGAGGGTTGGGACTCTTCGGCGGTGTCTCCTTGCCGACACTGCTTCACGCGAGGCAGCAGCAGGCCGAGTTGCGGCAGCGGGCCAAGAGCGTGGTGCTGATCAATCTCTTCGGCGGTCCGCCACATATGGACATGTTCGATCTGAAGCCCGATGCGCCTCAGAACGTGCGGGGCGAGATGATCGGGACTCCCAGCTCGATTCCCGGCTTGCCGATCTGCAGCCTGATGCCGGGCATCGCGAGTTTGATGCACGAGGCGACCCTGATCCGGAGCTACTCGCACAAGTACAACAGCCACAACCCGTACAACGTCTTGACCGGCTTCGACGGTGGCAACGACGCGGAGAACTACTTCGCCAAGCGGTCGGATCATCCGAGCATGGGTTCGATTTGTCAGCACCTGGACATCGGACCTCGCGACGTTCCCCGTTATGTCCTGATGCCGGCCTTTCCCGGTTACGGCCAGGCGCTGCGTCGTGCCGGACCCTACGGCGGGTACCTCGGCAGCCGCTACGACCCCCTGTTCACCGTCTGCGACCCGAAGTGGGACCGCAAGGGCAAAGGCGACTACGACCCGGTACTGGCTCACGGGGCACCGCTGCTGCCGTCGCTGGACGAGTTGCCCTCGGTCACCGCCGATCGTCTCGACCGACGCCGCAGCCTGCTCGAGCAGTTCGACACCCGCTTGCGGGGAATCGACAAGAACGGCTCAGTCGACGGGATGACCAAGTTCCAGCAGCAGGTCTTCGGCCTGTTGACCTCGCCCAAGACCCGAG
>Ga0310120_10003116_pt1 | contig 11901 bp, 7 predicted proteins | sample CB27_AW_983_MG_FD_203506 | JGI IMG/M metagenome (GOLD analysis project Ga0310120, IMG submission 203506) | Marine microbial communities from Western Arctic Ocean, Canada - CB27_AW_983 | ecosystem: Environmental > Aquatic > Marine > Oceanic | place: Canada: Western Arctic Ocean | collected... | reverse complement strand
GGACTACCGGGTGCATAGGCAGGACTACCAGGTGCATAGGCAGGACTACCGGGTGCATATGCAGGACTTTGTGGTGGTGGTTGTGCAGGACTATGTGGTGCTGGTTGCCCAGAAATTGGTTCTCCATAAAATGCAGGTGGAGGAACAGCAGTATAATCTGCTTTCTGTGGTTTAACTTCTTTTTGTTCCGGTTGTGGCATAGCAGGGACATACATTTTATCTTTTTTACTATGCACCCGAGCATCTTTATTCATATCAGCAATAATTTTAGGTGTCATACCTAATCCTGTTAATTTAACAATATTATCTGAAAATGACATACTTGTTAATTGATCTATATTTTTTTCAGTAATTAATCTTAATTGCACGTTCATAGTTTGTAATTCTTGTATAAGTAATTTAAATGAATATGGAATACGAAGAATACTAAATGAACGCCCATACTTACTAATATTTTCAATATTTAATCCGTCTGATAATGTTCCAGAAAAACGAATAGGTCCATCAGCGTATGGACTTAAAAATAAATTATAACTATCATTGTAAATCGCAATCATACCAGTTTTATTACAAACAGCCATAAAATATTCATCACCTCTAACTAACATTGATTCTTGTAGAAATTTCGCTGCCCCATGTGCAATAATTCCGTCACGTTCCATTTCTCCTATACGCAATCCTCCATCATTTGCACGTCCTTGAACAGTTTGTCTCGTAAGTACAGTACGAGGACCACGTGCGCGATAATTAATTTTATCTTTAACCATATGTTTCAAACGCATATAATACGTGGGTCCAATGAAAATCTCTGAATACATTTGTTCTCCTGTTTGTCCATTATATAAAATTTGATTACCACTTGAATGAAGACCCACATTTGTTAACATTTCGCCAAATTTTTTGGTTTTTTGTCCTTTATTCATAAAAGCAGTACAATCACCAAATCCTCCATACATAGCACACGCTTTACCCATTAAAGTTTCTACTAACTGTCCAATGGTCATACGAGAAGGTAATGCATGGGGATTAATAATAATATCAGGTCGTATACCATCAGCAGTAAATGGCATATCTTCTTCAGGAATAACAAGACCTATTGTTCCTTTCTGTCCACATCGAGAACAAAATTTATCTCCAATTGCGGGAATTCGCTCATCTCTTACTCTTATCTTGGCCAAACGAAATCCTTCTTCTCCTTCGGTAATAAATGATTTATCTACATATCCCAATTGACCCTTTTTTGGAAATATGGAAGCGTCAGCAGAAATATCAGGATCAGCAAGATTAGTAGTAACCTTTCCTATAAGAACTTTTTTGTCATCTAATAAGGTATTTTCTTTAATCAATCCATACTTATCTAAATCAGAATAATCATAACCAGGTTTAAGTCCAATTACATTTTCATCTTCTATATTTGCAAAATGAGAATCAATTTGTGTATCTCCAACTCGTGAATTTTCTTCGCGAGTTTCATACATATTGTAATAAGTTGTGCGGAATAATCCACGTTTAATAGAACCTTCATTAAACAAAATCGAGTCTTCTACATTATATCCACCATAACACATTATAGCAGCAATTACATTCTCACCATAAGGATGTTGCTCATTATTAATTTTTTTTAAATACCGACTTTTAACTAATGGAATTTGACCATAATTCAAAACAACACCCATCTTATCAATGCGAGTTTGGAAATTAGAATGATAAAGAGAAACTGCTTGCCGCATTTGACCACACGCAAAGATATCGCGGGGCAATTGATTGTTTTCCGGAAATACTACTTGATTACCCATCACACCCAAAATAAGTGAAGGATGAATTTCCAAATGCGTATAAGGTTTTTTATCAATATTTTTTGTATCCATTGCAATTAATGCACTTTCTTCTTCGGATGTATCAATATATTCAATAATTGCTTTGGAACTATTTAAATCGCTTAGTGAATTTGTATTATATAAATCATTAATTTTATCATATACATTACAACCTTCTATATTAAAATTTTTATCTTTTCTCTCTGCAAATCCTGCAACAAGTTGCTCCCATGTAAATTTATTTGTTTCGAGTTTTTCTTTTATGGGTTTTTTATCATAACTTGGTTTTCCATCATCAATATAGAAAATAGGGCGGCATAATCTTCCAGAATCAGTATAAATATTAATTGTATTTTCTTCTATGTCCCATTGAATTGAAGTATAAATAGGAATTATTGCATTTCTTCTATATTCCTTTAATTTTTTTTCAATCTTATTTGGTTCTCCAACTACACCAATCCAATTACCATTAACAAATATTTTTGTCATTGTAGAAATATAAAATGGTGAACTCTCTTCCAATAATCGTAACCCAATATGTTTTCTAAGCCATTTAATAAGTGGATATGCGGAACAACCACTGGTAATTTTCGCAGCAATTGCCATATGTTTATGTAAACCTATATTTCCTCCATCTGGAGTATCTACGGGATCTATAATACCCCATTGTGATGAATGTAATAATCTGGGACCTATAACTTTTGCACTGGAATCAAGTGGTAAATTAATTTTTCTAAGATGAGAAATAGTTGAATTATAAGTTAATCTATTAAGAGTTTGCACAACGCCAAGTCTTTTAGTATGTGCTTCTGCACCCCAATTACCTTTAAAAGCGCGTCTAAATCCTGCCTCAACAATTCTCTCTGAGAAATATTCTCTATAATTTAAATCAATTAATCCAATGAAATTTTTTTGATAAATTCCTTGTTTATAATAATATTCTTTATCGATTTTTTGAAATATGTTTCTTTGTTGTAGTGTATAATATTCTTTAAATAAATCATAAATAAGTGAACCTGGAAGTTCAACGCGTTTGTATCGGAAACTATCACGATCTGTTGCTTTAATCTCTCCAGTTGATACTCGTAAAAGTTGTTTTACCATATGTCCAAGATAAAATGCTTTATCACCAAAATTCATCTCTCCAATATGAGGTAAAAAATAATTGGTTAAAATTTCTAAGGCGTGAGGAATGGTTTTACCTTTAGTGAATGTTGCAATATATTTTAATGCGACTTCCTGTGTAAAAATTTTATTAGCGTCATGAATAGAAGGTATAAATAAATCAATATATGTATGATATTTCTCTAAATTGAGTAAACAATGTTCAATAATCGATTTATCAGATACAACCCCAAGTGCTCTCATAAGAATAAAAAGAGGGACAGGTTTTCTGACGTTTGGTACATTAACCACAATTTGTTTATTTGAAAGTGTAGGTGACGGTGAAACAATTCGCACGGATACTGTTCTAACAGGTTTTGATGCATCTTCGGACACAGATCGAATATCTGCTGAATGACTATAGATATCATTTACTTTATCTTTAACATAGATCATATTGTCAGAGAATTTTTCTTGTGAAACAATACATTTTTCTTTACCATCAATAATAAAATAACCTCCATATTCATTTCTACATTCGCCCATTTCAAATCTTACTGATTTGCTTAATCCATTTAATATACACAGGTCGGACATCAACATAATTGGAAATCTACCCATAAATATTTTTTCAAGAGTTGTTGTATGTGTGGGTTCGGTAGGAACCTGCTCACCTTCTTCAGTAATGAAAAATTCTACTTCAACATCATAATGTATTGTTATTCCATAAGTCATATTTCTTAATCGCGCCTCATTTGGATACATAAAATGTTCTCTTAAATCATCATAAATAATTGGTTTACCATAATAAAGTTTATCACCATTCTTTCCACCCAAATATAAATTACATTTAAGATGAAATTCATTAGTTTTTGGATTTTGTTGTTTCATAATTCTAATTGGATTTTTCTCTTTTAAAATTCTCTTAATTCCACTTTTAAAAAAATTATTATATGAATTTAGATGATGCGCTACAAGAAGATTTGGATTATCATCAAAAAGTTTATCTATAATTAGTTGAGGTAATTGATCTTCCATTATATAATATCATTAGTATATTTTTTTAGACCTTATTTTCACGTAATTGTAGATATAATGGTATATATAACATAATATCTACTAATTTAATTTACTTTAATTTACTTTATTTTAATTTACTTTAATTTACTTTAATTTATATTTTTAAAACACCTCTGTGCAAAATAAGAAGACCTAAAAGAATAAATAAAGAAATAAATGGAAGCAAAAGAATAAACCAAGCAACCTGTTTATATCCTTTCTTACAAATATAATTCAAAGCAAATGTCCAGAAAGCAACATATAATACTTTACCTATGAAAACACTTAATGTATTTGCTTTGCATGAATAGTTTCCTACACAATAAGTATTAGTATTTCCAAGATTTTGTACTAACAAAAGAATTAGGGAAATAGTAGAAATTACTAAATAAACATATGCTGGGGTGCATAATTGTTTAATATTGGCTAAAATATTTTTAGTTGATAGCATTATAAACTATATATAGAAAATAATTATATATTTGCCACTGTGGTACCTGCTTTACTGTGAATTTCTACTACAGGAAGTGGTATTTTTCTACCAATATATTTATAATTAACATCAATAGGTTGAGTTGTAGGTAGAGGTTTTGAAGACGCTGACGTGGGAACACCACTGAAACTATTCATTGTACTAACTACCGTACTTTTAAGACTACGTCCAAAATTAACTAAATCTAGAGGCAGAAGGGCAGTTAAACGCCCTCCACCATACTGTTTATTTGTTTGGTTTGTAGCAACTGGAAGTGGTAATAACCTACCTCCACTTGGACTAAGAGAATAATGATTAGACATAGTAATACTTTTGGAATTACCAACTGCTCCTGGCCATGTATCTACATTTGCTCCATTCCAAGGATATCCAACTGGACACGCTCCTGGTCCATACCCTCCGCGTTGTTTTTTATGTTTACGTCCACAACTTCCTCTACGCTTTCTTGTTTTTTTTATTTTACGAGTAGTATTTCTTCTTTTGGAAACTTTTGGGTGTTTTTTATGACGAGAACGCATTTTTAAAGATTTTTTCACATATTTGCGACTTTTAACCATTATATATAATATAAAAATATAAAATAAAAATATAGAATAAAAATATAGAATAAAAATATAGAATAAAATTTTTATTTTATATGGATTATAAATTATATGGATTATAAATTATATGGATTATAAATTATATGGATTATAAATTATATGGATTATAAATTATTCAATATTAACATGTGTCAACATATGTCGTCTACAACATATTTTATTTAATTGTAATCTGTCTAAAACTTCTCCTTCAGGGGTTTTATCAACATTAACTTGCGTTAAATAAATTACACTATTAACTTTCATATCTGCAGAACTTTTCATTTTCCGCACTTCTTTTTCATAATAACGATATTTATTGGCGAGCACTTTGCCGCATGTAAAACACTTGACTGGAATGAGCATGATGATATATAATATATGTATAACATATTATATAAATCAATTTTTGGTATAATTAATTAATTATTTATTTAGTTAATTGGTTGGACAGTTGCCACGGCACCCTCCTTTATATTTATAATAATTAATATCATGATCTTTACCATCTTCAGAGTGATATGTAGGTCCGAATTTATTGCCTCCAACACATTTATTTCCATTTAATAATACACAACAACTTACTGAAGTACAATTATTGTTTGTTAGTTTTGCGCAATCTTGATGTATAGTGTGAAGATCGGTTGATTTGCATATAGAATTAGGTTGATCAATAGAACCCAATGCACCAGTATCGGCGCTATTGCCATTACCATTACCATTGCCATTGCCATTGCCATTGCCATTGCCATTGCCATTATCATTATTTTCTAAACTTTCAATAGTAACAATTTTTTGTACTTGTTTATTTAATGATGGATTAAAATTAATACCAAGCATTGAAAATAATGTTAATAAAGTAAAAAATCCAATTACAACTGTTAATATATTTGACCCATGATTTCTTAAAAATTTTCCTACATCATTCATTATTATGTATAATATTAATCGAGATAAAATTAGAATAATATCAGAATAATATCAGAATATTAAATACTCCTTAGAACATATCCTCTGGTAGTCTTAACTACCTTATGCTGTTCGCCAGTTTCATGAATTTTATTATGACAATCATCACAAATATTAACCAAATTGGCCAAATGATTCTTATGAAATGTGCCAATATACAAATTTGTCTTAGAGGCGTCTTTTTGATGAGCTAAATGATGAACTTCAGTTGCTCTTTTCTTTTTACATATTTCACAATTTCCTTTTAATTTCTTCTTATTAAAATGACTTCCTGTTTCAGATAACATATTTAAATCTCGCTTATTATATTTCATACGAATATCATGAGCCCTTTGCAAAAAATCATCAGGCAAATTCAAAGATTTACATACTTCTAATCCATACATACTATTACCGGGTCCATCTTTCAATTTACGATCATATATTAACATATCATTCTTCCTATCATAAATAACTTCCATATGCATCATCTTCATTCTATCTAACACTTTAATCTCATCATAATTATTTATTTCATGAAAATGTGTAGCAAATAAAAAGGTGCTCTCCTTTTGATGTAACATTTCTAACCCAGCAGTAAATATACTAAGAGCAGAATCACTCTCAGTTCCAGAACATAATTCATCACCTAAAACTAAACTATAACTATCTGCTAATTTCAATATAGTTCTTAACTCCGACATTTCAACCGCAAATGTTGAAAGACCTTTAAAAATATTGTCATTACCCAAAATACGAGTAAAAATACATTTATAAGGATAAAAATCAAAACTTTTACAAGGAACATATAGTCCTGCTTGTGCCATAATAATTGAAATGCCAACAGATTTTATAAAACTGGTCTTGCCAACCGCATTTGTTCCGTACAAAAGCAACCCGTCGTGATATTCTCCTATATTTAAATCATTCGTAACATACAATTCCCTTGTTTGTAAATGCTCTATAAGTGGATGGCGGATTTCAGTAAAATCCATATATGATTTCTCGGCCTGTTTATCTATTTTGGGTTTACAATAATTATATTTGTTGGCTATATAAGCTTTACACTGCGCTATATCCATCAGTGTAATGTATGTTATAATATCTTCAATAAAGGATTGAAACTGGAGAAAATCATCAATAAATTTTGAGAAGAAGAGAGAAATCTCGCCAATTAATTTCTCTCTGGATTTTTGAATATTATTTGTCAATTTCCTAATTTCATTATTAAATATAATCATATCCTTTTTATTACTGCCACAATAACCAAATTCCAAGTCGTCCAGCTGTATTTCAAAGGTTTCTTTTGTATTAGAATATTTTGATTCATATGTAATTGTTGCTGTTTTATTCTGTTTTTTCAATTCATTCTGCAACAATGTAACACGGCGCTTTGTTCCCATTAATACTGGATCTGTCTTGGGCGTTTCATGTATTTTTATAAATTGACTAGACGCTTTTGTAGACGTAGATTTCTCTACCTTACATAGAATATCATTTAAATACTTACGTATTGCTTCTAATTTTTCATTGCCATCAATCGCATCCTTGAAAAGCTCATCAATGACGAGTGAAACACCTTTATTAATAAAGCATAAATCACTATTATTTGTATCTATAAGTTGTCCAGAAGACATGTCGTGTATTTTCTCACATTTTTTTAGAGAGAAATTATGGTTTAAATTAGCAATAATTTTATCACAATGCTCACTTATATCAACCTTAAGATGCTTATTTATATAGTTATTTAACTCTCTATCTACACTTGTGCTTTCATCCATTTTAATCACAACTTTTAAATCATATGCCAAAATAGCGAAATCTTTTGGACTAATTCTCTCTTTCTTAAAAACCAATTTCCTCATAAATTTTTCAATGTCTTTCAATCCAGTCATATCATTTCGATACGCGCCCCATTGCAATGTTTCTAACAAATATTCTGTGAGTTCATAAGATTCATTTAATTTTTCTATGTTTGTAATAGGATTATTTAAATTATAATTGAATCGCCTCTTTCCCATATTGGTAACACAATTATTAAGAAGGGCACCAACAGAGCGGAGGCGACCTTTATGACGCGTATCATCTAACATATTAAGCTGTCGCAGAGAATGGTTTGCCAAAATAAGATTTTCTGTGTAATTTTCGAATTTAGGTTGGGACAGTCTGTTTACAAGAGTCGGGTTATGTTGATAAACGAAATCCAAGAGAAAAGTAAATGATTGCAGCGCAAGAAAATGGGTTGGAAAATACTCGAGTATAGTTTCTTCTGGAATAGTTGGATAAAATTTCTTGATTATCGCTCGCTGATAAGTTTGTTTTTCCGCGTTTTTCGCGAACTTATTCATAGAAGTTGTTATATTATTACTCTCTCCCATAATAATCTTGTGAATTTTATTACAATCAATACTGGAAAAATCAATGATGTCATTTACTTTATTTTCAGAGAGATTTGAAACAATAATACATTCGCTTGGCCTGAAAATGGCCAATTGTCTTTCTATATCATCATATGTAGCTGGATTATGGAAAAATTCCTTTTCAAACTGTATTATACATGTTTGTCCTGTATAAATATCAATATTAGATATTCCTATAGAAAGTTGGCTATTTATTATTTTATTTGCTGGAGAGAAATGAATCCAAATACACGAAATATTATTAGATAATTCTGTATTTTCTTGTGAAAAAAATGTTCCTGGAGAGATAATCTGCGACAAACTCCGTGTTGTATTTTTTCCTTGTATGTCTTGGGTATAAATTGCTATTGTATATCCGTGTTCTTGAAGTCTCCGTATATATTTATCAATCTGCGCAAGTCCAAACCCCGCCATTTTAACTGGATTGCTTCCCACACAGGTTGATTTGGTTGCGATTACCATGTCATTAATTCTTGCGAATTCTTCTATGTGACTACCTATTAATTTGCCATCTTTGTCCTCCATGGCATAAACCTCAAAAAATGAGCCGACTTGCATTAATACAATTGTTTTCTCTCCATATTCTTCTTTCCATTGTTTTGTATAACTAAAATAATCGTCTGTTAATGTCATATTTAATATATCAAATTTATATTCTATATATTAAATATTCTTTATGTGTTTAAATATATTATAAACATAATAAAAAACCTTACTTATCTACGTGTTTGTGTTTGTTTTTTGTTTTTTTTGTTGTTTTTGTTTTAAAATAGGCTATTGAATATTTAAAACACGACTTAAAGTAAATTATATTTTGACATTTAACTCTTTTAGTTAAAATGAGTTAAAATAAAATATTTAGTAATAGTATAGAATGTCGAAATATACTTGCGAACGATGTTTGAAAGAGTTTTCGCAAAAATCTCACTACACTAAACATCAAAATAAAAAATTACCTTGTCAAGATAATAAAGGAAAGATTGAAGAGGTTGTTGAGAATATTATTATAAATAAAAAATTGATTTCAAATAATAGAGAAAATAAAATTACAAATACAATGGAAGCAAATACAATGGAAGCAAATACAATGGAAGCAAATACAATGGAAGCAAATACAATGGAAGCAAATACAATGGAAGCAAATACAATGGAAGCAAATACAATGGAAGCAAATAAACTAATAAAGCAACAAACGGAAGAACCCAAAAGCATGTTAGAAATTGTAAAGGTTAAAACTCAACTTATAATAAATGATGATTGTATAAAAAGAATGAAAGTAATGAAAGCAGATAGTGTTGATATTATAATTTGTGACCCACCATATAATATTGGAAAAGATTTTGGAAATAATAGCGATAAACAAGACATGAATATATATCTTAATTGGTGTGATAAATGGATTGCTGAAAGTATTCGTATCCTAAAACCAAAGGGAACTCTTTATATATATGGTTTCAGTGAAACATTAGCATTTATTAGGGTTAGAATAAATATAAATGTTAGGTGGATAATTTGGCATTATACAAATAAAGTAACACCATCTCTTAATCATTGGCAAAGAACACATGAAAGTATATTATGTTGTAGTAAAGAAAAACCACATTTTAATCGGGATGATGTAAGAGAACCATATACAGATACCTTTTTGAAAAATGCCGCAGGTAAAGTTAGAAAAGCAACCAAAGGTAGATTTAGTAATGGCGAAACTGAAACAGTATACAACGCTCATGCGAATGGTGCTCTTCCAAGAGATGTTATTAAAATATCTGCTCTTTCTGGTGGAGCTGGAAAAAAAGAAAGAGTTAATCATCCAACACAGAAACCGTTAGCGTTATGCGAAAAGTTAATTAAAGCATCTAAAAATGGCAACGATACCTTATTGGTTGTTCCATTTGCTGGTTCAGGTAGTGAATGTGTAGCTGCCAAAAAAGAAAATATTAATTTTATAGGTTTTGAAATAAATAATGATTATGTAAAATTATGTAATGAACGGTTAGATAGTTTTACTGAATAAATGATATATTTGTGAATAAGGAACTTTAGATTTACTATTATCTATTTCAGTATCACATACTTTATATTTTTCAATATCTCTTATATTAAACTTATACCATAATTGTGAAGACATTGAAAATGTAATATCGCAATATTTTGTTTTCCAACCAACAATTTCGTCTTTTTTCTTTCCTTTTTTTCCTTTTTTTTGTGTAAGGTTATCAATCTTAAATATATGACAGTCTCTGGGAATTATATACCAAGCATAATGTATTTTTGGTTTTTCTGTTTCATTTCTGATTAATATAGAATAATAATCAAATGATTTATCTCTTTTTTCAATTTCGTTTAAAATATCTTGTGGGTTTCCATTATCTTTATCATTGCAAACACCTGTCAAACGATATGAGGATATACTAACATTAGTTCCATCTGTTTTTGCAGATTTATTTGAAAAATTTTTATTATCAAATCTATTATCTTTTCCCGAAGCATGATTACCATTTGCTTCATCTGTAATATCGCATACCTTTCTAACAATGTCACAATTTACTTCTTCCCAAACACCTTCCTTAATAGGTGTTTTATTAATCATATGATAACCACCAATAACCTCATTAAATGTTGATTGTAGGGCTTTAAATTTTTCCATTGTGAGATGTTGGAGATGTTGTATCACTTTTTATAAATCAATTTTCCGCCGTTCAGTTTTATTTATCTAAAAATAAGAACCAAGTGCAAAGTTGTGAAATATTTCAATGTCATCCAAGAAGTTTAATGCGTTTGGGTAGTTAATGTTGATATCTTACAAGTTTTATAAAAAAAAGTATTTCAATTTTAATTTTATATTATAAGAAAATAAATTATATATCAATGTATTATTACTAATTGTAGCCATCATAATATAAAGGTATAATTTCTAATAGTTCTTCATTTTCACCATTTTCTATTCTCTTAATTTGTTTTTCAATTTCTTTTTGTAAAACTGGAAAACGTGTATAAAGCATTGGATTCTTTGATTTACCATTTTTATCCTTATATTTATCTGGATTAAAACGGATATAAATAAATTTACCGCTGTATAACATATACAAATCATCATAACGTATTTCTTCATTTTTTTTGTTATAACTTTTATGTTGATTTTCATCTGTCTCAATACATAAAAGTGTATTTCCTATTAATTTTCTATGGTCTATTTCTCTTCTATGTGTACAATTACAATGTCCAGTATATAATTTTGTATTATGTTGAAAACCATCAAAAATCGTATTTATATAATCTCTTACTGCTATTTCTTTTGTTTTTGATCGAATTTGAAATGTTAACGGATCAGTTGGAAACAAATGTTGAAAACAATACGCACAATATCCTTTATATTTGTTATTTGCGAATGTGTTACAATTAATACCTTTACATTTTTTTTCTTTAACATTTATCATATTTTCTATTTTATGATTAGTACAAAATCTACCTTTTGTTTC
>Ga0310120_10003109_pt1 | contig 11923 bp, 10 predicted proteins | sample CB27_AW_983_MG_FD_203506 | JGI IMG/M metagenome (GOLD analysis project Ga0310120, IMG submission 203506) | Marine microbial communities from Western Arctic Ocean, Canada - CB27_AW_983 | ecosystem: Environmental > Aquatic > Marine > Oceanic | place: Canada: Western Arctic Ocean | collected... | reverse complement strand
CGAGGGTCGTTGCCAGCTGGGCTGGTCTCTATTCCATCACTCCCGACTGGAGTATAATTGTAGACAAGGCCCCTGGCATCGAGGGCATGTACCTCGCAGTAGGTGGCAGCGGTCACTCCTTCAAGCTCGGCCCAGCGATCGGCCTAACGCTTGCAGAGTTCATCGCGGAGGGCGAGACTCAGACGATGGACATCACAGACTTACGGGCCTCCAGGTTCGATGAAGACGCCATGCTGAAGTCGACTTACGGAGGCAACAGGGGATAGCCCCGGTACCCATTTCCAGGGCGACGTCCTCCCTTCGCACTGCAGGTCCTGGGGGTTCTCGCTGACCGCCGCTCAGGATTGACCCCGTACCAAAACGAGAACAGGCCGAAGAAGTTCCCGTTGCAATCTCGCCCGCATTATTCATAAATTTTCTACTGCGGCGGCGCCATTATCCGCCCTGGCTGCGCTACACTCGGTCGGTCTCCTTGACGGCCTGCACGAATACGACTGCGCCGGTTCTCATCCCCGAAGCTCTCCGGCGGCAATCGAAGCTGAGATCTGTTACCCTGCCCCCTAGCCCGCATTTCTCATCGCTTGTCGAAGCGAGGCGCCGCAAGGGCCGTCCTGGCAAGGCTTGCTGACCGAGGCCCCCGCAGTCGTACTTGTGCAGTACGCCGAGGAGGCCGACGGAGCGCAACGCAGCCAGGACGGATGATTGCTTCGACGCAGTAGACCAGCGATGAGAAATGCGGGCTAGCCATGTACTGCCGTCCCTCTCGGGTGTAGAATCCGGGACCAGATATCGTTGCCTTGAAGGCATAGACGGAGGACGATCACATGTGGGCTCGCAGTCCGGTCCAGGGTATTTTTGGCCGCTCGCCATTCAAACCTATTCAGGAGCACATGAGACTGGTTGACGCCTGCGCCGGCGAGGCTCCGTCACTGTTTGAGGCTCTGGCAGCAGGAGACAAACGCCGGCTCCTGGAGACCAAGGAGAGGATCTTCGATCTCGAACACGAAGCGGACAAGGTGAAGAATGAAATCCGAGCTCACCTTCCCAAGAGCTTGTTCATGCCCGTCGACCGACGTGATTTGCTGGATCTCCTCAACGCCCAGGATTCCATTGCAGACTCGGTCCAGGACGTTGCCGGACTGCTGATTCTAAAGGAGCTCGAGATACCGGACTACATGAAGGAGCTGATGCCCGCCTATGCGGCACGGAATGTGGATGCGGCACATCAGTGCAAGCGTGCCATCGACCAGCTTGACGAGCTCCTAGAACTGGGCTTCAAGGGGCGGCAAGTGGATCGCGTCGAAGAGATCTTGGCGGAGCTTTCCTGTATCGAATCGGAAACGGATGGGCAGGAGATCGAGCTGAACAGAGCACTGGTCTGCGATGAGGGCCTGAAGGCAGGAGACCTCCTCATCTGGTGGGAATTGGTCTGGAGACTGGGTGATGTAGCCGATTACTCGCAGGATGTGGGAGACCGTCTCCGACTTCTGATGGCTCGCTAGGAGGTTGGATGGAGTTAGGTTTTACGTTTCTCCTTCTTGCGATCGGCTTCGCTCTGTTCATGACTTGGGGAGTAGGTGCCAACGATGTGGCCAATGCCATGGGAACCTCTGTCGGCTCGGGGGCCATTACCATCAAGAAGGCGATTCTGATCGCCGGCATCTTCGAGTTCGCTGGAGCCGTGCTGGCGGGCGGGCATGTTACCAGCACCATACGGAAGGGGATCATCAATGTCGAGTCCGTACCATCACCTGAGGTTCTGATCTTCGGCATGCTCTCGGCTCTGCTGGCGGCTGGAACCTGGCTGCTGATTGCCAGCTATTTCGGCTGGCCCGTATCGACGACTCACACCATTGTGGGCGCGCTTGTCGGCTTCGGCATGGTCGGTATCGGTATGCAGGCCGTGGCCTGGGCCAAGGTAGCAGGCATTGTGGCCAGCTGGATCATCTCTCCTATGGTGGGGGCGGTGATCGCCTTTCTGCTGACGTTGAGCCTGCGTCGATTCATACTCAACACGGAGCAACCCCTTGTCAATGCCCGCCGCTATGGGCCCTATTACATCTTTGTCATGGGCGTGCTGATCGCACTGATCACCCTTTTCAAGGGGCTCAAGCATCTCAAGCTTGAACTGACAGGTTGGCAGAGTCTCCTGGTTGCTTTGATCGTCGGGGGCCTCATCGCCGTCGTCGGCCGGGTCCTGATTTCGAGAGTCCGAGTGGATCCAGAAGCCGACCGGGACTTTCAATTTGCCACCGTGGAGAGGGTCTTCGCCCCTCTGTGCGTCTTCACTGCCTGCTCCATGGCCTTTGCCCACGGATCGAACGACGTGGCCAACGGAATCGGCCCTCTGGCGGCTGTTGTAAGCATCGTTCAGACCGGTCAGGTCGGTCAGGAATCGGCTCTGCCCCTTTGGATTCTGGTTCTGGGTGGTGGGGGCATCGTAATAGGTCTAGCCACTTTGGGTTACCGCGTGATGAAAACGATCGGAACCCGGATCACCGAGTTGACACCCAGCAGAGGTTTCTGTGCCGAGCTGGCTGCGGCTACGACGGTCGTCGTGGCTTCCAGACTGGGCCTGCCAGTCTCCACTACTCATATTATCGTGGGTGCGGTCCTCGGCGTCGGTCTGGCCAGGGGGATTGCGGCCATCGATCTGAGGGTGGTTCTGGGAATTGTGACCTCCTGGGTGGTCACGCTACCCATCGGTGCCGGTCTGGCAGCCTTCTTCTTCTTCTTCTTCAAAGGGGTCTTTTTAGGTTGAAGAAAGCGGTCGAGCTGGCTGACGCGAATACCGCGGCTGGGAGCTTGGGCCGTTCGTGCAAAAGGGTTATCGCCCGCGCAAAACCCCATGGACCGCGCAGGCGAATATGGTCAAAAACAAGGCCGCCAATACACCAAGCACTCCGTATACTAGCAGAGATTTCAAGGAAATCGACCTTTGTGAAGAGATCCTGGGGGAATCTTTGATGGCGTAAAGAGCGGTCCGTGGATTCAGGTTATTGGCAGACAGCTTTTCGTGGATAAGCTCCAGCAACTCCAAGGCCGTCACCAGTTCAGCGACAATGTTATCGACTGTGGTTTCGATGCCTTCGATTCCTCCCTCGACTTTTTTCCGAGTGCGAAGGCCTATCTTCACCATGTTTGTGTAGATGTTTGTGTAGTACGCGGCCTCTTTCTCGTAGGAGACTTTTTCCATGCCGATCCGGACGATCCGCTCCGTCAGGTCCTGGCGAAAGCCCTGGTCATTGCTCTCTGTACTCATATCGACAAGACGATCCAGAAAGGATGCGCTAAACTGCGGAATGAGTGCCGGGGTTGACGGATCGAAGCCCTTCCTCGGACCACCCTGTTCCTCTTGGATAGTTCCCTCGAGATAGTGATCTAGCGCTTCTCTGAGCGTCTGTATTCTCCGATTAGCGTCTTCTTGGTTTAGCTCTAGATTGTAGAGTCGGGACTCATAGTAGTTAAACGCAGCTTGCGGATTTTTCGACACACCAGTCGACTGCAGCGTCATGAGGAGCGGTTCCACTTTAAGCTGTAGAGTGTCGAGTAAGATAGCCTCCACTTCGGCCAACGAAAACCTGTCTGGACCGACGCGGACTAGCTGTGCTCCAGGTATTCCCGCAGTGTTATTCACGTTCTCCAGCACCTTATAAAACCTTGAGCGTAGCAAGTCTATTGCCACGACGTAGTCCTCGGACTTCAGGGTTTCCTTTCGAATAAAGTTCTTGGAGTAGGTCGGTATTCTGTATTTGAGCGCACCTTTTGTTTTGTCTGCGTAGTCCGCCCAGTTGGCTAGAATCTCGGTCAAGATCTTGCTGACCAGAGTTGTTGGGATCTTGATCACTCCCTGTTCCCGTACGAAGTTCAACGTGTAGTCTGCAGTCTTCAACGTTTGCCTTTTCGCTCGGTAGTCATCCTCAAGTCGCAAGCGGTCCACAGCACTTATCTTCAGATCGGAGAGTTTGGAAAGGTATTCTTTGTCTAGCAGTTGGGCCGAGGCACTCTCCTCCAGGACGAAAACTGAGTCAAAGAACTCCTGTAGGGAAAGGAACTGCTCCAAGCCGTGGACTTCGTAAACTTCGGTGAGCACTGGAACCGATACGATGTCCTGGACACTGAACTTCATCTGATTCGGATACTCACCGCGATCGACCCCGTCGAAGTCGAGATGGAAACCCACGGTGACAACGACCTGCACGGGCGTGAAAAAGAACAGAATGAGGCTGAGCAGTAGGAAGAGAACCGTCACCCCGATCGTCACGCCCGCTAGGATGAGCCGATAGGAGTACAGCTTTCTGATAGCATCGGCGACCGAGATTGTGTCCTCTTCAGCCCAGGAGTTTCCTGGAGTCAATTCGCTGTCTCGCGTTCGTACCGGGTCTTGCTTATCGTCTGAATTCGGCATCAAGCAACCTCCCATAGGAAGCATAATAGAGTGGGCTCTCCGGAGGGAGAAAAGTATTTTGGACGCTGCCCAAAGGCCTTCATTTTCATGACGTTGTGACAACAGGAGCGAAGAGCGGCCGGTGAAGCATCGTACCCCTGATCACAAAGAAGGATACCACGTCGGCGTTAGCCAGAAAATCATTGCCAGTGCTTCGATTCCAAATCGCAAGGCATCTTCGATGGGGCTTGCGAGATGAGGCAGCGAAGAGAGCAGGATCCAATGGGAGTTTAGCGGCGACGACGGGCGGCACAGGAGATCGCCCACAACCTGGTATGGCCAAGGGGGGTTGTGTCCAAGAGTCCTGGCCCGGCTTCTCTTCTGTGTCGCAGAGCACCCGATTTAAACTCGATTCGGCTGATCGGCCCGACCATGGTCTTGATCCCTGAGAATCAAATCCCTGGCGTTGGCTGACTCATGCTACCCCATTTCTATCTAAGGCGGATTCCGTCTATCAGAGTGGCCTTAGGGTGCCAGGCACCCCCAAATGGGGACTGGCTTTCATGCCGCTGTCAGGGAAGATGTCGAGGCGAGGGGATCCGCTTCTGGAAGGCAATGTTGCGTGGACAGTCACCGGTTCTAACCTTTACAGCCTGGGTGGCAAGCTCTAGAATGGAGGACTTGCTCGAGGGACCAAATGCCGCGCTGTTTCGTCATTTTGGATCGCGATGGGACGCTCATCAGAGAACGCCACTATCTGGCTGACCCGGATCAAGTCGAGCTGTCTCCAGGCGCCGCCGAGAGTCTTTGCCAATTGCGCGGCATGGGACTGGGTCTGGTGTTGGTCACCAACCAGTCGGGTATTGGGCGCGGTCTCTTCGATTTTGCCGCATTGGCGCGGGTTCACCAGAGAATGAAGCAGTTGCTGCACCATCGAGGGGCCTGGCTGGACGGGATCTATTTCTGTCCCCACCGTCCCGACGAGGCCTGTAACTGCCGAAAACCAGCACCTGGAATGATCGAGGAGGCGGCTCGCGAACTGGGGTTCGACCCGCAAGAGAGCTTTGTCATCGGCGATCGAGCCTGTGACATCGAGCTCGGTCAGCGGGTTGGCGCAACCACTTGTCTGGTGCTCACGGGATACGGGGGCCAGGCGGCCAAGGATGGCTCGATCCAGCCGGACTATGTAGTAGACGATCTGGCTTCTGCCGTGCCACGTATCGCTGCCAGGATCGCCGGGGGCGTGCCTCCGTCTCAGATCCAAACGGTTCTTCGTCATTCATGAAGACGCCTTAGGAGTCGATCCGGTTGGATTATCAAAGCAAAATACTCTCTCTCGATGTTCTCAAGACCACCCTTGCTGAAGTGGCGTCTGATCGTAAGCGGGTCGTTCTTTGCCACGGCGTTTTCGATTTGCTTCATCTGGGACACATCCGCTACTTCGATCAGGCACGGAAGTTCGGAGATCTGTTGGTCGTGACGGTGACGGCCGACGATTTCGTCGACAAAGGCAACCATCGCCCCATCCTGCCGGAACTGCTACGTGCCGAGGCGCTGGCAGCCCTGGCAATAGTGGACTATGTCGCCATCAACCCCGCACCCTCGGCGGCCGACGCTATTCGCATGCTTCGCCCCGCGTTCTACTGCAAGGGAGGCGAATTCCGACAGGGAGAGTTGGGCGCTGGTCTCAAAGCAGAAATAGAGGCCGCCAACCACGTCGGGACTGAAGTGGAGTTCACCGGTGACAACCTCCTGAGCTCTTCCAATCTCATCAACAAACATCTCAACGTCTTCTCTCCCGCAACGGAGGCGTGGTTGAAGGACTTCCGTGGACGGCGTTCGATAGAGGAAGTGAGAGCCTATATCGAAGGGTCTTCGAGCTTGAAAACCCTGGTGGTGGGTGAGTCGATTATCGATGAGTACGTCTTCTGTGATCCCCTGGGAAAGTCCACCAAGGATCCCGTCTTGGCATCACTCTACCACTCGATCGAAGCCTATGCTGGAGGCAGCCTGGCGGTGGCAAACAACCTAGCGGGATTCTGTGATCAGGTGGATTTACTGACGCTGCTCGGGGAATCGGACCGACGAGAGGAATTCGTGCGAGATGGCTTGCGGCCCAATGTGCATCCCCACTTCGTTACTCAACAAGGTGCGCCAACGATTCACAAGCGCAGATTCGTGGATAACCATACCAACGCTCGCATGTTCGAGCTCTACACGATGAATGATACTCCCCTCGTTCGGGAGAACGAGGCGGTCCTGGTCGAGAAGCTGGAGAGCATTGTTGACCAATACGACCTCGTCGTGGTGGCCGACTACGGGCACGGAATGCTTACGCCTGCTACCATCGAAAGACTATGCGGTTCCGCCCGTTTTCTCGCTGTAAATACCCAGGCCAACGCCGGCAACCGGGGCTTCAACACGGTTTCCAGGTATCCACGCGCCGACTATGTCTGTGTCACCATGCACGAGATTGCCCTCGAAACGCGTATGCGGCATGCGGATTGGCGCGACTTGGTGCGCGAAGTGATTCAGCGAGTGGACTGTCCGCGCTTCACCATCACCACCGGCAAGGATGGAAGCCTGCACTATACTCCGGAGGATGGTTTTAGCCAGGCCCCGGCGCTGGCAACCCATGTCACCGACCGGGTCGGAGCTGGGGATGCTCTCCTGGCTGTGACCTCCTTGCTGGTCGTCCAGAATGCGCCTTGGGATATTATCGGCTTTGTGGGTGGTCTGGCTGGCGCCCAGATGGTTTCTCAGCTCGGAGTTCGCAAGACCGTGACCCGCGACTCCATCACTCGTTCAGCTGCCTCGCTAATGAAGTAATTGGAGAAGGTGTTCGTGAGTAATCCCTATACGGTCCTCATCACCGGCGGAGCCGGTTACGTTGGTAGTGTGCTGGTGCCCAAGCTGCTCGCCAAGGGTTACCGAGTGAAGGTGCTTGATCTCTACATCTATGGCAAGGATGTATTCGCTGACGTCGAGGATGACCCCAACCTGGAACAGATTGAAGGGGATATCCGTAATCGGGCGTTACTCGAAAGCGCGATTCCCGGTTGCAACGCAGTGATTCATCTGGCCTGCATCTCCAACGATCCCAGCTTCGACCTGAATCCGGCGCTGGGTCGCTCTATCAACTACGAGGCATTCTTCGATCTGGTTGGCGTCTCCAAGGAGTCGGGCGTCGAGCGTTTCATCTACGCGTCATCCTCGAGCGTCTACGGTATAAGACAAGAAGACAATGTCACTGAAGATCTACCCTTGGAGCCAAGAACAGATTACTCCAGGTACAAGGCACTCTGCGAGGAAGTGCTGCTTAAGGAACGGACGCCAGGGTTCACGACACTGATTCTGCGGCCTGCCACCGTCTGTGGCTATTCACCGCGGCTGCGGCTGGACCTCACCGTGAACATCCTGACCAATCACGCCGTGAACAATAAGAAGATTACGGTTTATGGAGGTCAGCAAAGACGGCCGAACATCCATATTCAAGATATGACCGATCTTTACATAAGATCATTGGAGTGGCCTTCCGAACTGCTAGACGGAAAAATCTTCAATGCGGGTTACCACAACCATCGAGTCATGGACATTGCGGAGATCGTGCGCGATGTCGTGGGGACCAGTGTAGAGATCACAACGACCCCCACCGACGACGACCGCTCCTACCACATCTCCTCGGAGAAAATCAGGCACGAGCTTGGTTTTGTCCCCAATCATACGATCCAGGACGCCGTGAGCGAGCTGGTGTCTGCTTTTGATGCTGGCAAGATCTCCGATCCCATGACCGCGATCCGCTACTACAACATCAAGATGATGCAGGAACTTCGTCTCGAGTAGACGGCCAGCCAAGGCGCTCAAAGCGTTTCAGAAGTGAAAAGAGTCATCGGCGTCGATTTCGACAATACCATCGTTAGCTACGACGACCTCATTCTCCGGGTGGCGGTCCGACGGAATCTGATTCCTCAGGGGGCACAACCGAGTAAGAAGGATATCCGAGACCGGATCCGTCGACTTCCCGACGGCGAAAATGAGTGGCAGCGAGTCCAAGCAGCCATATACGGGCCCGCAATGAAGGAGGCGAAGTTGATCGATGGCGTGCTGGAATTCTTCCAGCGTTGCCGGCAACTCCAGATCCGCGCGGTAATCGTCAGCCACAAAACGGAGTTCGCCAACTTTGATCGCACCGGGACCAATCTCCGGCAGGCGGCCCTCTCCTGGATGAAGGCTCATGAGTTCTTCGAATCCAGCGGGTTCGGACTCTCGGAGAGTGAAGTGTTCTTTGAGTCAACAAGAGCCGAAAAGATTGAACGGATTCGCCAGCTGGGGTGTACCCACTTCATCGACGACCTGGAAGAGGTGTTTTCTGAAGACTCTTTTCCCAGCCGGGTTGTCAGGATCCTGTACGCGCCTCAATTCCAGACTACCTCTTGTCCAGGAGTGAAAGTGGCAACCTCCTGGAGCGAGGCGAGCCGGCACTGCTTCGATGAACCAGTCTGAGACGAGCCAGGAGTTTGGCCAGTCTGTCCACAAGTTACTTGGGGACAGATTGATTTCAGCAACAAGAATAGGAGCCGGAGGAAACAGTCGGGTCTATAGGATCGACTGTGAAGGATCCAGCCGATACGCCCTGAAGCTCTACTTTCCCGACCGCTCGGGCAAGAGAGATCGCCTGTTCGCCGAGTTCTCCAGCCTGCAGTTTCTGTGGGAAAACGGAGTTCGCTGCATTCCTCGGCCGGTCGCCCATGACAGGGATCTGGGACACGGTATCTATGAATACATTGAAGGACGACCCGTTTCGTCATCTGAAGTCGATTCCTCTGACATAGACCAGGCGGCTCAGTTTCTGAGCGGCCTCCATGAACTCGGGCAGAGTGCCAATAGCGACCGTCTTGGCACCGCCTCCGAGGCTTGTTTCTCGGCTCGAGAGATCTTCCATACCATCGATCAGCGTCTGCTTGGACTGTCGGCCCTCAAAGCTGAAAGCACCCAGGAGCGAGCTCTTCGCACCTTCCTGCAGGTTGAGTTTCTGCCCTTTCTTGGGGAGCTTCGGTCTTGGTGCGAAGCGAGGCTCATCGCTTCTGACCGATCCCTGGAATCGAAACTGGAGCCCCAGAAGCGAACACTCAGCCCATCCGATTTCGGATTCCACAACGCCTTGAAGCGCAGCGATGGCCAGATCGTCTTCCTGGACTTCGAACATTTCGGGTGGGACGACCCTGCCAAGATGGTGTCCGATTTCTTGCTTCACCCCCATCCCGCGATGGCTTTGTCGGATTCACTGAAGCGACAGTTCGTGAATAGGATCCTAGACTCCTTCGGAGATCGGGAAGATCTGGCGGCCCGCCTGGAGATTGCGTATCCTCTGTTCGGGTTGAAGTGGTGTATGATTCTCCTGAATGAATTCGTGCCGGAAGGACTGAAGAGGCGCCTGTTCTCGAGGGAAGATGACCTGGACAAGGGCGTTTTACAGGAAGAACAGCTAGGCAAGGCAAGGCGGATGCTCCTCGGAGTCCGGAATAGCTATCGGCGCTTTCCCCATGCGGGCGGGAGTTGAGTCGCTGGGAGTCCCGACGACGGTAAGAGGATTGGTGCTGACGCCTTCGAGACGCGTTTGTAGACCCGAGTCAAGATCATGAAGACGAATTCCACGGTTCTGGATCGCCGATCGATGGAGCTCCGTAAGACCATCGTGCGGACGGTGGAAGGGAGCCGAAGGGGCCATATCGGCTCGGCCTTCTCGCTGGTTGAAATCTTGCGGGTTCTTTATGACGACGTGCTTCGTTACGATCCCAGGAATCCTGACTGGGCCGAGCGAGATCGATGCATTCTCAGCAAAGGACACGGATGCCTCGCTCTTTACTCGATTCTTTCCGACAAGGGTTTCTTCCCGGTCGCAGAGCTCCCGAAGTTTTGCCTCAGCGACGGCATCCTGGGCGGCCATCCCGAACACAGCAAGGTACCAGGAGTAGAGGCCTCCACAGGGAGTCTGGGGCACGGGCTTTCAATAGGAATCGGCTTTGCGCTGAATGGACGATACGAAAAAGCGGATTACAAGACATTCGTGATCGTTGGCGATGGCGAGTCGAATGAGGGATCCGTTTGGGAAGCCGCGCTGTGCGCGGGGAAGCATCGACTCGACAAACTAACCGTGATTGTCGACTACAACAAGCATCAGTCGTGTGGCAGCACCTTCGAAATTCAGGACATGGAGCCCTTTGGCGATAAGTGGACAAGCTTCGGGTTCGGAGTCCGAGAAGTGGATGGCCACGACGTTGGTGAGCTTCGCTCCGCCTTTTCGGAGCTTCCTTTTGCCCCCAACAAGCCCAGTGCCATCGTCGCTCATACCGTGAAAGGCAAGGGCGTCGACTTCGTCGAGAATAATCTGGAGTGGCACCATAAGAGCAAGATAACAGACGACGAAATCCAGGCTCTTTTCTCCACTCTCGAGGCTGTCTGATGCGGAAGACGTGCCTGGAAATGGTTTACGAGCTCGCCAAGACCGACGAGCGGATTTTCTTCATCGGTTCGGATCTGGGTTTTGGGACGCTGAATCACTTCAAGGAAGAGATGCCCGATCGCTTCTTCATGGAAGGGGTCGGGGAGGCCAACCTCGTTGGCATGGCCGCTGGCCTGGCGATGGAAGGCAAGATTCTCTATGTGAATACAATTGCCACGTTTCTCACCCGCCGCTGCTTCGAACAAATCGTATTGGACCTTTGCCTGCACAACGTGAAGGTACGCTTGATCGGCAATGGTGGAGGGTTGGTCTATGCACCGCTCGGACCAACCCACCTGGCGATCGAGGATATTGCGATTCTGAGGGCGGTGCCCAATATGACCGTTGTAGCGCCGGCGGACGCGGATGAGATGCGCCGATTGATGCCGCAAACCGTGGACTACCCAGGTCCCATCTATATCAGATTGGGCAAGGGATACGATCCGATCGTAACGAACGACGATACACCGTTCCAGATTGGGAAAGCGATTCTATCGAAGGCGGGGGATGAGGTGTTGATCGTCACGACGGGGATCTGCCTGGAGAGAGCACTGGAGGGAGCCGCGCAACTCAAGGAAAAAGGCATCGAGGCAGCGGTGCTGCACGTTCATACCATCAAACCGCTGGACACCGCTTCCATTCTTGAACACGCCTCCCCGGCCTCGGTGGTCGTGAGCGTCGAAGAACATACGGTTATTGGCGGACTGGGGAGTGCGGTAGCTGAAACTCTCGCCGAATCCAGCTTCCAGTCGGTGAAGCGGTTCAGGCGGATCGGGATACCCGATGAATTCCCCTCCGAATACGGCTCTCAAGACAGTCTCATGGAGCGTTCTCAGATCACGTCCGACGGGATTGTTTCGGTTGTTGAAGGACTGCTGAAAGAATCAACCGCTGTCGCCTGAAGTCAGAATGCAACTCAACCCAAGGAGTTTTGTGTGGGAAAACTGCTGAATATCGTTACGCCTCTGCATAAGAAGACCAAGAGAGACTACCTGGCACGGATGCAGGATGACAAAGTCCATTGCATGCTGAAG
>Ga0310120_10003108_pt1 | contig 11924 bp, 11 predicted proteins | sample CB27_AW_983_MG_FD_203506 | JGI IMG/M metagenome (GOLD analysis project Ga0310120, IMG submission 203506) | Marine microbial communities from Western Arctic Ocean, Canada - CB27_AW_983 | ecosystem: Environmental > Aquatic > Marine > Oceanic | place: Canada: Western Arctic Ocean | collected... | reverse complement strand
AAGGAACTCACTGTGCTCCACGCCACCAACCACCATGAAAAGGCCGATGAAGAAGATGAGCAACGGGATTTCGACATGTTCCACCGCGTCATCCATCAGCAGACCCCGGGAGGAGAGAGTTAACGCCGTCATCCCAAGCGCTGCAACAAACCACGGCTCCCAGTGGAGGGTATTGTGCAAGATGAAACCGACGGTCATCGCGACTAAAATGACACAGGAGTTTCTCCAGAGCTTCTTGTGTTTGATTTCCACTTCTTCTATGACGCCTTCAGCTGGTTTTTGAGCCAACTCTTTCCTAAAGGCCCACTTCAGGTAGAAGACAACGACAAGCCACACCACCGCTACCGGTGGTGCCATCGCGATGGCGAATTGGTTGAATGAAATGTCCGCTGCCGAGCCGATCATGAGGTTCGGTGGATCACCCACGAGAGTGCCGATACCACCCGTATCGGAAAGCAACGCGGCCCCAAGGAGATACGGGATCGGACTGATCTTCTGTGCCTGCGCGATCAGTATGATCAGCGGCCCGAAGATTACGACAGTCGTAACATTGTCGAGCAGTAAGGAAAGCACTGTCACAGCAGTGCCGAGCATCACCATCATCAAGAACAATCGTCCTTTGCTTGCCAGGGCGATCTTAGCGGCCATCCAACTGAAGCCTCCAGTCGGAATCATGATCGATACGACCGTCATCATACACGCGAGCAGAAAGATCACATTCCAGTCGACTGCTTCAATCGCACCCATAGGGTCGTAGAAGCCGAAGTACTGACCTACGATCACCATGACGAGAGAACCTGCAGCAGCAATCTTAGACCGCTCAAAATGGTGTAATTGTTCAGTGAAGATCAGGGCAAACGTCACTGCGAGAACGATGCCCGAGGCGAGCATCCCGGGCGTTAGTGCTATCTGCTCCATCCTGGTGGTCTCCGGAGATTGTTGAGTGTGGATTCAGAAAAATGTTACAACTCACCCACCGAGACAGGTATATATCGGAACGAACGCGCGCGCGTCAAGCTGGTCCTAACCCGTCAGGACACCTCAAGCCCCGCCGTGTCTAGGTGGGACTGGTCCGGTCTCCCAGAGGCGCCCGGACTATGGATTTAGCATGAATCTGGTGTTCTACCTCTGATCGTGTAACTTTTGATCACTAGCCCGATCACGTGTGGCATCAGCGGCCTGATCGTGCGTCGCCCTTCTTCCCATGCACTGTAGGATCCCATGTCCGTTCTGAGGTTGGGAACTCGGGGCTCTCTCTTGGCCCTGACCCAGAGCAGGCAAGTGAAGGCTGCGCTCGAGGCGAACGGGCATGCCGTGGAGTTGGAGATCATCCGCACGGCGGGAGACGGGCAGCTCGACATGCCCATTCACGAGCTCAGCGGCCAAGGTCTTTTCACCCGCGAGCTCGACGAAGCGCTATTGAGTGGACGTGTCCATTTGGCCGTGCACTCCCTCAAGGATCTTCCCACTGTACTGCCCGACGGGCTGTGCCTCGCTGCGGTGCCCACACGGGTTGATTCTCGAGACGTGGTGGTGGGCCCCGAGGGGGAGCGGACGACGTTGGCTTCGCTCGAGGGAGGGGCCGTTGTCGGCACGAGCTCGTTGCGCCGGATGGCGCTTCTGCGAGCGTTCCGGCACGACCTGTCGCCGCGAATGATTCGTGGCAACGTCGATACGCGCCTGCGCAAGCTGGACGAGGGGCAGTTCGATGCGATCATCCTCGCCGGCGCCGGCCTGATGCGACTGGGGTTCGAGGGTCGGGTGACGGAGTGGCTCGAGTGCGCGTCGTGGCCTCCGGCTCCTGGACAGGGAGCTCTGGGCATCGTCACCAACGCGGAGGACACCGACGCGGTCGACATCGTCGGGGCCCTGAACGATCCGACTTCTGCGGCCGCGGTCGCGGCGGAGCGGACCTTCCTCGAATCGTTGGGCGGTGGCTGCCAAGTGCCGATCGGAGCGTTCGGTATGCCGTACGACCTGAAGCTGCGCCTGTCGGGGATGGTGGTAAGCCCGGACGGGACTCGGATGGCGCGGGGAGATCTCACGGGAGATGGCGCGGCCCCGGAGGATCTGGGCCGACGCTTGGCCGACCTGCTTCGTAGTCGGGGCGCTGAGGGGATCTTGGCGCCGCTGCGTGCGATGGAGTCGAAGGAGGACGGTCCCGTCGGAGTCTCTCCGTGACGGATCTCAGCGGGGCTCGAGTCCTCTCGAGACGTGCTCTGGTCACCCGGTTCGGACGCCCTCGCGACGGGACCGTAGTTTTTACGAATGGTTGCTTCGATCTCCTGCACCCGGGACATGTGCGTTATTTGGAGTGGGCACGAGAACTCGGGGACGTTTTAGTCGTAGGGGTGAACTCGGATGCCTCGGTGAGGCGCATCAAGGGTGCTGGCAGGCCCGTGGTCTCGGATGCGGACCGCAGCGAACTCCTCGCGGCCTTGAGATGTGTGACCGCTGTCACCCCATTCGCGGAAGACACGCCGCTCGAGCTCATCGACGAACTGCGTCCCGATGTGTTGGTGAAGGGGGGGGACTATGATCTGGATGATATCGTGGGCCGCGACCTCGTCGAGGAGGACGGCGGGAAGGTAGTCGTCCTTCCGTTCGTCGAGGGATACTCGACCACGACACTCCTCGATCGACTGAGGGAGACGGGATAGCGTGGGAGACCAGATGATGGGAGACGAGGTCAAGTGAACGAGGGAGTACGATGACTCGCACCGACGGACGTGGGACGGGCGAGCTGCGCGGGCTGGACTTGTCCTTGGGTGCCGTACCGTACGCAGAGGGGTCCTGCCTCATCGCGACCGGTAAGACGCGGGTGCTATGCGCTGCCACGGTCGAAGAGGGTGTGCCGAAGTGGCGTGAACGAAGCGGCTCCGGATGGGTGACGGCCGAGTACGGGATGCTTCCGCGCTCTACACACACCCGATCGGGTCGAGAGAGGGGTAGGGTAGGGGGGCGCACCCAGGAGATCCAACGCCTGATAGGGCGTTCCCTTCGATCGGTCGTCGATCTGGGTGCCTTGGGAGCGCGCACCGTGATCGTTGACTGTGACGTGCTCCAGGCGGATGGCGGGACCCGCACCGCGTCCATAACGGGGGCGTCCGCCGCGCTCTGGAGTGCCTTCGAGAGCTCGGTGAGCCAGGGCCTCATCGAGCGCAACCCGATGCGAGAGATGGTCGCCGCAGTGAGCGTAGGGATCGTGGACGGTGAGCCGCTCCTGGACCTCGACTACCCGGAGGACTCTACGGCGCAGGTGGACCTGAACGTCGTGGCGACTGAGGGGGGCCACTTCATCGAGGTACAGGGGACGGCCGAGGGCGATCCGTTCCGACGTGAAGAACTCGACGAGCTCCTCGACCTCGCGGTGGAGGGGATTCGCCGTCTGGTCGCGGCCCAGAAGGCGGCACTGGGGATTTCCTGAAATGGAGCTCCTCCTGGCCACACGTAGCACGCACAAGATCGGGGAAATAAGGGAAATCCTCGGGGTGGTGCCGAATCTGCGGCTTCTCGATCTGGCGGCGGCGGGAGTACCCTACGATTCGCGTGAGGAGGAGTTGGAGCCGTTCGAGACGTTCGAAGAAAATGCGGCTTCCAAGGCGTCGTATTTCCGGCGTATCACTGGATTGGCGACTGTCGCCGACGATTCCGGCCTCGAAGTCGATCTGCTCGGTGGAGCTCCCGGAGTCCGCTCCAAACGCTTTGCGCCGGAGTGTGGTCGCGAGGGAACAGAGCTGGATCAGGCCAATAATGCCCATCTCTTGGCGCTGCTGGGGGATGCTCCTCCCGAGGAACGATCTGGACGTTATGTCTGTGTGGCTGTCTTGGATCGGACGGGCAGCGACGGGACCCCGGAGGCTTCGCCCCTCGTGCGTGGAGTAGCAGCGGGTGTGATTTTGGACGCGCCTCGGGGCTCTGGCGGTTTTGGCTATGATCCGCTCTTTCTCGACGAGGAACTGGGGAGGACCTTTGCCGAGATCTCAGCCTCGCAGAAGAACGCCAGGAGTCACAGGGGACGGGCGTTTCGGGCATTGGCCGAGCGGCTCGTGGCCGACGGGGCCACTTGATGAGGGCCGGTAGCCACCGTAACGACGGTGCACGCGGGGTGACTTCATGAAGCCTGACCCGAAGATGACGGCACGCGACATCGGTCCCACCGAAGACGGGTCCGCCCTCCGAATTCTCTGGGAGGACGATCACGAGTCGATCTACGTGCCGCGGGATCTCCGCATGTCCTGTCCGTGCGCCGGCTGTGTGGACGAGACGTCCGGCAGGAGAACCCTGACGGAGGCCATGGTGCCGTCGACGGTATACCCGAAGGAAATCCACTACGTCGGGCGTTACGCGCTTCAGTTCCTTTGGAGCGATGGCCACGACACGGGGCTCTACTCCTTCGACCTCTTGAGAGGGCTCTGTCGCTGCGACGCGTGTTCTCAAAAACCCCAGGGGGAAGATTGATCGTCGTAACGGGTGGCGCGGGCTTCATCGGTTCGAACCTCGTGGCGGGACTCGAGGATCGGGGCGAGAAGGACTTGGTGGTCTGTGATCGCCTGAGGGACGCGGCGAAGTGGCGCAACGTCTCCAAGCGCGGGCTCGCCGACATCGTCTTTCCGGAGCGGCTGAGGGACTACCTCGACAAGAATGCATCCGACATCACCGCGATTTTTCACATGGGGGCAATCAGCTCGACAACCGAGACGGATACGGACGTGATCGTTTCTACCAACCTCCATCTGTCGATGGAGTTGTGGCGATGGTGTTCGAAGAACCACGTGCCGTTCATCTACGCTTCTTCAGCGGCGACCTACGGCGATGGAGCGCTCGGCTTCGACGATGACGGGACGCTGGCCGGGCTGGCCCCTCTTCGTCCCATGAACCCGTATGGGTGGAGCAAGCATCTGTTCGACCGTATGGTGGCGCGGTGGGTAGAGGGCGGCTCGCCTAGACCGCCCCAGTGGGTGGGCCTAAAATTTTTCAACGTCTACGGGCCGAACGAGTACCATAAGGGGAGTATGCAGAGCCTGGTCTCGAAGACGTTCTCCGTGGCGGCGGCCGGTGACCCTGTCACACTTTTTCGATCGCACGATCCGAACTATCCGGACGGCGGCCAGTTGAGGGATTTCGTCTCCGTGCAGGACTGTGTACGGGTCATGCTTTGGCTCATGGACCATCCAGAGACGTCTGGCCTCTTCAACTTGGGCACAGGGCAGGCCAGGACCTTCCTGGACTTCATCGGTAGCATGTTCACGGCTCTCGATGCCGAGCCTGCCATCACCTGGGTCGACACACCGACCGAGATCAGGGATCGCTACCAGTACTATACGCAGGCCGACATGGGACGGCTGAAGGCCGCGGGCTACGGCGCGGATTTCATGTCGGTCGAGGAGGGCGTCGGAGAGTACGTGACACGCTACCTGGCGACCGCTGACCCCTACCGGTAGGGCTCCTCGAGACCCAGCTCTCGTGCCTGCCTGAGTAGCCTGGCGTCATTGGGAAACCGCACCAACCCCTCCCGCGGAAGCGTGGAGACGAGGGCGCGGGCGGTCTCCGCGCGATTTGACAGGAGCAGCCCCCGTACGTAGTCGAGCTGTAGGCGAAGCTCGTTCGGGTTCAGGTCCACTGCCTGGCGAAGCCAATCCAGACCCCTTGCAAGGTCCTGTCCGTCGATCAGTCGCATCCCGATCCACCACTGAGCCCGAAACGACTCTATCGACTCGAATCTTGCCGCAATAAGCACCTCGTCAACCTCAGGCCGCTCTTTGATCCGCCAGAAAGGCCGATCTATCTATGTGCACGGTGTGCTAACGGCAGGGCTACCGCGGTAGCCGTGGCACGGCAAGAGGACCGGCCTCCAACACCTCGCTCCAGATCCTGCGCCCAACCGCGTCGGCCTCTCTGATGATGCGGTCCTCGTCCATTGTGAGGACCCTGTGGTCGCGCATGACGAACTGTCCGTCGATCATGACAGACTCGATGTCGTCCGGATGTCCGCTGTGAACCAACGCGGACAGGATCCGGCCGGCCGGCACGAGGTGGGCACGCAGGGTGTCAACGATGAGGACGTCGGCCTTTTTCCCAACCTCGAGTGTGCCTAGGAACTCTTCCTGCTGTACCGCCTGCGCACCGCCCTCGGTCGCGTCTGCGAGCATGTCTTCCGGCTGGGGCTGGAGGCCGGGGACCTCGTCCCCGTCGTTGTTACGCCGAATTCGTTCCGTCACCAGGGCGATTCGCATCACCTCGAAGACGTCGTTGGTGTTGTTATCGGTGCCGAGAGCGATGGGGCAGCCTGCCGCTCGCAGGGCGGGGATCGGCGGGCTGACCCCACGGTTGCCCGCCATGGCCGCCTGGTGCGAGATGATGGTGCCGGAGCGACCCAGTAATGCGATCTCGGACTCGTTGACGTACCTGGCGTGCGCCGCGAACAGGCGGGGACTGAGGAAGTCGTGCTGAGCGAGATAGGCCGCCGGACGAACGCCATGGTATTTCATCATGAATTCGAACTCGGGGCGGCTCTGGTTCAAATGAATCGTGTATCCGACGTCGTGTTGTTCGGCGAAGGCGCGCACGGCCTGCAGCAACTCGGGCGAGGAGGTCTCGGTGAGCCCGGCCGCCGGAAATACACTGATTCGTCCCTGCCTCGCGCCGTGCCAGGTGGTGAACAAGTCATTGATGCGCTGCATGCCCTCGTCCCTTAGCCTGGCCGAGAACCGTGGGGCCTCACTCAGGGCAAGCCTCTCTGGGGACATCGGACCACGAATATTCTCTCCGTCGCGGACAGATTCGGCGAATACGCAGCGTAGCCCTGAGTCCGCCAACGCTCCTGCGTGCCGTTGGATGTTACCGACGTTCTCCACAATCGTGGTCGTCCCCGTCCGTATGGCCTCCAACGCGGCGACCTCCACCATCAGCGTGGCCTCGTCCCCCTGGAGGAGACTGCCCGGCGAGATCGCGAGGCCCGAGTTGTTGGGGAATCCGAAGTCTTCGTTGAAACCGCGAGCGACGACCGCCCCCATATGGGCGTGACAGTTGATGAGGCCCGGAAGTAGCGCCTTGCCACGACCGTCGTAGATCTCGGCTCGGGGATAACTCTCGAGGACCGTGTCCGTCGGGCCGATCGCCACGATCTGGGCGCCTTCGACCGCGAGCGCCACGTCGTTCTGCACGGCATCGGCGTTCACGACGGTCGTATTGGTAAACACGACGGTCACGCTCTGTGCCCCGGGAGCCGTACCGGACGGCGCTTCGGCGTTGAGAGCGTTTTGCTTGAGAAGGAGAGTGGCGGCTCCGGCGCCGGCTCCCGCGAGCAACTCGCGCCGGCTGAGCTTGATCGGGCTACCGGAGGACCGTGATGCAGGGGACGAGGGATCGGTGGTCGGTTTGGACATGGCGTAACGCGCCCCCTCGGCCAGGTGGGAGTGAAAACATCATCGTGGCAGGGGGCAGGATAGCCCGTCGTCCGGGTTCAAATCAAACGGACTCTCACGGATTACGGCTGAGGAGCGTTATCGAGCCCAAAACAGGCTCACGGCAAAGCCGTCCAAGTCTTCCTTGCCCCAGTTGAGCCGGACCTCAGGGATGCCCCGGATGCGAATGTCCAATCCCAAACCGAAGCCGAATGCCGTGTCGTTCTGGAAGATCACGGTGGGCTGGATGTAGGGCGTGAGCTGGAGGCCGTTCCCGTCCAACGCGATGCGCCTGCCCAAGGAGAGTCCCAGCGGAACGAAGGTCTCTCCGCCAGGGTCACGGAAGCTGCGCCCCACCCCGAGGATAAATGCGCCGTCTAGCGGGAAGCGCACGAGGTGGGGTTGCCTCAGGAGTTCAGTCGGTGGGAGTCACGCCTCGTGCCCGTCGCCGAATGGATCCGAATGGTACGTGGCGGTGCACCTGGGGGTGAGCCCCTTTGGCTCGCCTATGCCCCAGGCGTTACTATTCCCGCTACGAAATTCCCGCTGAGGAGCACCTGGCGATGAGCGCGATCACGTTACATGTGAACGGCACAGAGCACACGGTTGACGTCGACCCGTCCACCCGGCTGCTGTACGTCCTGCGAAACGATCTCCGGTTGCGAGGCCCGAGGTTTGGGTGCGGGCTGGGGCAGTGCGGAGCTTGCACGGTGATCATCGACGGAGTTGCGACGCGGTCGTGTGTCACGGCGGTGTCGCGGGTCAGCGGTCAGATCACGACGCTCGAGGGGCTCGCCAAGGACGGAACGCTGGATCCGGTACAGCAGGCCTGGATCGACGAACAGGTCCCGGCGTGCGGCTTCTGTCAGAATGGACAGATCATGGCCGCGAAGGCCCTGCTGGACCGGAATCCGAATCCGACGGATGCTGAGATTCGCGACGGGATGGAGGGGGCCCTGTGCCGGTGCATGACCTACTACCGTGTGCAGGCAGCGATCAAGCGCGTCGCGGCGGGGACGCGGGATAACGGACCGGCTCCCGCCGAAGAGGTACCCGCATGACTTACTTTACCGAGGTGCCCAAGGCCGTCGAAGACGTGCTGGGAAATCGGTACACCACCAGCTCCAGAAGGGAATTCCTCAAGACCTCCGGCGCTCTCGTCGTGAGCTTCAGCGCGGCAGGGGTGATGAGTGCCGACCCACTCGCGGCAGCCGTCGGCGCCGCCAGGCCCGGCGCGGCCCAGCAGGCGGGCCCCTATCCCGACCCCGACTTCAAGGAGCTCGATACCTGGGTCGCGATTCATGCCGACAACACCGCGACCTTCTATGTCGGGAAGACGGACTGCGGCCAAGGCACGGGAACGGCATTTCGGCAGATGATGTCGGACGAGCTCGATATGGCGTACGCCGACACCAGTCTCGTCATGGGCAGCACGGACGTCACACCCGACCAGGGTGGATCGGGAGGGTCGGACGGGATACAGAGAGACGGTTGGCCGATGCGACGCGTGGCCGCCGAGGCTCGGCGGGTCCTGCTGGAGATGGCGTCTGAGCGGTTCGGCGTGCCGGTGGAGCAACTCGACGTCCGCGACGCGGTAATCGCCCTGAAGTCGGAACCCTCGAGGAGCGTCACCTATGCGGAGTTGATCGGTGACCGCCGGTTCAACGTCCCGTTAACGGGACGCGATATCAATTCGGTCACAGGCGTGGCGGACGTCAAGCCGGTTCAGGATCTCCGGATCGTCGGCCAGTCCCCACAACGCTACGACATTCCCCCGAAGGTCGACGGCTCGTTGACGTGGGCGGTGGACGTCACCCTTCCCGGGATGGTTCATGCTCGCAACGTCAAGCCGCCGGTTGTGGGCGCCACGCTCCTGGGTTTCGACGAGTCGTCCGTCCGCGACCTGCCGGGCTTCATCCGGGTGGTGAGCCAGGGCAACTACCTGGCGGTGATCTGTGAACGGGAGGAGCAGGCCATCGACGCCGCCCGGCGACTCCAGGTGGATTGGGACGCGCCGAACGCCGAGGCGTTCCCGACGTCCGATGCGTTGTACGCGTACATGCGAAGCGCGACGCCTACCTCCAGCGCGGATCCGAGCGTGGTGGGAAATCCCGAGGCTGCGCTGGCAAGCGCGGCCCAGGTGATCGAGGCCGAATACGACTTCCCGTTCCAGGGACACACCGCCTTCGGCCCGGCGCATGCCTTGGCCGACCCCTCCGACGGTCAGATGACGATCTACTCCAACGACATGAAGTCCTACGGCATGCGGAACGGGATCGCCGAGTTCCTCGGGATGCCCAGGGATCAGGTGCGCGTCGTGTGGATGGAGGGCCCTCAGGCCTTCGGCCGCACGGCGGCCGACGATGCGGGCTTCGAGGCCGCCTTCCTGGCAAAGGAGATCGGCCGGCCGGTACGCATGCAGTGGACGAGAGAGGAAGAATCGGCCTGGGACACCAAGGGGCCTGCGTTCACGTTCAGATTGCGTGGAGGACTGGATGCCCAGGGCGAGCTGATTGCGCTCGACTACGACGCGCAGAGTGCCGACTACAACCACGTCGGATACAACGAGGTCGAGACGGTTTTGATCTCACAACTCATGGGCACGCGGCGAGCGAGGCCGAACCGGGGCCGTGCCGGAACGCCGACTGAAATGTATGCTATCCCCAATCGGCGCATGACGTCCCAGGTGGTTCGGCTCCCCTCGATTTGGGAGACGCCGCTTCGGACCGGGAATCTCAGGGACCCCAACGGACCGCAGGTGACCTTCGCCTCCGAGTCGTTCATCGACGAACTGGCGGCAGCGGCCAACGCCGACCCGGTCGAGTTCCGGCTGAAGCTGTTGGGTGGTGCCAACGACGATGACAGTGGCTTCAAACGGGCCCGCTCGATTGCCACCATCCGTGCGGCTGCGGATGCCTACGGCTGGGACACGAGGCCGTCGCCGAAGCCGCGCGGTGCAGGGACCATTCTCACGGGACGCGGAATCGCGTATTCCTTCCGTAGCCAGACGGTCGTCGCGGAGATTGCCGAGGTGGAGGTCGATCGTGACACAGGTCACGTCTGGGTGAAGCGGCTCGTATGCGCGCACGATTGTGGCTTGGTCATCAATCCCGAAGGGCTGCGCCGCACGATCGAGGGTGGGATGATGCATTCGCTGAGCCGTGCGCTCCACGAGGAGGTACAGTTCGACACCGACAAAGTCACCAGCGTCGACTGGTTGTCCCACCCCAGCCTCAGACACGGGGACACACCGGAAGAGATCGAAGTGGTGATGGTCAACGGGGATCCTAATCCTGACCGGTCGGATCTGCCCCACTACGGCGCCGGCGAGGCGGTCTGTAAGCCGCTGATCGCCGCCGTTGCCAACGCTATCTACGACGCGACCGGAGTTCGTCTTCGTCGAGCGCCGTTCCGAGATGAGCGTGTGCTCGCGGCTCTCGAGGCGGCGGGCGTGTAGGGTTCGCACACGCTCGGGTACAGAGGTTCGGTATCAACTCGCGTGCGAGACACTTTGGCCACGCAGCAGCAAATCACTGCGTGGGCCGGTAGAGGAAACGACACAGCTCATGGGGACTGGGATCGTTACACGAGCGACGATGTGAAGGACATGATCGTCGGGGTCAGACGCTTTATTGCGGAGCACCTCTGAGTCCCCCACCCCGCTAGACACCCTCCACGTCGTTGGCGATCTTCACGCATGTCTATCCGTTATGACGCAGAGAACAGGGCAGGGGGTAGCACGGTGGAGTCTGTGCCCCATGGGTGCCCCAATCGCCAGCTAGGACCGCGATTACTGGAGAGTGGTGATACCGTAACACGTAGTAGCACAATAGCTTAGAAAGTTTGCGGGGCGTGGCGCAGCTCGGTAGCGCGCCTGCTTTGGGAGCAGGAGGTCCCCGGTTCGAATCCGGGCGCCCCGACTACTTTAATGACAATGACTTACGGGATCGCACACCTACTAGATGGGTGTGCGATCTCACAAATAGGGTCCACATAGGGTCCATCTTCGGCGTGCATAGGGGATGGATTCCTGTGTCTAGCGCAGGTCGTCCAGTCAGCGGCAACTAGCCCCCAGTCCCCCTCCCGTGGCACCCCGCCACACTCAGCTATCCAGCACTGTTTTGCTCGCCCGATCAGGCTAGTACGTTGGGAGAGCACTTCGAGTGAGGATGGTCCTATGAGATTCGTAAGCGCAGTAGCTCTAGCCCTAGTCATGCTCTGGGTGCCCGTGGATGGGGTTACTCAGACTCAGGCTGAACGAGAGATGCTTCAGCTTTACGAAAGCCGTGAAAGGCAGTTATTAGCCAGCATCTCTCCGGAGTATGACGAGTCCCAAGCGCAATCATCTCTTTTGGTTTGTGTCGGCGCTGCTATGAGCGGTAATCCGAGAACGCGGAACGCAGCTATGCAAGATTGCACCCGGCAGGTAGGGGAGTTGAGAAACCAACAGGCTGCCCGGCGCAGGCCGCTGGAACAGGAACTCTTTGCGCTTCGTCAGGACAAGTTAGAGCTTGAACA
>Ga0310120_10003105_pt1 | contig 11932 bp, 6 predicted proteins | sample CB27_AW_983_MG_FD_203506 | JGI IMG/M metagenome (GOLD analysis project Ga0310120, IMG submission 203506) | Marine microbial communities from Western Arctic Ocean, Canada - CB27_AW_983 | ecosystem: Environmental > Aquatic > Marine > Oceanic | place: Canada: Western Arctic Ocean | collected... | reverse complement strand
TGATCTATGCTCACAAGGTCCGGATGGAACGCGTTCCGGTGTTTGGGGCCTTCGATTGTCCGGATGCCGGACAGGCCACCCCGATCCGCAGCCGGTCCACCACCGCCATCCAGGCCCTCAACCTCTTCAACAGCCCCTTCGTGAACCAACAGGCCGAGGCCTTCGCGGCGCGGGTGACGAGAAAACTCGGCGAAAACTCCGAGGTGAAGTCACGGGTGGAGCACGCCTACCGGCTCGCTTTCGGGCGTCTCCCCAGGGCCACCGAAGCCGCCCGGTCCGAGGCCGCGGTGCGCGATCACGGGCTGGCCACCCTCTGCCGCGTGCTGTTCAATAGTAACGAATTTCTTTTTCTGCCGTGATGGGTAGGGCACGTCCATATCGATTCGACTCGGTGAGCGGGCCCGCGGAACTTTCGCGGGCGGGGCGGAACTGGCTTGACCGGCGCGGCTTCCTTGGGCGGACTGGGACGGGGCTGGGTGCCATCGCGCTGACCTCCCTGCTGGGCCGCGACGAACTTCTCGCCAAGCACGAGCCCTCCCTCGATCCGACCCGCCCCCATGCCCCGCGCGAGTCCCAGCACGCCGCGAAGGCCAAGAACGTGCTCGTGATCTTTTGCGCGGGGGCCTGCAGCCAACTGGAAACGTTCGACTACAAGCCCGAGTTGATCAAGCACGACGGCAAGCCGCTGAAGGGGGGGCCCCCCGTCACTTTCCAGGGGCCGTCCGGAAACCTCGCCAGGCCCCAATACGATTTCAAACCGTACGGGGAGAGCGGGAAGATGGTCTCCGACATGGTGCCGCACCTCGCGAAACTTGTGGACGACTTCGCCTTCGTCCATTCCCTCACCAGCAAGTCGAACACGCACGGTCCGGCCGAAAATTTTCTTTCCACCGGCTTCGTCCTGGACGGATTCCCGAGTATCGGGGCCTGGGTGAGCTACGCGCTGGGCACCCTCAACCAGGACCTGCCGGCCTTTGTCGCGATTCCCGATCCGCGCGGGGTCCCGCAGGCCAGCATCAACAACTGGGGGCCGGGATTCCTTCCCGCGGAGTTCCAGGGCACGCCCTTCAGCGCCAAGGACCCGGTGCGCAACCTCGCGCCACCGGCCAAGATCTCCGCCGTCAACGACGGCGCGGCCCGCTCCCTCCTGAGACACCTCAATGACGAGCACCTGCAACGTCACCCCGGCGATCGCAACCTCGCGGCACGCATTGCGAGTTACGAACTGGCGGCGCGCATGCAACTCAGCGTGCCCGAAATCAGCGACCTCTCAACCGAGCCCGCCCATGTTCTCAAGGAGTACGGCGCCGACGATTCGAAAAACGCCCTCAAGGCCGGGTTCGCCCGCAATTGCATCCTGGCGCGCCGCCTCATCGAGAACGGAGTGCGCTTCGTGCAGCTTTTCAACGGGGCCTACGCCAGCGGTGGCGCCCTCAACTGGGACGGCCACAGCAAGTTGCGGGAGCAGTACGACGTGCATGGCCCGATCCTCGACCAGCCCGCCGCCGCGCTCGTCCGCGATCTCAAGCAGCGGGGACTGCTCGACGACACCCTCGTGGTCTGGTGCACCGAGTTCGGGCGCATGCCCATGTTCCAGAAGGGAGCCCAGGGCCGGGACCACAACCCGGACGGATTCACGGCCTGGCTGGCCGGGGCGGGCGTCAAGCGGGGCGTCAGTTTCGGTGCCACCGACGAGCTGGGCCGCAAGGCGGTGGAAAACGTCCTCTCGATCCACGACCTGAATGCCACCATCTTGCACCTGCTCGGCTTCAATCACAAGGACCTCACCTTCCTGCACAACGGAATCCATCGGCGCCTCACCGATGTGCACGGGCACGTGATCAACGAGATTCTGGCGTGAGCTCCCTCCGCGCTCGGGGAAGCAACAACGAACAGGCACCCAGGTGGATGCCGGCGTCCCGTCGGCATGCGGGCCGAAGGCGCGCCGGGGACATTGGCTCCGGGGCCGAGCCTTGCTCGGCATGCCGGCGGAGACGCCGGCATCCACCAGTCAAACGATGAGCATGCAGTCGCCGTAGCTGTAGAAGCGGTAGCGCTCCTTGACCGCCTCGTGGTAGGCGCGCAGGATCAGGTCGCGCTCGGCGAAGGCGCTGACCAGCATGAGAAGGGTGCTCCTGGGAAGGTGAAAGTTGGTCAGGAGGGCGTCCACCACCTTGAACTCAAAGGGCGGGTAGATGAATATGTCGGTGCGGCCGCTTCCAGCGCCGGGTGCGCCCTGCCTTCCGAGGTGTTCGAGGACGCGCGTGACGGTGGTGCCCACCGCAATGATTCGTTGCGCCGCATTGATTTTTTCCGCGGCGTCCGCGGCGAGGCGAAAGGCCTCCTCATGCATCTTGTGCTCGGCAGGATCGTCGACCTGGACCGGGCGGAACGTCCCGGGGCCGACGTGGAGGGTGAGGAAGGTGTGCGGAAGGGCTTCGATCAATTCCGGAGTAAAGTGCAGCCCGGCGGTGGGAGCCGCCACCGCCCCGTCTTCCCTCGCATAGACGGTCTGGTAGCGTTCCTCGTCGGCCGCCTCTTCCTCACGGTCCATGTAGGGCGGCAGGGCCAGTTGTCCGTGCGCGGCTTCGTCGACGGGCCGGTCCCACGCGATGAGCCGGTAGCCGAGCTCGTCAATACCGGTGACGGTGCCGGTGCTCGCCCCCACCTCCACGGTGCGCCCGATCTTCATGCGCTTCCCGGGCTTGACCAGACAACGCCAATGGAGGGGATCGGCGCTTTCGACGCGCAAGAGTTCGATTCGGCCGTCGTGTGAGAAGAAACGGGCCGGGACGACCCGAGTGTCGTTGAAAACGAAGAGATCGCCGTCCTGCACGAAGGACGGAAGCGCTGCGAAGCGGAGGTGTTCGATCCCCCCGCTCTCGCGGCGCACCAACATCATGCGGGAGGCGGCGCGTTCGGGAAGCGGGTGCTTCGCGATGAGCTCGGAAGGGAGCTCGTAGTCGAAGTCGGTGGTGAGCAAGGTGGCTACTCGATTGGTTGATCCGCGAGCTCTTCGGAGGCATCTCCGAGATCCCGTCCTGTTCGTTCGGGCTTCGCCATGGCGGCACTCTAGATCCGCTCCAATCCCGCTTCAAGTGCGGCGCGCTGGAGTTCGAGCAGTCCATCGCGCCGCATGCCGGGAGGGTGGAGGAGGCGGACCTTGACCAGGAGGAAGTCAGGCCCGTGCTGCTCGTTGGTGGTGAGGAGGAGGTAGGGGATATTCTCGAGGTCCCAGCCCGAAGTCTCCTTGCACGGCCGCCATCCGTCCCGGCGGAGGGTGGCGAGCAAATGTTCGCGTCCCCGGCCCTCGTCGCCGAGGAAGGCGCATTCCACCGCCTCGCGGAGGTCGTCGCGATAAATCTTCGGCCTGGCCCGGCGGGAGCCGAGCGAGGGAGTGGGACCGCCGTGAAACCACCGCGAAAGAGCGCGGGCGAGGGGCTGGGCGACTTCCGAGATGGAGAGGAGCACACGCGGGCCGAGGCCGTGCTGGTGCCCGGCGAGGCCCCGGCGGGGCATGCCGTGCACCCGGAGCCCCTGGTAGCCGGCCAACCCCATCGGGCCGAAGTAGATGACGGAGTGCGCGTCGGCCGTGACCGCCCCGCCGCCGTAGACACCGCCCAGCCACTTGATCCCGGAACTGTTGAAGCGGTCGGGATGGACCTTGTAGAGCAGGGCTTCAGCGCGTCCGTAACCGTACTGTTGTTTCAGGTAGTGGAGAAAACTGGTGCGGCGGCGGTGCCACACGAAGGCACCCGGAACGAAGGCGAGTATCCAGCCGGATTCGAGGAGCCGCCAGCAGAAATCGACATCGTCGCCCGCTGTTTCGAACTGGGGTCGAAACCCTCCCAGCTCCTCGAAGGCTGCCCGGCGGACCGCGAGGTTGCATCCCGGCAGGTGCTCGGCCTGCAGATCCTCTAACAGAACGTGAGAGGGAGCACCCGGGGCGGCGGCTACCACCGCTTCCTGCACGCCCTCCGGTTCGGGGGGGATGTTGGGTCCCCCGGCCGCGCCCACCTTCGGATCGGCGAAGGCGCGAGCGATCCAGAAGAGCCAGTCGCGATCCGGTTCGCAGTCGTCGTCGGTGTAGGCAATAATCTCGCCGTCGGCGAAATTGGCGCCACAGTTGCGCGCCACCGAAAGGCCGGCGTGTTGCTGGTGCACGTACCTGGTGGCGGGAAAGCGCGCCGCGATTTCGGCGGTGGCATCGGTGGAGCCGTCATCGACCACGATGACCTCGAAGTCCGGGTAGTCGACGAGATGACAGGCCGTGAGGCAGTCGGCCAGCTTGGTTTCTCCGTCGTAGGTGCACACCACGATGGAGATGCGCGGTGGATCGGTGAGGGGGAGAAGGTCGCGGTGGGTCTGCAGGCGCGGAAGCGTTTCTCGGAGCTTCCCGACCACCGGCTTCTCGGATCGATCCGGGCGGGTCAGGCCGAAGGCCCAGTCCTCGACGTCGCGACCGCCGCTGGACCAGCGATCGGACCAGGCGAAAAAGGTGGTCCCCGCCAGGCCGGCTTCGAGACACTCTTCGAGGTGCCAGGCGTGTGTCTCGGCCTGTTCCGCCTCGCTGTGGCGGACCGTATCGAGACCGAACTCGGTAATCAGGACGGGGCGATCGCCGGCGATGTTCTGGAGACGCGGGAGGTAGCGGCGCAGCTGCTGGCGGTCCTCGAGGTAAACATTAAAGGCCGTGAAGTCGGCGTTGCGCGGTTCGAGGTACTCGGTGCTCGGGTAGTTGGCATAGGCGACGAGGAGGTCGTCGGCTTCGGCGCGACAGGCGGCGAGGAGGTCTTCGATCGACTCCCGGACCGCCACCGGTCCCATCCACCGCGCGAGGTCGGAGGGGATTTCATTCGCCACCAGGAGGGCGCCGAGGGCGGGATGGGCTCCGAAACGATTCACAAACTCGAGAAGCCGCAGCTCGCCCTCCGTGCGCAACTTGGGTTCGTGCAGGAAGTCGCGCCCCCATTCCCACGCGAGGCCGGCGAGGACGATGAGTTCGTGCGCCGCGGCCGTATCGAGCAGTTCCTGGTCCGGAGCGGTATAGACGCGAACGGCATTGAATCCGCAGTCCGCGATGCGGGGGAACTCTTCAGCCGGGGAGAGTTCCCGGCCTGCGGGGAAGGGACCGAAGGTGACACCCTTCAGGAAGACCCGGTTGCGGCCACGTGCGAGAAAGCGTCCGTCGATGCGCAGGCGTTGTCGTCCGGAATTGGACACGCGGCGAGGATGGCGGGTGGGGAGGGAGGGGCAAGCCTAGTCGACTTCAACCGCTACCTCGCCCTGCTCCACCACCTCGCCGATCACCTCCGCGCAGGGGGCATCCTCATCGCGGAGGACCTTGAGAACCTCGTCAAGGCCGGCGGGTGGGACGGCGAGGAGGAGCCCACCGCTGGTCTGGGCGTCGGCGAGGAGGAGATGCATCGCTTCGGGGACGCTCGCGGCGAAGCGGCTCGTCTCCGCCGCGGCCAGGAGGTTGGCCCGGGTGCCGCCGGGGACGCAGCCATCCTCGATCAGCGCGAGGACGCGATCCGCGATGGCGGGGACCGTGGTGTGATCGAGGCGGGCCGTGACGCCGCTTTCGCGGGCCATCGCGGCGAGGTGGCCGAGGAGCCCGAAGCCGGTCACGTCGGTGCCGCCTTTCACCAGGCCGCGCTCGGCGAGGGTTGCGCCCGGGGTGTTGAGGGTGGCCATCAGTTCGATCGAGCGGTTGCCGAGTTCTCCGATCTCGATGCCGCGCTTGATGGCGGTGGAAATAATGCCGGTGCCGAGAGGCTTGGTGAGGACGAGAAGGTCGCCGGCCTCCACCCCGGCGTTGGTGATGAGGCGATCGGGGTGCACGAGACCGGTCACGGAGAGCCCGTAGAGTGGCTCGGGATTTTGCACGGTGTGGCCTCCGGCCAGGACGCAACCGGCTTCGGCCACCTTGTCGGCGCCGCCCTTCAGAATCTGGTTCACGACCTCGAGCGAGAGGTGTTCGAGGGGAACGCCCACCACGTTCATGGCGGTGACGGGGCGGCCACCCATGGCGTAGACGTCGGACAGGGAATTGGCGGCAGCGATGAGGCCATAGGTGTAGGGGTCGTCCACGATGGGGGTGAAGAAATCGACAGTCTGCACCATCGCGACCTCGTCACTGAGGCGGAAGACGGCGGCGTCATCGGAAGTGGCGGTTCCCACCAGGAGGTCGTCGTGCCGCAGTTGAGTGAGTCCGCGCAGAACCTGCGCGAGATCGGCCTGGCCGAGCTTGGAAGCTCACCCGGCGCAGGACGACAACTCGGTGAGACGCTTGATCTCGTCGCGGGACATGGGGGGAGAGTAGGGGCGGCCGGGCCCGCCGTCAAACAACGCCGAACAAGGCGGAGCCTGGTGGAATTCGAAGACACCACGAGCCAATTTCCAAATAACCTTCAGGACCAACCGCCAGATCTCAAGGTCTTCTGTCGCCAGTGATGTCTGGGTCCTGGACTCTGGGGAACTGCCGTTTATCTGGAAATTGGAGGGTCGCGTTTTCGCCGAACTACAGCGGTGCGCGATTGCATACACTGTCTCGCTCGAAGCTCTAGGGCCGGGCCGGGGCCCTGCTGATATTCCACTCCAATCGGGCTTCCTGGCTTGCGAGATCCTGATCGTTGTTCACGTTGCTGCGCCATGCGATGCAACACCCTGATCAAGTTCGGATTCTCCGCAGTTCTGCTTCCGCTTGGTCTCGAAGCCCGGGCCGAGCACGGGGGAACCGAGGGGTTCGAGGCGAAGTTCCGCGAACTGCGCCAGGCCGTGGAGGGGAAGGTGCGCTACGAGCGGCTGGATCCGCGGTGGAGTCATGAGGCGGTCTTTTACGGGAAGGAGGGCGAGGAAGGATGGTGGCGGGTGGATCTGAAAAGCGGAGACAAGAGCACGGTCGAGGATTTGCCCGGCGAGACGAAGGAATCGAAGCCGCGGAAGAAGATCGAGCGGGAGAAGGAACAGAAGCCCGGTCCCCCCGGAGCCACCTCTCCCGACGAGAGGTGGAAGGTCGAGATCAACGACGTGGAGGTGGTCCTGAAGAACCTGGAGGAGGAGAGCGAGGAGGTGGCCGGGAAAGCGGCGGGCGGCTGGCAGTTTACCGGCAACGTGATGTGGTCACCCGACTCGAAGCATTTCACGGTGTGGAAGAAGGAAAAGGTGGAGGTGCGCAAGGTGACCTACGTGGAGTCTTCGCCCACCGACCAGTTGCAGCCGAAGACGTTCACGCGGGACTATACCAAGCCGGGCGACGACCTGAGCGTGGACCGGCCTGTGATCTTCACGGTCGGAGAAAAGGAGGCCATCGAAGTGAGTGACGAGCTGGCGCCCAATCCCTTCGATTTCCGGCGGCACAGCTGGCGGGAAGGGGGCGCCCGCTTCGTTTTCGAGTACATCGAGCGCGGCTTCGGGAAGTTTCGCCTGCTGGAAATCGACGCCGCGAAGCGCACCCAACGTGCGGTGGTGAAGGAGGACAGCGAGACCTTCGTCTTCGTCTTCGGGAAAACCTACCGGCGGGACCTGAAGGATGGCACGGAAATTCTCTGGCTCTCGGAGCGGGACGGTTGGAATCACCTCTACCTGATGGACGGCGAGACGGGCGGCGTGAAACGCCAGCTCACCAGGGGCGAGTGGATCGTGCGCGAAGTGGTGGCGGTCGACGAGGAAAAGAGCGAGCTCATCCTGAAGGTGAACGGCTACTACAAGGGCCAGGATCCCTACTTCCAGCACTGGGCGCGGCTGGACCTCGAGAGCGGGACGCTCACCATGCTTACGGAGTCGAATGGGACCCACGACCTGCGATTTTCGCCGGACGGAAAGCACTACGTGGCGCGCTGGTCGCGACTCGATCATCCTCCGGTGCACGAATTGCGCCGGAGCGAAGACGGCCGGCTGGTGGCAGTGCTCGAAAAGGCGGATGCCGGCGGGTTGCTGGAGACGGGTTGGAAAATGCCGCGACCCTTCGCGGCGAAAGATCGCCAGGGGAGGCACGACATCTGGGGCGCGATCTGGCTGCCGCGGGACTTCGATCCGAAGAAAAAATATCCGGTCGTGGAGCAGATCTACGCCGGACCGCAGGGCTCCTTCGTGCCGAAGGGATGGGGCGCCTGGTCCGGGACGAGGTCCGAGATGGCGGAGTCGGGCTTTATCGTGGTGCAGATCGACGGCCTCGGGACTTCGAACCGTTGCAGGGAGTTTCACCACTTTTGCTACAAGAACCTGAAGGACGCCGGCCTGCCCGATCGCATCGCGTGGATGAAGGCCGCGGCGAAGGAGATCCCGCAAATGGATCTTGAGCGGGTTGGAATCTACGGCGGGTCAGCCGGTGGACAGAGCGCACTGGGGGCGCTTCTCTTTCACGGCGATTTTTACGACGCGGCGGTGGCGGATTGCGGTTGCCACGATAACCGGATGGACAAACTCTGGTGGAACGAGCAGTGGATGGACTGGCCGATTGGCGACCACTACGCGAAAAACTCGAACGTCACGCACGCCGGCAAACTGCGGGGCGACCTGCTGCTGACGGTGGGCGAGCTCGACAACAACGTCGACCCCTCCTCCACCCTCCAGGTTGCCAAGGCGCTGATCGCGGCCGACAAGGATTTCGAGCTTTGCATTGCTCCCGGCGCCGGCCACGGCGTGGGTGAGCGGCCCTACCTGCGGCGGAAACGGATCGAGTTTTTCCAGCGCGTGCTGGGCCGGGCGAGGTGAGCTTGGCCGGATGCCCTGCTCATTTATCCCGCCTTGGCCTTCACGAGGGCCTCCAGTTCCTTGAGGTCCTTGTCGAGGATGGATCCCGCCTGGGCCTTGAAGGCCTTGCGGGCGCGTTGCATGGCTTCCTGGGCGTAGGTCGTCTTTCCCTCCTCCAGGCAGGACTGCGCGTAGGGTTGCACCAACTGGTAGAAGAGATGGCCCCCGGCCTTGGAAGCGAGCTTTTGCATGGCGCTGCGAAAGGTCCGGTGGGCATCGTCCCAGCGCTTGTTCTCGATGTGGACGAAGACTTTCTCGGCGGCGACGCTCACCACAAGGTCGAAGCGCTGGCTCTTGTTGGCGGTGATGATTGTGCCGAGGAGACGATTGTATTCGCTGGTCTGGCCGGCTTCATCGAGCAGTCCGAGGAGGCGCTTTTCGCCGCGGAAGCGCAGGTCCTTCTGACTGCGGAAGGCGTGGATCCAGTCGTTCCAAAAGCGGGTGCTTGCAGCCACGCCGGCTTTCGTCGTGGCGAGGTGGTCGGCCTCCAGTTCCCAGGCCCAGAGGTATTGCGGGGCGGACTTGCGGGCCTCCCGGAGGGCGTCGAGGCGAAACTCGGCGGTGGGGTTGAGCTCGGCCCAGGTGAGGGCGTGCCGGGCCCTCACAAGACCGGGGGCGCGGGCGGAGTGGCGATTCAGAAAGCTGCACTCGGAGTCAGTGAGGCGGCGCCAGGTCTGGGGGTCGAAGGCCTGGCCGACCGGGTAGTCCTCGTTACGGAACTTGGCGAGGTCGAACTTCCAGAGGCCGTAGTTTTCGAGGTATCCCAGCCAGGCGTGCTCGCCGGAGTTGCCCTGCCCCAGGAAGACGATGTTGGGGACGCCCTTGGCCTTGGCGGCATGTGCGGTATAGTAGGCTTGGTCCACGCACAGGCCGCCGTGTTGCGCGATGGAGGCCAGCTCGTAGCGGCCATGCGGCCAGACGTACTCCCTTTTCTCGAGGCGTGGCAGGTCGTACCTGATCATAGAGAAGAGGGCGTGGAGCTGCTTGACGTCGCGCAACCTGACACCCTGGACGAATTTCAGCTCGGCGAGTGAGATCGGGGTATCGACCACGAATTTGAGATCGGCGACGGAGAGGCGGCGCAGATCGTAAAACAGGCCGTTGCCCTTCTGGGAGCGCACGTAAAAGGCAAAGCGGTCTTCCGGGTTTTCGTCGGTGCGGGGGACGGCGGTGTGGTCGACGAAATGATGCGGCCACCCAGCGGGAAAGGGTTGATCGAAGACGAGGCTGATCGCCACGGCCAGAGCGGGGAAATCCGCGGCGGCGGCGGGGTGAGCGCGGTAAATGCGGCAGAGGATTTCGAGGGCCCTGGGGTGGTCGTCGTAGGGGGAAAGGGAACCTAGAAAAGCGTCGCGCAGGGCCTCCGCCATGGCGAGCTTGGTGTAGGCGCTTTGTGCGGAGCCCTCCTTGAAAAAAGGGTGCTGCTCCCAGTTGTGAGGGAAGAGGGAAAGCCACTTCAGGTGGTTCATCCAACCCGTGAAATGCGGGTTGGAGAGGGACTGGGCGGTGCCGAGGCGCTTGTGGATGGCGAGGAGCCGCTGGTGAATGGACCGCTTTTCTTCGGCCCAGGTCTCCGGGGAAACATTGAGGGCCCACCAGGCATCATTGCTCTGCTCCGACCAGCGCCCGATCTTACTCTGCCCGGAGGCCGGGAGGACGACGAGCGCGGCGAGTCCGAACAAGACGACGGGACGAAGCATGAAGGGACACCATGGCTTAGGGATCGACGAGGTCAATGGGAAGATTGGGTTGATCCAAAGCCTCAACGTCGATTGTCGAAGTCGTGGCGGGGAACGAGAGCCCGCATTGACAGCGGGGAAGGCGGCATCAATTGTGTGCCATGGCGGTTGGAGCGCGTATTGCAAGTCTGGTCCTGGCGGCGCATGCACCGCTGGCGGCTGCGACGCTGGAGATTGACGCCAGGCTTCTGCAGGCCACGCCGATGCCGGAGTTGAAGCAGATCGCGCCCTACCCGCGGGCCTTGTGCACCTATCTTTACGAGGTGGAGAACGTGCACGCTGGAAAGTATGATAGCGGCAAGATCCTGGTGGTGAAGTGGGCGGTGTGGAGGCGGAAGAAGTTGGAGGGTTTGCCTGCAAAGGCGGGGGAGGTGGAGAGACTCAAGCTGGACCGCTGGATCGACTATCCGAATTTCGATCGCGAGCGCATCGTGGATGCGATCCGCGAAGTGGATCGCGTGATCTACTACGATGTGAGTTCGAAGCCCGATGGAGTGGCAGAGTTGCAAGCCGCGCTCGAAGGGCGGGAAAAGGAGTTGGAGACGGGGGTGGTGAGAGGGGAGGCGAAGGGGTGGTTGTTCCTCGCGGAGGAATTGCGCCATGCGGAGACCGGTCGCTTCTGGGAGAAGGATTGGAGAAAAGTGGCACGGGCGGAGGTGGACCCGCTCCCGGCCATGTTGGATTTCCAAAGGCGGCTGAAGGCTCTGGGAGTGGAATTATGGATCGTGCCGGTTCCGACGAAGGTGTCACTCCGTCCCCGGAGTTTGAAACACGGATTGCAGCTGGAATCGCAGGCGGGCTATCTGACAGTGCTGCGGGGAGCGGGGTTGCAGATCATTGATCTGGAGGCCGCCCTCAGACTGGAGCAGCAGAAACGAAGGCCTTGGATCCCCGAACTCCGGCAGGATAGTCACTGGGGCCCGCGCACCTGTCTCATCGGAGCGAGGATGATTGCAGACCGCATTCGGAGCCTGGCCTCGGGCGACCGGGATTCGTTTCCGCTGGGCGCACCCATCGACATCACGATTCGAGGTGATTTGTCGAGATTGGTCCCCGGATGGAAACTGCCTGCGGAAACCGTCAGTGCTGCCAAGGTTCACAGGCGGGGCGCCCGCGATCCGGGAGTGGGGCTGAGCCACCCGGACAGTCCCTTCGTCCTGCTGGGAGACAGCCATGTGACCGTCTTCAGTGAAGGAACGGAAGAGATGCATGGGGCGGGTGCGGGACTGCCGGACTATCTCGCAAACCGGCTGGGCCTCGCCTTCGACGTGATCGCCAGCCACGGCGATGGCATTCACCAGGCGCGCGTGAATCTCTACCAGCAGCGATCGACCAATCTGAAGTACCCCGAATACTGGAAGAACAAGAAGGCGGTGATCTGGGTCTTTTCGGCCCGAGCGTTCACGCGGGCGGAACGGTGGAGCACGAGGGTTCCG
>Ga0310120_10003104_pt1 | contig 11935 bp, 9 predicted proteins | sample CB27_AW_983_MG_FD_203506 | JGI IMG/M metagenome (GOLD analysis project Ga0310120, IMG submission 203506) | Marine microbial communities from Western Arctic Ocean, Canada - CB27_AW_983 | ecosystem: Environmental > Aquatic > Marine > Oceanic | place: Canada: Western Arctic Ocean | collected... | reverse complement strand
CATAGCGGGCCGGGTCGTAGTGATCCGGGTCTGGAAAGCATTCGGGCATGCGGTTCGAAACCGCCGGCGAAACCCCGACGAGCTTTCCGGCTGGAATCGTCCAACTCTTGTAGTGGAAGTCGTACATGACCTTGCGCATCAAGATGATCAGCGGTGGGTGCAGGCGCAGGGCTTCCATGGTCGAATGCTCGAGCGCGGGGATTTCGCGCAGCGCTTGATGGCTGACCGCTCGCCCATCGGCGTAGAGGGAATCGAGTTCACTCACCACCTTCGTCATCACATGAGGGTGTTTGAGTAGCTCGATGAGTGTCCATGCGGCAGTGCCCGAAGTGGTGTGATGTCCCGCGAACATCAGCGAAATGAACATTCCCGTGATCTTGTCGATGGAGTAACGAGGTTCTCCTGCTTTGTCTTTCAACGTCAGCAACACATCGAACAATTCGCGCGAGGCCGATGGGTCGCGGCGTCGCCTTTCGAAAACTTCGCCGAGCATTCCTACGAGTCGCTCTCGCGCGCGATCTCGGGCGCGAAAAGCGGGCAGTGGAAGGTTGGCATTCACGTACGCGATGGCGTCGGTGCCTTTCTCCAGTTCGTAGAACGTCTTGAAATATTCCGGTGTCAGCTCTTCGCGGAACTCCTTGCCGATCAAGCAAGCGCTCGATGTATACATTGTGAGTTCGGCGAAAAAATCGAGTACATCGATCTCGCCCTCATCACCGAGACCGCTCATCATGCGCTCGACCTCAGCGGAAATGGTCTCGGCATGACCCTTCATGAACTTCGCCGTGAGCGATTGATTGCGGATTGCCTGTTTGCGTTGTTCCGCCGTGCCGTCGAAGACCACACCCTTGCCGAAAACCGGCGTCATGAAGGGATAGGCGGCGGCTTGGTCGAGTTGTTCGTCGCTGCCGCGGAAGAACGCTTCTTGTGCCTCTGCGCCCATCATCATGACGACGCGATTACCGGCAAAGTTGATTTCGCCGATTTCGCCGAGTTCGTCGCGGACGCGTTGGAAGAGGGCGATGGGGTTCTTCCGGAGGGCGCCGAGGTGACCGAGGAACGGAATGCCGCGGGACAGCACCGGGGGCCGGGTACCGCCGATCGATTGCGTCTCGGACAACGACTCCGAGGGCGCGGCGTGAGTCGTGCGCGTCGGGGAGGCTTGGTGCATCGCAGCCAAGTTATCCAAGTTACCATTCGCTTGCAAGGTAAACTGTGATAGGGTCGCTCGACCGCAACTACGTAAACTTGCAACGGAATTTGTGAGTGTGGCGCGTGCAAGTGTGGACAGAATGCGAAGGCAGGAGTCAGCCCATGTCGGTTCGCGCGGTATTCATCGGCCTCGGCAACCAGAGCGAATGATCGCCGAGAAGGATCTCGCACGGGCAATGCAGTGGGCCCGCAAGGCCGGCATTCGCCTTCCGGTGGGTCGCTCGGGCGAGCAGTCGATGGCGCGATCGCAGGGCGTCGAAAATGCGTGGCGTCGATGAGTTCCCGAATCCCGGCAGCGGGTGCGATTTCCGAACGTCGCACGCATGCCGAGCGCACGGCGGAAACCCGCGAGCGCGTCGTGGCGGCCGTTGTCGAAACCATCGCCGACGTTGGGTTCACGCGGGCCACTGCTGCCGAGATCGCCCGTCGTGCGGGCGTCACATGGGGTGCCGTACAGCATCATTTCGGAGACAAAGACGGGATCTTGATGGCCGTTCTCGAGGAATCGTTCGACCGGTTCGCAGCGGTCTTGAGTGATCCTCCGGAAGCGGCAGTGCGCGAAGATCGTGTGGCCCACTTCGTCGATCGGAGTTGGGTGCATTTTTCGAGTCCCCACTATCGATCGACCTTCGAGATTCTGCTCAACCTGCCTGCGGAAACCGAACTGCCTTGGCAACGTGAGATGCTCTCGGAGTGGCGACGCATCTGGTCGCGGTACTTTCCCGAGAGCGATCCGGCGAATCAACAGACCGTTGAACTCATGCTCTACGCCGTATCGGTTCTCACCGGGCTTGCGACGACGCAGATGCTGGAAGGCAATCCCACGCGCCGGCGTGATCGAGAACTGGGTCTGCTCAAAGACACCCTTGCCCGGGAGTTGAACCCCGCCGGAAGCTAGGTTCGTTTTCAGGCCGGCATCTCTGGTAGGGTTTCGCGCATGACGACCGTCACGAATTCCCTGAAGCGTTCCGGACCCTGCGCTGGAATCAAGGTTCTCGACTTCACCACGGTGATCTCCGGGCCCATGTGCACGCAGGCATTGGGCGATTACGGCGCGGACGTGATCAAGGTCGAATCTCGCCTGGGTGACTCTGCCCGCTACAGTGGCGCGCCCTTTCGCGAGCCCGGTTTCTCCGCCTTTCTCTCCCAGTTCAATCGAAACAAACGAAGCATCGTGGTCGATCTGAAGACGGACGCCGGGCGCGATCTGATCCTCGAACTCGTCACGAAGGTCGACATCGTCGCCGAGAATTTTCGCCCCGACGTGATGGAGAGATTGGGGCTCGGTTACGAGGTTCTTTCCGAGCGCAACCCTGGGCTCATCTACGTCGCGATCAATGGTTTCGGACGCGACGGACCGTACGCGAAACTTCCCGCGTACGATCAGGTGCTGCAGGGCCTCGTCGGTTTGATGCCCGTGCAGGGCGGAGAGGGCCCACCCCAACTCGTACAGGGGGCGGTCGCGGACAAGTCGACGGCGCTCACCGCGCTGGGAGGAGTGCTCGCCGCGTTATTCGCTCGAGAGCGCGATCCGGACAAGCGCGGGCAACGCGTCGAAGTGGCGATGATCGATGCCTTCAGCGCGTTCTCGCTTCCCGAGCCTATGATGGAACGCACATACCCGCCGCTGCGCAATGATGTGAGTACGGGCAAGGATTTCTTTCGCTGCTGGGAGACCGCCGACGGATACGTCGTCGGTCTGATCATCCAGGACGATCAGTTTGCGGGACTCTGTCGTGCGTTGGATCGTCCCGATCTCGCGACGGACCCGCGTTTCCGATTGATGATCGAACGATTCGAAAACTGGCTGGAACTCGTTCCGATACTCGCCGAAGAGATTTCCAACCTGACGAGCGCGAGTTTTCTAGAGCGAGCGCAAGTGAACGGCGCGCCCTTCGCGCCCGTCAATTCACTCGATGAATTCCTGGTCGATCCGCAGGCTGTACATCGTCGGTGTGTGGTGGCGCAGGAGGACCCACGGTTCGGAACCGTGCAATACGTTTCGCCGCCGGTCCGATTCGAACAGACACCGGCGTCGATCGATCGTCATGCACCGCGCCTGGGCGAGCACACCGACGAGGTCCTTGAAGAGTTCGGCGTCGAATCGGAGGAGATCGCTCGACTCAAAGAAGCCGGTGCGGTGCGCTGATCGGCGGATGCCTCACGATGCAGTTCTGAAGGCGCTCGTTGTCAGGAGTGCGTCATCATGCCCTCTGGTCGCTCGAAGCCTTTGTCATTACTCTGACCGATGAGGGGGCATCGCCGAGTGCGTATGAGTCGCCAAGCTATTTTTGTAATCGCGATCCTCGCGTCGTCGTTTCTGATCTTCCTGGTCCAGCCGATGGTCGGGAAACGAATTCTGCCGTGGTTTGGCGGGACCGCCGGAGTATGGGCTCTCTGTCTCGCCTTCTATCAGACAACACTCTTTCTCGGCTACGCGTACGCACATCTCTTGATTCGATTCGCGCGGCCCCGAATGCAGCTGGGAATCCATGGCCTCCTGGCCATTTTTGCACTCATCGCTTTGCCCGTTCTTCCGGGTGAAGCCTGGAAGCCGAACGACGTGGCGCACCCGAGCCTGGATATCTTGATGATGCTTGGATCCAGCGTCTCGCTTCCGTTCATCGCACTCGCGTCCACGGGTCCACTCGTTCAAGCCTGGTTCGCGAGATCCGATCCCGATCGATCGCCGTATCCGCTCTATGCCGTCTCGAATCTCGGCTCCTTCGCCGCGCTTCTCAGTTACCCCTTCTTGATCGAACCGCGGCTTGCTCTCTCGACGACGGGAACGCTGTGGACGTACGCGTTCGTTGCAACCCTGATTGCCGTTCTCGCTTGCGCCTTCCTCGCACAACGAGATGCCCCCCCCACGAACGCACGATTGGATCGGAAGGGCCAGACTGAAACCGGCACCGTCGGAGGATCCGAACACGCCTCCGCGACGTCCATCACGATGTGGATCCTCTTACCGGCTTGTGCCGTCGTCGTGTTGATGGGCGTCACCAATTCGGTGTGCTTGGATGTCGCGAGCGTTCCCTTTCTCTGGATCCTCCCGCTCGCAACCTACCTCCTGACATTCGTCTTGTGCTTCGCCTCTGAATCGTTGTATCGATTCTGGCCATGCGCCTTGCTCGCGCTCGGCGGCAGCCTTCTCACGCTCGGCCAGAACCTCGTCCTTCTGCTGGCTTCGCCTCTCGTGGACGCTGCGAACGGATCCAGCTTTGGCGTCCAGCTCGCTTCGCTCACCGTACAGATTCCCGCCTACTGTGCGCTGCTCTTCGGAATCTGCACGATTCTTCACGGAGAGCTCTACCGGCTACGCCCGCCCGCGAACGCACTGACCGTCTTTTATCTATGCATCTCCGGCGGTGGCGCTCTAGGTGGGCTTTTCGTGGGCATCCTCGCTCCGATGCTATTGGACGACTACTACGAAGTACGCATTGGAATCGGGCTCGCGATGCTGCTCGTCCTCGGCGCGAGGGCGTTGGCGGCACAATCATCGACCGATCCGCCTTTGGGCGAAACGCGACGACGAGTTGCGGTTGCGATCGGCTGTGCAGTCGGATTCTACGCGCTTTGGCCGCCCGAGATCGATCGAGACGTCGTCATCCATCAAGAACGCGGTTTCTTCGGTGTCTTGAGGGTCGAGGAATACGGAACCGGCGAGTCACGCCAGCGACATTTCGTGCACGGCGCGACGCTTCACGGCGTGGAATTCGCGATGCGAGAGAAGGGCAGACCCATTGCGTCCTCGTACTACGGGCGGGCGACCGCGATCGCCGCCGCCCTCATGAAACGCACCGATGGAGAATCGATCCATGTGGGAATCGTCGGCCTCGGAGTCGGAACGCTCGCCTACTACGGTCGATCCGGCGATCGCTTTCGCTACTACGAACTCGACCCAGCGGTCGAAGCGATCGCGCAGGGCTCTGGCTATTTTTCGTTTCTCGAACGAAGTCTCGCGAGCATCGAAGTCGTTCTCGGCGATGCGCGTTTGTCGATCGAGAACGAGCAACGACAGCTTGGTTCCCAGGAATTCGATTTCCTGATCATCGATGCATTCAGCAGCGATGCAATCCCCGTGCACCTACTGACCCTCGAAGCATTCCAGCTCTACGAGAGCGCGTTGGCCGAACACGGCATCCTCGCGATCCACACAACGAACCGGTTCTTTGATCTCAGCCGACTGGTTGCGCGGGCCGGATTCGAAGTCGGGCTCGAGACGTTGCAGGTCCATTCGGCTCCGGCGCCCCAATACCAGAGCAAGGCTTCTCAATGGATCCTTCTGAGCCGAGAATCCGAGCGCTTGCGAGAGCTCAGAGATTCACTCAAAAGTAGAAGCGCGACCCTGGGACTCCCCCCGAACCATTTGAGATTGAGGCGACCTCGTCGATCCGACTTGCACGACGTCCTCGTGTGGAGCGACGACTACAGCGACCTCCTGAGTGCCGCTCGGTTCTAGGCGTTGGTTGGGACCCGTTCTCAGCGCCCGCTTGGCTATGGCGAGGCCGATGGGCAAAGCGATATCGTCTCAGCCTTTGGTCGGCGTCGACGATGTCATCTCCGGCAATCGTTTAGCTGCGAAGATCGATTCAAAACCGGGGAAATCGAAGCATGACTCCTGATGAGAGAAGAACATTCGAGGAAAAGATCAATGCGTTCGTCGGCCGAGAGGTCAGCGCTCCGACGCGCGGGCTCGACGATGTCAACGCAGCGATGATCCGGCACTACTGTGAAGTCATGGGCGACGAGAATCCGGTCTATCTCGACGAGAAATTTGCCGCGGAATCGAGCAAGGGGGGCATCATTGCGCCGCCTTCCATGCTGCAGGTCTGGAGCATGGAGGGCTACCCCATGTGCCAGGAGCCCGACCTGGACGTGCAGCGAGAATTGCACCAACTCTTCGACGACCACGGTTTCACGGGCGTCCTCGGAACCAACACGACGACCGACTACGAGCGGGATCTCCGGCCCGGTGACCAGGTCACTTCGCATTGCGTGATCGACAGCATTTCACAACAGAAGGCGACCGCTCGTGGCATCGGCTACTTCATCGAAACCCTCTACACGTTCACCGACCAGAAGGGCGAGCAGGTCGGCAAGCTCGTCTTTCGAGTATTGAAATTCATTCCAAACGACAGCAACGACGCGACGGCGGACGCCGCGGCAACCGACAAGACCGACGACGGCATGCCGGAAGTCCCGACGCGCATCGTCTCGCCGCGCGGCCACGACAACCAATGGTGGTGGGAGGCCGTCGATGGCGGCCGGCTGCTGATCCAGCGTTGCAAGAGCTGTCAGGTCCTGCGCCATCCTCCGCGCCCGATGTGCGGAGAGTGCCAGTCGACCGAATGGGATTCGATCGAATCCACCCTCGATGGCGAGGTCTTCAGCTTCACCCAGATCCACTACCCGAAATTTCCTGGCTACCCGGACCCGCTGATCTGCGCAGTGATCGATCTCGCGGAAGGCACTCGAGTCATCGCGAACGTCGTCGGCTGCGAGGCGGAGGACGTCTTCATCGGCATGAAGTTGAAGGGCAAGATCGAGCAGGTCGATGAAAAGACCATGCTGCCGCAATTCTATCCCGCCTGAAATCACCCAGCGATCCGAAAGATCGCGAAGCGAGAAGACACCATGAACACAAAGACACGAAAATTCAGTGACGTCTCGGTTGGGGATAAACTGCCCCCGCTCACGATCGACATCACATCGGGGCTGATCGTTGGCGGCGCGCTCGCGACTCGCGATTTCACGCCGGTCCATCACGACAAGGAGGCGGCCAACGCGAGCGGTCTGCCCGATGTCTTCATGAATATCCTGACCAGCAATGGGCTGATGGGTCGCTTCGTCACCGATTGGTCGGGCCCCGATTCCTGCATCAAGCACGTGGAGATCAAACTCGGTGCGCCCAACTTGCCCGGTTTCGTCATGACGATCAGCGGAGAGGTCACGGCCAAGAACGAGGAAGCGGGAACCGTCGAGGTCGGCATCGAAGGCGAGAACAATGTCTGGGGGACGCATATGTCCGGCACCGTCCGCGTCGAACTGCCCCGCGATCGCGAACAAGGAGAGGCTTGATCCATGGTGGCGAACATTTCGGACAAGGCCGCGATCGTCGGCATCGGCTCGACGGAATTCTCCAAGAACTCGGGTCGCTCGGACCTGTCACTGGCAACCGAAGCGTGCCTGAGCGCGCTGAACGATGCCGGGCTCAAGCCGACCGACGTCGACGGCATGGTCACGTTCACGATGGACATGAACGAAGAGACCGAAGTCGCCCGCGCGCTCGGTTGCGACGACCTGACCTTCTATGCCCGCGTGCCCTATGGCGGTGGTGCGGCGACCGGCACCCTGCATCAGGCGACCATGGCCATCGCGACGGGAATGGCCGAGGTCGTGGTCTGCTACCGCGCATTGAATGGCCGTTCGGGTCAACGCTATTCGGACGGTGTCTCCGGCGATCTGATTTCCGGGAGCGCGATTCACTACGGCTGGTACATGCCTTTTGGCCTGCTCACGCCGGCTTCCTGGGTGGCCATGTATACCCAGCGATATATGCACCTGACGGGCTGTCCGGTCGACGCGCTCTTTGAAGTGGCCCATGCCACGCGCGAATATGCGGTCAAGAACCCGGCCGCCTTCTTCTACGAGCGATCGTTTTCGCGCGAAGAGTACGACAACGCGCGAAAGATCTGCGATCCGCTTCGGTTGTTCGACTGCTGCCAGGAGAGTGACGGCGGCTCCGCCGTCGTCGTCACGACGCCTGCGCGGGCGCGAGACCTCCGACAGCCGGGCGTCCTCATCAAGGCCGTCGCACAGTGTTCGGCCAAGGATCAGGAAGAGATGACCTCCTTCTACCGTCCGGAGATTGCAGCCATCCCCGAAATGGACCACGCCGCACAGATGGCCTATGAACAATGCGGCCTCCGACCCGACGACATCGACAGCGCCGTCATCTATGACGCCTTCTCCTCGATCGTCCTCTGGCAGCTCGAATCCTGGGGCTTCTGCAAATACGGCGAAGCCGCGGATTTCGTACTCGACGGGAACCTCCGCCCCGATGGCCGTCTCCCGACCAACACCCACGGCGGACAACTCTCCGAAGCCTACATTCATGGCGTGAACGGCATCGTCGAGGCAGTTCGCCAGGTTCGAGGCACCTCGGTCAATCAGCCGAAGAAGGACATCCAGCACGCGCTCGTGACTTCGGGAGTCGGCGTTCCGACAGGCGGGGCCTTGCTCGGTCGGATGGACTGAGCGCGACCATGTAGTGAGCCGCCAGTCGGATCGAGGCGCGGACTGCCTGATCGAGGAGGAAGCCGCTAGTGGAATTGCACGTCACGTATGACATGCGGGCGCCGGATTTCGGGGCGAACAGGAACGATCTCTACGACGCGATGCTCGATCAGGTGCAGTGGGCGGACGAGCTCGGCTTCGATGCGATCGGAACGGGCGAGCACCACTGCAGCGACGATGGCTACAACCCTTCGTCCCTGGTGCTGGCCAGCGCGATCGCCGCGCGCACGCGGGCGGTCGAAATCCGTTTGTCGATCCTGGTCGCACCACTCTACGACCTCCCCAAGCTGGCGGAAGACGCGGCGGTCGCACAGATCATCTCTCGGGGCCGACTCGTGATGGGCATCGGCGCGGGCTACCGCGCGCAGGAGTTTGAAACCTTCGGACGAAAGCTCGACGATCGCTGGCAGGCGATGGGAGACACGGTCGAGTTTCTGCGCCTCGCATGGAAGGGCGAAGAGTTCGAATGGCAGGGACGAAAATGCTTGATTACGCCGACGCCCGAGCCGCTGCCGCCCCCGATCGTGCTCGCTGGATCCAGTCCCGCCGCGGCGCGGCGTGCCGCACGCATTGCCGACGGTTGGTTTCCCCCGCTCGAGCCACGTTTGTGGTCTCCGTATCGAGAGGAGTGCATCAAGCTGGGCAAGCCGGATCCCGGTGAGTATCGCCGGCACGCTCCGATCTTCCTTTGGGTCTGCGAAGATCCGGAAAAAACCTGGGATGTCCTCATGCCACACGTGTTACATCAGCTCGATTCCTATAGTTGCTGGACGACCGAGGCGATGGGTCGGCCTGCCGGACCCTATGCCGGCGGAATGACCCGGGAAAAGCTGAAGCAGAGTCCAGCCTATCGAGTGCTCACTCCGGAGCAGACTCTCGAGCTGGTCGCCGGGCTCGGAGACCACTCGGTCTTCTATCTCAATCCGCTGCTGTCTGGAATCGCGCCCCAGGAGTCGTGGAAGATGCTGCGCCTATACGAGGAGCAGGTCCATCCACATATCCGGCGTGTCGCCACGGCCGGGAGCTGAAGAGAACGACCGATCAGGTCGGCCGTCCATTTCCTCGACGATCGAAGGCGTTGATCGTGACACGCTATGCGAGCGGAACACGCGGGTCGATCGTGGACCCTTGTCACGCCCTGGCGACTAGAAATGGTCGAGTAGTTCGGCGAGTTTCGTGACCGTCAAAGTCGGCGCATATTCAAGATCAGCGGGCCATCCGTCTTCGTTCTTGTCGATCCAAACCGTGCGAAAGCCCAAACGTCCGGCACCCCACGCATCGGGTCTCGCGAGATCGCCGACGTGCAGCGCTCGCGCTGCTGTCGTGTCGCAGCGTTCGAGGGCAAGCTCGAAGAGGCGCCGGTGCGGCTTGCGCAGCCCGACCGCTTCTGAAATCACGAGGTGATCGAGCAGAGGCGCCAGGCCCGTGGCCTCGAGCATGGCTTCGGCGGCCGGTGCATAGTCCCAATTCGAGATCAGGACAGTCTCGATGTCCTTTGATTTGACCGCTTCGAGGACGTCGCCGGCTCGAATCGCGGGGAAAGACGCGTTGACGAGACATTCGTGGTGAACGATCGCGATCTCGAGTGCGATCGACTCGCTCTCTTCATCGCTAAAGCGGTCGAGCTGGGTCAGCGCGCGCCGATATTTTTCGACCGCACGCATCTCCTTGTAGCGCTCATCTTCCGAACCACGATCCCGTTCGAGTTCGCTGCGGATCTGCGGCCAGACCGCGAGTAGGGCTTCTTTGAGCTCGTTCAGTGAGACATCGTGATGAGCGAGCACGCGTTCATGCCAGATCGGAATCGTCGAACGCAGGGGCGTTCCGTTCAGCTCGATCTCCGGATAGCGATCGGTACGGACATGAATGAGCGTGTCGAAGAGATCGAAACAGGCGACCCGAACTCCCTCCAGTAATTTCATGTCGCCTCAGCAGGCTTCAGATCAATCGTAGTCATGACTCTGTGGAGCTTATCATTCTCGCACAGCCGAAGTGGCCATCGGGATGCGACGAGCAGGGCGTTCTTCGCCCGGTGGTCGGTCGCGACCGTCGATCGCTGAGGAGTGAGTCCCATCTCGGACAAATGGGATGCCAGAGTCTGGCTCGGCTGCGTGCCGCGATACTCGCAGAGTACGACGACGGAGGGCTGCCAGCGCTCGAGTTGCTCCGCAATCAGCGCGGCCCGCCCGCCACCCCCGTCGAGAATGTTCCAAGAGACAATGCGCATCGAGCACAAGGCTAGCCCGCGAGAGGGAAGAACTCATCGCGTCATGCGGCGGGAAGGCTCGACCTCGCGGCGCCTCCGGGTGCGACCAAACCGATCAAGAGCAGCGTCGCGATCATGACCGCTCGTGAGAATTCTCCCGTCGCGGGAACCCTCGGCGGGAGTGGACCCAGCGCGTCACAAGAATTGATTTCCTGGCGGACCCATGCCTGAATCCCCTCGAGCGTCGAGAGCAGCGGTTGCCGGAACCATTCGACCATGATGATGCCGTAGACGCGACGGTCCATTTCGATCCAGGGCGTAAACCCGAAGGCGCCCGCGTCGGACACGCGGATGACTTGTTCGAATTCGTCAAAGCTCTCGCGCCAGAGTCCAAGCCCGTATCCGCCCGCGCCGACGTCGTCGGGTACGACAACGCCGGGCAACCCACCCCTCTGGTCGGCAAAGATCTCGCTGATTGCCGTCGGACTCAAGACCCGACTTCCCCCATGCATTCCCCCACGCAAGAGCATTTCGAGAAAGACGCCGTAGTCCTCGAGATGGGTCCGGGTGCCGCCCGCAATGCGCGGATTTTCGGTCACGCCCAATCCCTCGTAGTCGGTCGCCGTCATTCCGAGCGGATTCGCAATGCGCGCGGCGAACAAGTCGTCCCAGAGACGGCCGTCGGCAACCTCGACCATACGCCCTCCGACATGCATCGAGAGGCCTCCATAGGAAAACTGTGTCAGCGGTGGCGCTTCGAGCGGTATCGTGCTCGCGATCGTACTCACGGCTTGCGCGAGAGTAATCGTGTCATCCGCGAGGATGGGCCACGTCACGCCGCCCGGCAGTCCGCTGGTGTGCGAGAACATCTGCCGCAGGGTCATCGCGCTCCCGAGGCCCACGAATTCTGGCAGAATCGAATCGACGGGCTGATCGAGACCGACGAGTCCATCGTCGACGACGGACAGGATCGCGGCGGCCGAAAGGAGTTTTGCAGCCGAGGCCGTCTTCACGACGGTACTCGCGTCGTAGGTCCCGAAATAGGCTTCGTGCAGGACGCTCTCCGAGGTCCCGATGCGAATTCCGGCTCCGGGAACCTGTGAGAAATTGGACACCATGGCGGCGACGGCGCTGTCGATCAGTGAAAAATCGCATTCCCCGGCATGCGCAAGGCCGCCGAACGATTCGACCAGCATGAAACTCCTACGTAGCAGGGCA
>Ga0310120_10003103_pt1 | contig 11936 bp, 6 predicted proteins | sample CB27_AW_983_MG_FD_203506 | JGI IMG/M metagenome (GOLD analysis project Ga0310120, IMG submission 203506) | Marine microbial communities from Western Arctic Ocean, Canada - CB27_AW_983 | ecosystem: Environmental > Aquatic > Marine > Oceanic | place: Canada: Western Arctic Ocean | collected... | reverse complement strand
ATTGTGAGTGTTTCGTAGCTGGTGACGAACATAGCTCCGCCGAGCAAGCTCCGGTGGTGGCCTACTAAATTGTGGGTAAACCCAAGGCCTCGCCCTCCCGGTTTCGCCCTCGTCACCCTCGCATTCGAGCAATGATTCGCTTACGTCTGAATCGTAGCTACCCGACCGTTGACATTTTCGCAGTGCCTCCTTAATATGGAGGCTGCCCCATTTTACCGAATCGTTAGTCTTTTCAATTTGGAGAACACTATTATGTTGTCCTTTGATGTAGTTCGGAGCAGCGCTTTTCACGTGCTGACTCTCTCCACCGTCGCAGGCGTGTTATTCGTAGGTGATATGGCGCAAGCCGCGCTGATCCACCATTACCAAGCCGAAGGCAACGCCGATGATTCGGTCGGTACTCATCACGGCGTCGAGGCGGGAGGAGTATCCTATGCCCCCAGCGTGCCCAACAGTGACCTCGATTTTGACCTCGACCTCGGGCAGGCGTTTAGTTTTAACGGTCAGAACAATTCCAATATAGATACGAACGAAGCTTCGATCCCGGAGGGCGGCGACCGTACCATCGCGTTCTGGATGAAGAGTAACCGGGATCAGAGCGGATTCTACAACGGACAGGTCTTGCACGTTCCCCTTTCCCAGGGGCATAGCGCCGTCGGACTTACTTTCCAGTTCGGGTCGTTCGGTGCGCTCAACCTGAATTATTGCTGTCGTACAGGTGGCCCAGCTTCGGCCATTGACCAATATCCCTCCGACGACTTGGATTGGCATCACGTTGCGGTGACGTACAACGGCGACAGTTTTGTGAACCAAATGTACCTTGACGGCCGTCCTGCGGAAGTGTTTGAGACAACTGGTGGAGACCCCGGTGAGTTGGAAACTTTTTGGGTTTCCGAAGCCACTTCCAGCGGTAATACACTGCGATTTGGAACGGACGACCGGCTTCCCAGCCGGACCTTCGATGGTTTGCTGGATGACGTTCGCGTCTATGACGAGGAACTAGGCCTGGATCAGATCTCCGCGATCGCTGGTAGGATTCCTCCAGAACCAGACATCGAGATTTTCTGGAACATAGACGGTTCCGGGAATTGGGATAACAGAACCAACTGGGTGGGGATGCCAGAGGACCTCGGCACGCCGCCTAACCAACCGGACCAATCGGCTATTTTCGACATTGCGATCACGACCCCCCAGACGGTTTTCACCAACGAGGATGTGACTGTCAACGATGTTCAATTTGACAATTCGGCAACCTATACCATCGCCGGTGGTGGAACCATCCATCTGACGGCCGGGACCAAAGACGGTCTGCCACCCAGTGGCGTAACTGTTGATCAGGGATCGCACGCGTTTCAAGCCGCCGTCGAATTGAACAACGATGTGACGGTCGACATTGCATCGGGAGCGTCGTTGGAGTTTACCAATCGTTTAACGTTGAATGGTCACACGCTTACGAAGACCGGTGGCGGGTCACTACTGGTTAACGACAGCTTCAGCACCGGTGATGGCATGATCGTGAGCAGCAGCGGCGTCATCGGCGGCGTAGGAACGATCAGTGGCGACGTCGTTAACTTGAGTGGTACGTTCGCGCCCGGCGACAGCCCCGGCGCCGGCCAGGTCCCTGAACCGAGCGCTGGCTTACTCCTGCTAGTCGGCGTGCTGGGTCTGGGTGCTTGGAGGTCCCGACGTTAGACGATCCGACCACGGTCGAAAAGGCTTGAATGAAATAGCCGCCAGAGGTCGGTCCGTGAAGAACTGGGGCCGGAACCACGCGGCGCGGCTGAGGCTCTATACCGGATTATTCACAAACTCTAGCCCGACGCGCAAGCGAGAAGAGCGATGGTAATTCGCCAACGCACGATTTAGTTCAATACGGGTCCAAACCTGATGCCGCGTTGGCGGGACCACTCGCGTGACCCTCGCTTGCGCGTCAGGCTAGTGTTGCTTTTGACGCCGTGTGAAATTGGCAAGATCGCCACCAATGCTGGGCGATGGAACGCCGAAGCGGCTCGGCGGGAGCCTCGCCTCCCGTACGACCGCCGTGCTATTGCGCTACTCACGTATTTCGCCGAGCCCAAGGCCACATTCGATTTCCGGCCCGTCCTAAGACTTGTGCGACTTGACAGCTATCGTGATCGCTTTTACCTTACACCTGTCAGGCTGTTCTCGACGGCGGGCATCGTGTCAGAATCGCCCCCGACCGGGCATAGTCGGAACACATCCATTTTCGGGGTGTTGAGGATAAATAGTCCCTGTCAGAATTTGGGAACCCATAAAATGTTCTATAGATCTCAACGTAGCGCGCATCGGGGTCAACGTGGTTTCACGTTGGTCGAGCTGCTAGTAGTCATCGCCATCATCGGCATCCTTGTCTCTCTGTTGCTACCAGCCGTGAATGCGGCCCGGGAGGCGGCGCGGCGTACCCAATGCATGAACAATTTGAGGCAGATCGGCTTGGCCTTACACAACTACCATAGCAGCAATGGTAGGTTTCCGCTGGGATCGATTCACAACGATCCAACGCGTCCATTCTCGCCACCACAATGGGTGTACATTCTTCACATGCTGCTGCCGTATTTGGAGCAAACAGCTTTCTACGATGGGACCGACCGCACGCAGATCGACAACCCGGAATGGGGTGGGGCGAACGCGTTATGGCAAAACGCGGGAATTGCCGAAAAACCCGTCCAGGGTATGTTGTGCCCCAGCGATGGTAGGGCTGGTCCACTGAAGAGATACGGCGATACACTTGTGTTTATCAGTAACTACAAAGGTATCAATTCAGGGCTGAGCGATGCGGAGCATTCGGATTTCCCGTTACTTGTCAGCAGACGAGCTACTTTCCATATGGTTTCAGGAACCAAAATCAAGGACATGTTGGACGGCACCAGCAAAACGATGATCTTCTCTGAGTACTTGACCGGTGATCCCATGAACTCCCCGGGAGGATCCGGCTATGGGGACGATCACCGCGGCAGGCTGACAACGACCCGCAGCTCGGCACAGCTTCTGCTTGTCCGCTACACTCCGAACACATCCGCCCCCGATGTCATGTGGTTTTGCGATCCGGCAAAGAATAGCTACCCCGAGGCTAATTTGCCGTGCTCGACAGGTGGTTCTAACGGGAGAAATAACCACGCCTCTCCGCGAAGCTCTCACCCGGGTGGTGTCATGGCCATGATGGGTGACGTGGGTATACGTTTTGTACCGGACAGCATTGACTTGAAGACTTGGCAGTCGATGGCATGGATCAAAGATGGTTTGATTATTGAACTTGATTGACGTCTGTGTGCGTAGTGTTTTCCACAAAAGATTGTAACCCGACGCGCAAGCGAGGAAGAACAGCGGTTGCCGGCTCTTCCTCGCTTGGGCGACGGTTGTCGCGCACATTCACGACTTCTGCTGATGTGTGTGCCTTCTTCAACCGTACGTGAAAGGATGGACTCGATGTTCGCTCGCCTGGATCTGTTGTCTCGTCGGTCCTTGCTAGTCTGCACTTTTCACGTGTTTGCTTGCCTGTTCTTTTTTTCCGGCTGCAATAAAGACTCGAACAGGGCTTCCGTTTCTGGAAGTGTATCATTCAACGGTGAACCTCTTTCAGAAGGTTCGATTGTGTTCATACCGGAGGGAGGCAATTCGGGGCCGTCCGCGGGTGGCACGATTCACGAGGGAAAGTATTCCATCGGCAGGAAAAAAGGGCCCATCGTCGGCACGAATCGCGTCGAGATTAATGCCGTTCGTGAGACCGGAAAAATGGTCACCGTGGGCATGGGTCGAGGTGCCGTGGAAATGGCCGAGAGAATCGAGGTCATTCCCGCCAAGTATAATACAGCGTCTGAACTGAAAGAGGACTTGAAACCGGGTCGAAATGAGACCGACTTCAATCTGACCGACTCGGATGAGTCGTGAGCGTTTCAAACTTTCCCGGATCATAGGAGCCTGTAGCGTCAGCGAGCGGAGCTACGCGTAGTTTGTCTCCATTTTTCGTGCACTGAGAAAATGCGTAAACTTGGACCAAGGGTTTATCTCCGCAGCGGTTGTTCCCGTGTTAACGGTCTGTTTTTGATCTCGACCGTGCTGTGCGGACTCTGTTTTTTCGGCGGCACCGTCATTGCGGATGCGCTCCAAACGCGATTGCCGCCATCTCGCGGGCTGGTGTTGTGGCTCGATGCCAGCGATCTGGATGGCGACGGCAGCCAGTCGAATGAGCCTGGCGCGGGAACTCAGATTGCGATCTGGAAAGACCGCAGCGGTCAGGAAAATCATGTATCGCAATCCGCTGCTTCGCATCAGCCGACCGTCCAATCTCCCGGTATTGGTGGCCGGCCGGTGGTGCGGTACGACGGGAACGACGCGCTCGATCGCCCACTTTTGTCAGGCTTCGAGCCCGGCGATCAACCGTTCCACGTGGTCTTGGTGATGAAGGCCAGCATGGGCCCGCATGCATATTCCCGGTTGATCGACCTTCAGGCCGCTGGGGGCCGCTACACCGAAACCAGCACGACTCAGCGGAACGGTTTTTGGATCGGTTATCAGGGCAACGGCCACAACCGCCTGGGAATCTACAGTGGCGACGAGGGGGAAGCCCACACCGTGGCCTGGGATAACCAGCCCCATTTGGTCGCGGCGGTGTACGCCGGCGCTCAGAACTGGGCCCACTTTCTGGATGGTCGGGAAGACGGCAGCGGCACATTTAGCAAGAAGGGATTTCAGGGCTTCGCTGGCGGCGCAAAATTGGCTATCGGCCAGCATTACGGGAGCGAGGGCACAAATACGTTCTACCAAGGCGATCTGGCCGAAGTACTTGTCTACCAGCGGGTACTCAGCCGCAACGAGCAAGCTGTGTTGGGACTTTATCTGGAGCAAAAATACCGGATCGGGACTGCCTACGCTCCCCCGCCGCAATTCGAAGAGGAGATACTGCCCCTGCTGGCCGGCAACTGCCATAGCTGCCATGGACAGGAGACCCGGGAAGCGGACCTGGATTTACGGACTCTCACCGCCATCTTGCGAGGTGGAAAGAACGGACCGGCGATTGTGCGCGGCCAACCCGAACGGAGCAAGCTGCTGTACCTGGTCAACAGCGGCAAGATGCCCCCCGCGGAGGATGAGAAGCTCTCTCCGGACAAAGTGGCCCTCATCCGCCGCTGGATCCGAGCCGGCGCGCCCTCGCGGGAGCCGATCGGCGACGTACGGCCACGGGAATTGGTCAGTGAGGAGGATCGCGCATTCTGGGCGTTCCGCAAGATACGCGCCGTCGCGCCACCGCACGTGCAGCATTCAGAGCGTGTGCGCACGCCGGTGGATCGGTTTGTCCTGGCCCGTTTGAAAGCCCACGGCCTGACTCTCTCGCCCGCTGCCGACCGCGTCGCTTTGATCCGCCGCGCCTACTTCGATCTTGCCGGGCTGCCACCCACTCCGCGGGACGTGGCGGAGTTTTTGGCGGACCATTCGCCGCTGGCCTATGAACAGCTTATCGATCGCTTGCTCGACGCGCCTCAGTTTGGTGAACGCTGGGGCCGCCATTGGCTGGACGAAGCCGGCTACTCGGATACCTTCGGCGCCGATATCGACGCACCCGGTCTTTTCCTGGGCAAAGGAGACAAATGGCGATACCGCGACTACGTCATCCGGTCCTTCAACGAGGACAAGACCTTCGACCTGTTCATTACAGAACAATTGGCCGGAGACGAGCTCGTCGATTGGCGCAACTCCGAGCAATGGACTCCAGAGATCCGGGAAAAACTGATTGCTACCGGCTTTTTGCGTTGTGCGGCCGACGACACCGACCAGGATGTGCTGAACACTCCGGACCTGCAATACGACGTGTTACAACGGACCGGTGAGATTCTGGGCAGCAATCTACTAGCGTTGACCATGGAGTGTGGCAAGTGCCACAGCCACAAATACGAACCGGTCCCACATCGTGACTACTACCGGCTGATGTCATTCTTCCAACCGGCCTACAATCCCAACTCCTGGCTGCAGCCGGAAAAGCGGGCCCTGCCTGGTCTGGCGGAAGCGGATCGCACGAGCATCGAGCAGCAAACAGGAGATCTCACGACGCGTCTCGAGCAGCTGCGCGCGCCCTATCGGCAACGTCTTTCCGAGGAAAAGTACACCACGCTCCCGGAACCCATCCGTGCCGATACGAAAACCGCCCTCGAAACGGCGGACGAGAAACGCAACGAAGTTCAAAAGTATCTCGCCGAGAAGCTCGGAGAGTTCTTGGCGGTGACTCCCCAGGAATTTCAAGCGGCCATGGATGACAAGACGAGGTCCGTAGACGTGGAGCTCTCCGAACTTCTCGCAGGGCTGCAGAAACGACGCGAGTCGGCGGGGTTCATCCAGGCGATCTACGAGGTGGGCCCGACGCCGCGCACCCGGCTGCTTCACCGCGGGGATGAGTCGCTTCCGCAAGAGGCGATTACCCCAGGCTTCATCACCGTTCTCTGTGATTCCGAGCAGGACGCGCTGCTTGGCGAGATCCAGCCTCGGTACGGTTCCAGCGGGCGTCGCCTGGCGCTGGCTGGCTGGCTGACCGATTGGAACGGACGCTGCGGCGCGTTGGTTGCCCGGGTACGGGTCAACCGCATCTGGCAGCGGTTGTTTGGAGAGGGAATTGTTCCCACAGCCGGCAACCTGGGTAAGTCCGGGCAGCCACCCACTCATCCAGAATTGATTGAGTGGTTGGCGGGAGAGTACATCCGCAATCAGCGCCGTTACAAGCCGCTGATCAAACTGCTAATGACCTCTACCGTGTACCGGCAGTCGTCGTCAAGTCGCCCGCACGGCTACCGTCCAGCAGGCACCCAGGCAACATCCGAAAACCCAGGACATCAACGCGGTATTGATCCGCTCGAGGTGGACCCCGACAATCAATTGCTGTGGCGCGTACGCCTCCGCCGGCTGGAATCGGAGGTTGTGCGGGATACGATTCTGGCGGTCAGCGGCCAGCTCGACCACACCATGGGGGGCCCTCCGGTGATGCTGAAGAATCACCCCGATGGCCACGTGACTTTAGCTACTGAGGGGCTGCCCGGTCGCTCTGGCAAGGAACGGAGAAGCGTTTACCTTTTGGCCCGCCGTAATTACAACCTCTCCATGCTCGCTACCTTCGACCAGCCTATCATGGGCATGAATTGCGTCGAGCGGACGTACTCGGCGGTGGTCTCGCAGTCGTTGGCCATGCTCAACGATGACTTCGTCATCGAGCACGCGGAGCATTTGTCCGCACGAGTGAGGCAAGATCCTTCACTGAAGTCCACGGAAGATTGGATCCGGAGGGCTTTTCAGATCGTGCTGGCGCGCCCACCCACTGACGTGGAGCTCGCCTGGGGTCTCGATCTGCTCGAACACCACGGTCAATACTATCAATCTACCGAGAATCCGCCGGACGATGTTCCACAACAGGTCTTGGCGGAGTTTTGTCAAATGCTTTTCAACACCAACGAGTTCCTGTATATCCAGTAGTCTGAATGCGGAATTCGGAATGTCGGTGCACATTCCGCATTCCGCATTCCGCACTCCGCATTGAATAGAGGAGCAGCAACGTCATGATCGATTCACACGGCTATATTACTTCGCGATCCGCGCTTCGCAACCTGTCGCGCCGGCAAATGCTGCAGATGTCCGGGCTGGGGTTGGGCTCCTTGGCTCTCACGACCCTGCTCGATTCTCAAGGGTTGTTAGCCGCGGAGCGCGGAACAACGGGCCAACGCAGCCTGGGCTTGGATTCCAACCCGAGTCACTTCTCGGCGCAAGCTAAGTCGGTGATCATGTTCATGCAAAACGGTGGTCCGGGGCAGATGGAGTTTTTCGATCCCAAACCGGAGCTGACCAAACGTGACGGGCAGACCTACGACACGAGCGTGGAGAAATTTCAGCCGGGCAATTCTGACCAGCTGTTAAAGAGCCCTTTCAAGTTCCACCGCCACGGCCAGTGCGGGATGGAGCTGTCCGAAATCATTCCGCACATCGGATCGGTGGCAGACGAAATCTGCCTGGTCCGCTCGATGGTCAGCGAGCACAACAATCATACGGAGGCTTTGGTGTTGTTGAATACCGGCAAGATTTTTCAGGGCCGGCCCGCACTGGGATCCTGGATCAGCTACGCCTTGGGTACCGACAACCAAAATCTGCCGGCGTACATCGTGCTGCGGGACCCCGCGGGATACAACACCAGCGGAACGCTACTGTGGCAAAACGGCTGGCTGCCGGCACTATATCGCGGGACGGAAGTCAACACCCAGGGGACTCCCATCCTCAACATGAAGTCCAAGACACCGCGGCCCATTCAGCGCCGTAACCTCGATTTTTTGGCTCAGCTCAACGAGCGGCATCGGGAGGATTTCCCCAATGATTCGGTGCTGGAGACGCGTATCCGCAACTATGAATTGGCTGCCCGCATGCAGTTAGCCGCCAGCGAAACGTTGGACCTTTCGCGCGAGAACAAGGCCACGCAGGAACTGTATGGCTTGGACAATCCCGTCACCTCGAGCTACGGCCTACGGTGCCTGATGGCCCGACGATTGGTGGAAAGCGGAGTGCGCTTCGTGCAGATCTTTCCCTCCAAGGGTCAGCCGTGGGACTCGCATACGAACGTGAAGTCGCAAAACGAGTCGATCAGTGCCGAGACCGATTTGCCCAGTGCCGCTCTGATCAAAGACCTCAAACAGCGCGGTCTTTTAGAGAGCACGCTGGTAATCTGGTCGGGCGAGTTTGGTCGACTGCCGGTTTCGCAGAACGGCACGGGGCGCGATCACAATCGCAACGCCTTCAGCCTGTTCTTGGCCGGTGCCGGGTTCAAATCGGGTTTCATTTACGGAAAGACCGACGACGTGGGATATCGAGCCGTGGAAAATCGGGTGACCGTGCATGACTTGCACGCTACCATCCTGCATCAGCTCGGTTTTGATCATAAGCGTCTGACCTACCGGCTGCATGGCAACGAAGAGACGTTGACCGATTCGCGCGTCACCGACGCCCGCCTCGTGGGGGATCTGCTCATCAAGGCGCCGCAAGTCTCGGTGTGAAACCGACCCCAGCCAGCTGGGCGCTTGATCGAGCGTTGTTAGCTGTTAAACATTCTCGACGAGGAAGGTGAGCCGATTCTTGAGGGGTTTACCCGGAGCCGGAGCCTGAAAATCACAGAGCCCGTAAGACTGAAAGGCTCTTCGGCAGAATCTGTGGGTAACAAATCGGCGATTCAGTGTGCCGTACCTGGTCGGAAGGTTTTCCAAGGCATGGGAGGACAAAAAAAAAGATGTTGAGGCTTTGGCTGGTTCCGTGCGACCCACAATTTGCCACCGATTGGCGGTTTTTGGCGTACAACGATGCTTAATCCTAGTTCGACTTTTCCAGTTTCACCGCGAGACCTCTTCGGACCTGCCCCGAAGGGTACTAACTTTCAGAGACGTCGAATTGATAGGAAAAGGTTCTAAATCGGTGAATGCGTAGGCCACCTCGCAAAGTGGCGCAGCGGAGCTACGCCGAAGGCGTTAAATTCCAAAGCCCAGGGTCGCGGCGCAGCCGCGCACCCTGGGTTTATGGCGTTTTAGTTACGTTTGTGCGGAAGGTGTTGTACAACGAACTGGGAATGGACGCCGCACATTGTATAACACCTTCGGTGTAAAGATTTTCGACGCTCGGCAACCCAGGGTGCGCGGCTGCGCCGCGACCCTGGGCTCTGGAGTTTAGCCGCTTCGCGGAAATTTGCCGACACGACTCGATTCGTACCGGCTTTCTTTTGCTGCGAATTGATGGAGATCAACGATAAAGCGACAGTTTTTTCGTGAAAAAATCGCTGGCGATGGTCTTCGGTGGTGATTAGACTTGATTAAGTCCTGCTATGGCCGCCGCGGTCAATCACAACTCGGCGCCCGAATCTATCTCCATCCAAGCGACAGATGTCCGCAATACCATCAGAAGAACTTGTCGCCCTCGACAGCGCCGCCCGTGCCCTGGCTCTGGCCATCACAATCGACGACATCAAACTTATCCGTGATAAGGCCGAGGCGGTGCGCAAATATGCCCAAAGCGCCGCCATGGGACTTGATGCTCAAAACCGCGCTGCGGAAGTGAAACTACGTGCCGAGCGAAAGGCGGGCCAGCTGCTCAACTCACTTCGTCTGCGAGGAGGCGACCGAAAATCAAACGGTCACGATGATGGTTTGAAATTGGATGATCTTGGGATCAGCCAGAACCAGTCAACGCGCTGGCAGCGCGAGGCCCGGTTTCCGAAGAGGTATTCGAAGAGTACCTTCGGGCGAAGCACGAGGCAGGAGGTGAAATCGTGGCGGCCGACGTGCTGCGACTGGAAACGATACAGTCTAATAAGCGAGGTAGTCCCGCGCGGAAGAACGGCGACGCGCATGGAAGTTGCGACGGCATAACACCGATCTCGCCACCGCGGAAAAAGCCGCACCAATGTGTTGATCGTCGGACACCACTGCCGGACGACGCGATGGCGGAACTGAAGAACCATTACGATCTGCTGGACGAAATCTTGCGTCCAATTTACTTAGGTACCTCGTCGAAATTGCGCTCTGGGGAGCGCCGGGTGTTGGGTCATCTGATGTCGGAAATCGGTGTCCTGATCAAGCAGTTAAGCCGGTAGCAGGTATTTTTGAAACCAATGTTATTGAACGGTGGTAATTTTTTCCCCTGTCGGCCTATCCATCTACCCGGTAGCGATCGATCTCGAACTCGTCGTCGTACCCTCGTTCCTTGACATTTTCACGGTGCTTCCATTACCATGAACACTGCACTGTTGTACGCCATCGTTAATAGTCCCCATTCGGAGAACACTATGTTGTCTTCTAACGTGATTCGCAGTAGTGTGCATATGGTCCTGATCCTTTCCGTTTTCGGAAACCTGGTTTTGGTGGGTAATGTGGCGCAAGCCGCGCTCCTCCACCATTACCAAGCCGAAGGTAACGCGAATGACTCGGCCGGTACTCATCACGGCACGGCAGGCGTAGACGTATCGTATGTCCCCAGTGTGCCCGGGTTGGGACTCGGGCAGGCGTTTAGTTTTCTTGGTGACTCTCTCGATGCCGATGTAAAAACGAACGAAATTTCGATCCCGGAGTCCGGCCACCGTACCGTCGCGTTCTGGATCAAGAGTGATCCAGTGTACCAGTCGGCGGGCTTGCACATTCCCCTTTCCCAGGGACATTCCGAGACCGGATTTGCTTTCCAATACGGTGCGTGGGGTGCGGACAACCTGGCGCTTTGCTGTCGTACCGCTCCTCAAGAGGGCAATGCTTCGTGGATTGACGGTTTACCCAAGACCGACGGCGATTGGCATCACGTTGCGTACACGTACAATGGCGATTTTTTTGAGAACAGGATCTACGTTGACGGCGCGCTAGATCCCGTGCGACCGCTTGGAGGGGGCGGCCCCGGTGACCCGGACCCGGGCGGTTTTTGGTTTAGCGAAGCCACTTCCGTCGACGCAGATCCACCGTTTACATTTACAATGGGATCGGGCGCCCGATTTCCACAGCGGACATTCCAAGGTCAGCTGGATGACGTTCGCATCTATGACCACGAACTAAGCGCCGGTGAAGTCGCGGAGCTTGCGAACAACGACGGTACACCCGACATCACTTTTTTCTGGGGAAGCGACGTGTCGGGGGATTGGAATGACAACAGCAACTGGACGGGCATCGGTGCGCCGCCAGACAACACGGGCGAGTCGGCTGTTTTCGGCGATGCAATCACGACCCTTCAGACGGTTTTCACCAACACGGATGTGGCTGTCAACGATGTTCAATTTGATAATTCGTCAACCTATGTGGTCTCCGGTGGTGGAACCATCCATCTGACGGCCGGGAACTCAGTCGATCAGCCAGCCAGTGGCGTAACTGTTGATCAGGGATCGCACCAGTTTCAAGCCGCCGTCCAAATCAACAACGATGTCACGGTCGACA
>Ga0310120_10003102_pt1 | contig 11940 bp, 4 predicted proteins | sample CB27_AW_983_MG_FD_203506 | JGI IMG/M metagenome (GOLD analysis project Ga0310120, IMG submission 203506) | Marine microbial communities from Western Arctic Ocean, Canada - CB27_AW_983 | ecosystem: Environmental > Aquatic > Marine > Oceanic | place: Canada: Western Arctic Ocean | collected... | reverse complement strand
GCCAATGGAGCACCGGGATACGAGGTCGTGGCCGCCATGACTCCTGCCAGGAACAAGAAGGGCGAAGACATCCCCATCAAGAAGGAAACCCTCGATGCCGGCCTGCGCACCCTCCAAAAGCGCCTCATGATCGATGATAAGGGCGCAACCTTCACGGCCCTCCCCCCGAATACCATCGAGATCAAGCTCCCCGACTTTTCCAAGGCTGATGCGAAAGAGATACACGCCCTCGTCATCGCCAAGCAGCCCGTGCAACCCCTCAAGCCCGGCATCGACCTCGCAGGGGGGGCCTCCTTCACCGTCATGGTGCAGCCCAAGGTGGATGAGAGCAATGGTGAGGTAACGGAGGTCAGTGTCGAGGCCGTGCAACAGGCCATCAAGACCCTCGAAGGTCGCCTCAACCCGGATGGCACCAAGGACATGCTCATCCAACCGCAGGGCAAGGACTTGATCATTATCGAAATGCCCGGAGTCTCGGAAGAGGAAGCCGCCTGGGTTCGGGAGCGCATCAAGGACCAGGCCGTCCTCGAACTGCGGGCGGTACATCCGCAGTGGTCCACCCTTGGCCGCCAGGTCGCCGAAGGAAAAACCATCGTCCCAGGCTACAAGCACTACCTCTACAAGGACACCAACGCCAAGGGAGAAGAGTTCACGCAGGACCTCCTTCTTGAAAAGCGGGGCGATCTCAAGGGCAAGCACGTGAAGAATGCCTTCCCCGACACCGCCCGCACTGGAGTCATCCAAGTCGAACTCACCAGTACCGGAGGTAAGCACATGCGCAACCTCACCAAGAACATGGAAAAGGGCGTCGACCGGATGGCGGTGGTCCTTGATGGCGTGGTCATGAGTGCGCCCACCGTCAATGATACCCTCTCCCGCAATTTCATCATCATGGGCATCGATGACAACGAGGAGCGCAAGAATCTCTCCTCCACCCTGATGAACCCGCTCGAGAACCCCCTCCTGATCAAGGAAGAGCGCACCGTGACGGCCCGACTGGGAGCCTCCACCGTGAGTCAGGGAATCTACGCTGGCATGGCAGGCCTCGGCCTCACCCTCCTCTTCCTCATGATTTACTATCGCATCGCCGGCCTGATCGCCCTGATCGGCCTGAGTGTGAACGTGCTCATTCTCTTTGGCGCAATGGCGATGTTCGAGTTCACCTTCACCCTTCCGGGTATTGCGGGAATCATCCTCACGATCGGAATCGCGGTGGACGCCAACGTCCTCATTTACGAACGATTACGAGAGGAGCTCAAGGCAGGGAAATCCATCGGAGCCGCCATCCAGGCGGCCTACGAAAAGGCCTTTTCCGCGATCTTTGACGCCAACATTACCACTCTGATCACGGCCATCATTCTCTTCTGGCGCGCCTCAGGCACGGTCAAGGGCTTCGCCATTACCCTGACCATCGGCATTCTCGCCTCCATGTTCGCGGCTCTCGTCGTGACCCGCGTGGTCTTCTGGTGGGGCGCCAAGGCCAATGCCATCAACAAACTCAAATTCATGCACCTTGTTCCCGAGAAAACCATCAACTTCATGTCGATGCGTAGAGGGGCCTTCCCCATCTCCCTCGTTCTTCTCGTGGGCAGCCTGCTCATGGTGGGCGTCAAGCGCGAGAAGGCTCTCGGCATCGATTTCGCGGGTGGCGCCTTGATCCAGTTCCAAACCGAGGATGTCCTCGTCAAGGAGAGCGAAGTCAGCAAGGTGATCGAGACCTCCGGAATCACCCTCAAGAAGCTTCCCATCATTCAGAACGAAACCGAGCCTCCCCCGAGCAATGCCAACATTCTCTCCATTCGTTGTGATGATGGTGATGCCGAGGCCATTGTGCAGGTGCTCCGCGAACAGATCGAGTTCCTCAAGCTCAAGAAGGACCCCAGCATCACTCCGGCCCCAGCTCCTGCTGCCGAAGAGGGCGAGGAGCGCGCGGTCGCCGTGAGTCCCTGGAAGTATGGCTCTTCGCGGGACACCGTGGAAGCGAGCCTCGGTGGTGACTTTCTTCTCAACTCCATCATCGCGCTGGGCCTCGGATTGGTGGGCATCCTCGCCTACATCACGATTCGCTTCGAATTCTCCTTCGCGGTGGGCGCCTTCGCAGCCCTCTTCCACGACATCATCATCTGTATCGGGGTCGTCGTCCTCCTCGGAGACGAACTCTCCCTCATTCACGTCGGTGCCTTCCTCACCATTGCCGGTTACTCAATCAACGACACCATCGTGGTCTTTGATCGCATTCGAGAGAGCCTGCGCGTCAAACGAGGCGAGGTCCAAGACGTCATGAACATCGCCATCAACGCCACCCTCTCCCGGACGATCCTGACGTCCTTCACGACCTTCGCGGCCGTGCTGGTCCTCTACATCTTTGGCGGACCGGCCCTCCAGGCCTTCTCCCTCGCCATCATGGCCGGGGTGATCGTCGGAACCTACTCTTCCATCTTTGTCGCTTCCCCGATCGTCCTGATCTGGAGCCGCATGCGCGGAACCAACCTCCGCCGCGAACTTCTCGACGCGAATCTGGAATCCCAAGTCAATCCCGCCCGGAGCTAGGCAATCACCCCGGAGGACTGAATTCCGCAACCCAGACCGATCCCCCAGGAGGCGGGATCGGCGGGCTCACTCTCAGTCCGGATCCGCCCGGGACCCCTTCCTCTCAGCGCTCCTTCAGACCCAGGGCAATGGCTCGCCATCCTTCTGAGCTCTCCAACTCCCCTGGCCGCTATTTACTCTCCTCCCCTCCTCTGCTAGGATCGGGCCAACCAATGCAGCTCCGCGCCCTGCTTCTCTTTCTCCTCGTGCTCGCACCGGGGTGGTCCCTCGGGCAAGACAAGGCCACCCCTTCGGCACCAGCCGAGCTTGAAGCTCCGCGCCCCCCCACCCTCCCTCCTCCACCTGTCCTTCCCAAGGACGACGGTTCCCGGGTCTCCATCCTCGGCTATCACGAGTTGTCCCCCACTTTGGCCCCCTCCCAGATGCGCATTCGCACGGCCACCTTCCGCAAACACATGGAGGCCATCAAGAACCTCGGTCTTCCCGTCATTTCGCTCGCGGATTTCATCGCTTGGAAAAAAGGCGCCAAGTCCGTCCCGGCACGCTCGATCATGATCACCATCGATGACGGCTGGAAATCGGTCTACACCGATGCCTATCCTATCCTGAAGGAGTTCGATTACCCCTTCACCGTCTACCTCTACAAAAATTACGTCGATGGCGGCGGTCGCGCTCTCACCACCTCCATGATCAAGGAGATGCAGCAAAACGGCTGCACAATCGGGAGTCACTCGGTCTCTCACCCCTTCCCGCTCACCGTCAAACGATACGCCAAAAAAGGACCGCAGGCCTACGACACTTTTTTGCGCAAGGAATTCGGCGATTCCAAGAATTTCCTCGAATCCAAGTTCAAGCAAACGATCAACACCTATGCCTATCCGGGCGGTTACCACACCGAGGACATGTACCCGATCGCCGATGAGTTCGGCTACCATTACCTCTTCACCGTCATGCCGGGCAAGATCCGCCGCGACCTCGATAACCGCAAACTTCCGCGCTACATCATTCACGGCAATTCCGAACTCCATTTCGAACAAGCCACCACCTTCCAAGCCTGGAGCGGTGCCGCGGCGGTGGCCGGCGCGGTCGTGCAGACCACCGCTCATCCCGTGCAACCCGAACCCGGTAGCCGGGTCGAAACCCGTTTGCCCACCATTACCGCGGACCTCGCCAAGGTCGAGGGCCTCGATCCAGCCTCCATTGTCATGCGGGTCTCCGGATTCGGAAAGGTGGTTCACCAGATCAATCCCAATACCTCTCAGATCGCCTGGACCGTCAATCGCAACCTTCGGCACCGGATGTGTGAAGTCAATGTCCAGTGGCGACTCAAGGGCAAGACGACGTATGAATCGCCCATGCGCTGGAGCTTCTTCATCGAGCGCGAAGCGTCCTATCAGATCGGAGCCGATCAATAGGTGATTTCCGTATTCAGACCGCACATTCTTCCGCATCATCGCCCCTCCTGAGAACCCCTTCCACCAATCCACTTCCTCACTCGCCCAACTTCATCCCCGCTTCCCATGTTCTCCTCCCTCGCTGACAATCTCGATAAGACCTTCCGCAACTTGCGCGGCGTTGGCCGCATTTCAGAAAAGAACATCTCGGAAGCCCTGCGGGAAATCCGTCTCGCCCTGCTCGAATCAGACGTCGAATACAAAGTCGCCCAGACCTTCATTGAAGGGGTCAAGAAACGATCCGTCGGTGAGAACGTCTTCAAGTCCATCAAGCCCGGTGAGCAAATCATCAAAATTTTTCATGACGAGCTGACCAAGCTCCTCGGTGGTGACCAGGCGCCACTGGATCTCAATCCCCCGGCACGCATCCTCCTCTGCGGACTGAACGGAGCTGGAAAGACCACCACCGCCGGCAAGCTTGCCCTGCGCCTCAAGAAGGACGGCCGCCTCCCCCTCCTCGTGGCTTGCGATCTTTATCGCCCGGCCGCCATCGATCAACTGGCCACCATTGCGGAACAAGTGGGAGTGCCTTGCTACACCCCGGAAGCCGGCGAGAAAAACGTCCTCAAGGTTGCCAAGGCGGCTCTTAAGTGGGCGGAAAAACAAAGCGGCTCGCTCATCATTTTTGATACCGCCGGTCGCCAGGAAATTGACAAGGACCTCGTCAAGGAACTCCAGGGACTCCACAAGTTCCTCAAGCCCAAGGAGACTCTCCTGATTGCGGATGCGGCCACTGGTCAGCAGGCAGTCTCGGTGGCCAAGACCTTCGACAAGGCGGTCACCCTCAGCGGGATCATCCTGACCAAACTCGATGGCGATGCCCGCGGTGGTGCGGCCCTCTCGATGCGTGCGGTCACCGGCAAGCCGATCAAGTACATTGGAGAAGGCGAGAAACTCGAACAGTTCGCCGAGTTTCATCCCGATCGCATGGCGGGCCGCATCCTCGACATGGGCGACACCGTCACCATGGTTGAGCAGGTCGCCGAGATGATCGACGAAGAGAAGGCCGCCAAGGCTACCAAGCGGCTTGAGAAAGGCCGCTTCGACTTCAACGACTTCCTCGAGCAAATGAAGATGTTGCAGAGTCTCGGTCCGCTGGAAGGACTGCTCGGCATGATGCCCGGCTTCAACAAGATCAAGAAGCAGCTGCCTTCCGGAGCCCTCGATCCCAAGCGTATCAAGCACATGGAAGCGATCGTGCTTTCCATGACTCCCCGGGAGCGCACCAAACCGGAAATTATCAAAGGCACTCGCCGCAAACGTATCGCCTCGGGCTCCGGTCGCACCTTGATCGAGGTCAATCAACTCCTCAAGCAGTTCGGTCAGATGCGCAAGATGATGAAGTCCAAAGGCAAGATGAAGAACATGATGAAGCAACTCGGTGGAATGGGTGGCGGCGGAATGGGCGACCTGGGAGGAATGGAGGATCTCATGGGAGGAATGAATCCTGGCAAGGGCGGTCCGAAATTACCCTTTTAAGCGGGAGGACGAGGAAGACCTGGCGGGTAGGGCTCCGGACGATCCACGGAAGCACCCGTGAGCGCCATTCCGTAGAGCATGAGGCGACGATACTTGACGGGATTGGTCGCAATCTGGGCGAGGAGCACTCCGAAGACGAGCGCTTGAAAGCGGGATACTCAAAGCATCCGGGGTGCGCCACACGGAGGAAGGACAGGACGCGGAACTGAACGCGCCCTCCGAGGTCCGAGGAGGCGCAAGTTTGCGTAGTGGATCAGGATGGGCTCGATGCCCGCCAGGGCGAACTAGATGACGCCGAGCGTGCTGATGACCTCATCGGAGATCATGGCCCCAGCCTCAGCCTCGCACTCTACCCGGCCTCGGAATCAAGGCGTTCGGCCGCTCTTGAAGCAGCACCCTTGGCCCTCCCCTTTTTCGAATCGGCCGCAGTGAGGCGCATGCCCAAGGGCTTCGAGACGCCATATTCTTCCATCGTCACCCCATACATCACGTCCGCGCGATTCATGGTGCGCTTGTTGTGGGTCACAATGATAAACTGACTCTGATCCACGAAGCGATCGAGCACCTTGAGAAATCGTCCAATGTTGGATTCGTCGAGAGGCGCATCCAACTCGTCCAAGACACAGAAAGGGCTCGGCTTCACCATGTAAATCGAGAAGAGCAGAGCCACCGCAGTCATGGAGCGCTCCCCACCGGAAAGGAGAGTGATCGATTGCAGCTTTTTCCCGGGCGGTTTGGCGATCACCTCTATCCCGCAGTCGAGCGGATCGGCTTCATCGAGCAAGAGGAGATCGGCCTTGGCGGTGGCTCCAAAAAGCTCCTTGAACATCTCGCGGAAGTTGGCCTGCACCCTCTTGAAGGTTTCCGCAAAGAGGACCGTGGTTTCCCTGTTGATCTTCTCGATCACGTTGAGAAGTTCTTCCTTGCCGCTCACGAGGTCATCGTGCTGACCCTTCACAAAGTTGTGACGCTCCTCAAGTTCGTCGTACTCGTCGATGGAATCAATGTTGACCGGGCCCATCCCCTCGAGCTTTCGACGAAGCTCCCCTACCGCGGATTCGATGAACTTCCAGTCCGGTCCGTCTTCCAGATCGATCTCTTCGAACTCCTCCTCAACCCTCTCCGCGAGAGTAATCTCTTCATCTCCGGCCTCCGAGGGATCTTCGCCCTCACCTTCAACTTCTTCGATCTCACTGTCCTCCGAGCCCTCTTCGCCCTCTTCTTCCCGCTCCGCCTTGGTAGCCATCGAGGCGCGCCGCTTCTCGAGCGAACGCATGGTCTTGCGTTGCTCCATCATGCAGGTCAAGAGCAGGTGAGAGTCCGGGTCGAACGCCTGCAAGTCGACCTGATAGCGCTCCATGATGTCCTCCAGGAGCTTCTCCAGCCGCATCTCGATCTTGGCGAGCGAGACTTCGTCCTTCCCGCGCTGATCCCCGAGTTGATCGATCTTGTGGCGCAAATCCGAGAGCGCCGCCTCCGCGCCGTTGATGGCCTGTTGAAACTCGGCACGACGAACTCCGGCCGCGTCCAGTTCCCGTTGCACGTCGTCCCCCTTGCGACCTCGCTCCGCGATCTCTCCACGCAGGGTCTCGTCTTCCTTGTCGGCGGCTCCGATCCTGCGCTCGAATTCCTCGACCTCCGCAGAACGGCGAACATTGAGTTCCCGCAATTCGCTGATGCGCGTCTGAATCGGCAATTGCTGTTGCTCGGCCGCTTCGCGTGCGCGCCGCTCCACTGCTAGCGAAGTTTGCAGCGTGCCATGCTCTTCGCGCTCCCCGCTTTCGCGACGATTCAATTCGTCAAACTGGGTTCCCAGCCGATTGATCTCGGCTTCCACCGTTTGAGCCCGCTCCCGCGCGAGTGACAAATCCGATTCCAGAGTCACCCGGGCCTCCGTCGCACTGGCCTCCCGGGCCTGGATTTCCTCCTGCTCGCGAGTGACATTGGCCAGCTTGCTCTCAAACGAACTCACTTCCTGCTGTGCCAGCGACTTGCGCCCTCGAAGAGTGGAAAGCTCCACCAGCTGCCGTTGCAGGCGATCCTTGGCCTGCTCGGCCTCGCCCTGCAGTTCCGCAGTCTGGTGCTCCTGCATGAGGACCTTGTCGGTCTCTTCACGCAAGAGGCCCGCAAGATGCGTCACTTCCTCTTCCAGCTCAGACGCTTCCTTGCGTCGCTCCAACAAGGACGTGCCGGCCTCGCCGTCCGCACGTCCGCCCCGAAAGACCCCTTCCGGCCCGAAGAGTTCGCCGGCCAGAGTCACACATGACCATGAGCTGTTCTGCGCTCGCATTGCGAATGCCATGGCACGATCTCTCACCACCAACACATTCTCCAACAGCCTTGCAATCACCGACCCGACCTCCTCGTCAGCCTCCACACAATCGGCGGCCCAACATTCGGCCCCTTCCGGCACGGTCATCAATTGGCGATCGCCCGCGGGGGTCACCCACTCCGGCGCGATGAGAGAAACTTCTCCCTGTCCGCTTTGCGACAGCCGATCGAGAATGGCATCCGCCAACTCGCCATCCCGCACCAGGATGGCTTCCAGGTTGGTGCCCAAGGCCCCTTCCACCGCGCGCTCAAATCCATCCTTTACCCGCAGCGTGTTGCCCAGAACCCCTCCCAAGCCAGGTTGGATCAACTGCGGATCGTCCAACCCCTGGAGGACACTTTGCGTTCCTTCGCGCAACCCTTCACCGCGCGCGAGCAATTGCTGCAGCAACTCCAGGCGGGATCGTCGGGCGGTCAAATTGCGCTCGAGTTCAAAGCGCCGGTTTTTGGAGGCTTCCAAGTCGCCGCGGGCATGTTGATAAGCCCGCTCGGCAGCGAGCTTGTGCTCTTCGATTTGGCGTGAACGCTCCTCTTCTTCCTCGATTTTCCGTCTGAGTTCACTCTCCGTGGTTTGGAGTTCCGCGAGCTCGACTCGCAGCACTTCTTCCTCATCAGCAAGGTGTCGCAAGCGATCCCGACTGGCCGCGGCCGCCGCGTGGGCGCTCTCGATCCGCGCCGCGCAGGAGGCAACCGAGGCCTCAAGGCGTTTCGCTTCCTCTCTCCCATCGTGGAGTCGATTCGCAGTCACTTCCCGCTCGCGACCCAATTCTTCGACCAGCGCGGTCTTCTGTTCGAGAGCCTGCTCCTGCTCACCGATGCGCCTCATCAAGGCATCGAGTTCTTCCTTCGATACGCTGAAGTTGAGTTCCTGTTGTGCGAGCTTCTGCTCCGCGATCTGCAAGTCGTCGTGATTGATGGTGATCCGCTCGCGCAACTCCTCGCAACGCTCTTCATTGAAGCGGATCCGGCTCTCCGCCGCATGGGCCGCATTCTGATGACTCGAAAGGCGCTGCCGCATTTCGGAGAGCTCGCTCTCGAGGTTGGTGGCCTTGTCCCGAGCGGCCACCACCTCCATCTCCACCTCCGGGAGATTGAGTTCAAACTCCCGGCGCTGGGTCTCGATCGACTTCAGCGAGTTCACCAACTCCGCCTGCTCCGCAGCCTGCTCGCTGAAGCGCTTGTGACTAAAGTGGGTGTCGAGAATCTTGACATCCGTGGCAAGGGCCTGGTAACGCCGCGCCTTCGACACCTGCCGCTTGAGCGAATTGATGCGGCGCTCCTGCTCGTCGAGCACATCGTGGACACGCAGCAAATTTGCATCGGTGTATTCGAGTTTCCGCAGGGCCTCCTTCTTCTCCTTCTTGAACTTGGTGATGCCAGCCGCTTCCTCGAAGACCTGCCGCCGATCTTCCGGCTTGGCACTGAGGAGCATGTCGATCTTTCCCTGCTCCATGATCGAGTAGGCCGAGCGCCCAATCCCGGTGTCCATGAAGAGCTCATGGATGTCCCGCAATCGGCAGAGGATGTCGTTGATGCGGTACTCGGACTTGCCGTCGCGAAAAACCCGTCGCGTGATGGCGACTTCCGTGAAGTCCAACTTCAGGTCGCACTCGGTGAGGTTGAGAGTCACTTCCGCCATCGGCAGCGCCTTGCGTTTGTCGGTGCCGTTGAAAATGACGTCCGCCATTTCACCGCCTCGCAGGGCTTTGGCCGAAGTTTCCCCCAAGACCCAGCGGATGGCGTCCACGACATTGGACTTACCGCAGCCGTTGGGACCGACAATCCCGGTGATTCCTTCGTGAAATTCGAACGTGGTGCGATCGGCGAAAGACTTGAAACCTTGGAGAACGAGGGACTTGAGATGCATCTGGATGAGAGATCTAGGCGATGGAAAAAACCTAGTGAGCGGGCATCGGAAATCAAGCAAAGAACGTAATTATCACTACATCTTGTGGCCCTTCCTTAAAAGCATACCACATCTTCTCTTTGGAAGGGTGATTTTCTGGCTTTGGAGAAAATTCTGCCCTCATTTTTACTCGGTCGCGGCCGAGATTGACCATCCGAGCCAGCCCTCCTAAACCCGCCCACGACATTGCAGCCCTCCCAAGCCTGCTTGGAATGGGCGGCTCATCCGCTCTGATGAGCTCCTCCCCAACGAAACAACCCATCTCCTCACCTCTCCCATGGCCAACTACCTGAATAATCTCTTCTCCCTCGAAGGCCAAGTCGCGGTCGTGATTGGCGGCACCGGCGAACTTTGCGGCGCGATGGCGGAAGGCCTCGCCCAAGCCGGAGCAGAAGTCGTCCTTGTCGGCCGCAGCCAGGAAAAAGCGGAATTGCGGATGGCTTCCATCGCAGAACATGGTGGCAAGTCCCGCTTCATCGCCGCAGAAGTCGGGAGCCGTGCGGCCCTCGACACCTTGCGCGACGAGGTCCTGAGCCAGTGCGGCCACGCCGACATCCTCGTCAATGGCGCCGGCGTAAACTCTCCCACCCCCGTTCTCGACATCACCGATGAGGAGTTTGGCCGCATCCTTGATGTCAACCTTGCTGGGGTTCTGCGGGGCTGTCAGAGCTTTGCCTCCTACTTCCTCGAGAACGAGATCGCGGGCTCGATCATCAATCTGGGCTCCATTTCGGGCCTCAATCCGCTTTCGCGAGTCTTCACCTACTCGGCCTCCAAGGGCGCGGTACACAACTTGAGCCGCAATCTGGCCCGCGAATGGGCCCCCAACAAGATCCGCGTCAACACCCTCGTGCCCGGATTTTTCCCTGCCGAACAAAACCGCAAGGTTCTCACTCCAGATCGAGTCGCCCAGATCATGGGCCACACTCCCATGGATCGTTTCGGCGAATCCCACGAACTTATCGGCGCGACCCTCCTCCTGGCCTCTAACAAGGCCGGGGGCTTCATCACCGGCATGGAAATGATCGTCGATGGTGGGTTCAACGCCGTGAGTATCTGAGCCGGGACAGGCGCATCCCCGGCCTCCTCCGCCCGTCCAAGCCCCCAGGGAGGGGAACAAGTAGCGCTCGCCCCGCCCCTCCATATCTACCCCCCATTCCCAGCCGGCAACTTCAGGCCCCACCTCGGGAGCGCGTTTTTCGATCAGGGAGCGTGGTTTCTCATTGTTGATCTGATTCTGCGCACTCCCTCCTGCGCCTGAAATGGTCCTCGCAGCCTCCCCCCTCCATTTTTACCTATGCCCCTTGAATTTCGGGGGATGTTCCTGTGACTCTCAACGATTTGGAGCTTGTGCGCGATCCATGGAGCAGGCATCGCGTCCCTGGCAGGCGCCTTTGCCCTCAAACCCCTTGCAAATGCGTAAACTAACAGCACTGTGCCTTGCCCTCGACGGCACCTCCGTGTATGGAACCGCCCGAAATTCTTTGCAGTTCTAACGCTTCCCCACGCCCTCATGCTCAAGTGGATCCTCCAAAAAATCGTCGGCTCAAAACATCAGCGCGAAGTGAAGCGCATGTGGCCGGTGGTGAACAACATCAACAAGATCGAAGAAGCCCTCCAACGGGAGTCGCTGGACACTGTTCTCGAGAAGGTCGCCCGCTGGAAAGAGCATCTGGCCCGTTACCTCCCCCTTGAGACCGCCACCAAGCGCGAGATCCAGCTCATGGAGCCGGAGCCACTTTCTGATCTGGCTGATCGCTTGAACGAACATTTCGCCTCGCTGCGTGAGGATTTTCCGGATCTTCCCTCCGAGGTGCAAGCGACCCCCGAATCGATCGACACCGCCAAGGAGGCCTTCCGAGAGATCGAGGACAGTTTCCCGGATTTGCGGGCCAAGTATCTCGACCAGATTCTCCCCGAGGCCTTCGCGTTGGTGAAGAATGCTGCTCGCCGCCTGGTGGGCGAGACCATCCAAGTCTGCGACCAACCCATCGAGTGGGACATGGTTCACTTCGACGTCCAGTTGATCGGGGGCATTTCCCTCCATCGCAAGATGATTGCGGAGATGCAGACCGGGGAAGGCAAGACCCTCGTGGCCACCCTGCCCGTCTTCCTCAATGCCCTGACCGGGCTCGGCGTGCACGTCGTCACCGTCAACGACTACCTCGCTCGACGCGACTCCGAATGGATGGGCGCGGTCTTCAAGTTCCTCGGCCTCAC
>Ga0310120_10003101_pt1 | contig 11940 bp, 10 predicted proteins | sample CB27_AW_983_MG_FD_203506 | JGI IMG/M metagenome (GOLD analysis project Ga0310120, IMG submission 203506) | Marine microbial communities from Western Arctic Ocean, Canada - CB27_AW_983 | ecosystem: Environmental > Aquatic > Marine > Oceanic | place: Canada: Western Arctic Ocean | collected... | reverse complement strand
CCAAGTCCTCCAGTTACAAGAAGTTTCATTATGAAATTGGTTACCTGTTTCTTAATAAAATCTTGTATAATATCATAACAAATTACTTTAATAGTTTAATTTAGTCCAAAGTCTTATTTTTACAAGATTTTGAAAGCTTTCGTAATATGAGTAATTTTATAGCAGAAACTTTGGTGACGAATCAAAATAAACTAGATTTAGAAAATACAACGAATCAGAGATGATTTTTTATTGCAAAATTTGATTGATGGTAAATACAAGATATTTTCCAAGAATACTATAATTTGTCTTGGAATAATTATGTTAGCTGGTTTCTTAATTAGACTATTTTATTTTCCAGAAGGAATACCGATTACTCTTGATGCTACATCATATTTTTGGTATGCAAATGATCTAAGTGTATCTGGCACGTTTCCAAACAATGTCGATATCGTAAATAATGGCTGGCCTACATTTCTGTCAGTTTTTTTCCATTTTTTCAATTCAGAGAATTTTTTGGATTATATGGATCTTCAACGATATATCACGATAATAATTTCTGTAACTACAATCATTCCTGTCTTCATCCTATGTAGAAAGTTTTGTGGAAATGAATTATCACTTCTTGGTGCTTCACTGTTTGTGTTTCAACCCAGAATTATAGAAAATTCATTGTTGGGTGTTACTGAACCACTTTTTATTTTATTAGAATTGTCATGTCTGGTTCTATTTTTACAGAATGATCTAAAATTCAAATATCTGTCATTTGCATTTTTGGCTTTAGCGTGCCTGGTCCGCTATGAAGGTACATTGTTAATCATTCCGTTATCAATTTTATTTATTTTACAATATAGAAAGAAAAAAATTATTTTGAAATATTCTATAGCGATATCTATTTTTCTGCTAATTTTGTTGTCTATGGCTTTTGTAAAAATGGATACAATGGGGTACGATGGAATTGTTAGTCATTCTGTTGCAGCTGGTCTTAAGTTTGGTCAGCCAGATTATGTACCTGATTTTACAGTGTATCTAGGTGCAATAACTTTTATCAAATCTGTTACTTTGGCTGTATTTCCAATATTTTTTATTTTTTTGCCATTAGGTATTTTTGCATTTTTTAGAAAAAGAAATTTTGATAAAAGTGTGATTTTATCATTTTTAATTTGCATGTCATTACCAATTATCTATATCACTTCTAGGGATATAGCTGATCCACGATATTTTCTTCCTTTATTTCCTATATTTTCTATTATCTCGGTTTACACTGTAAGAGAAATAACTAGAAAATTTGATAAAACTAAACTGATTCCAACTTTATTTATTATTATTATTATTACAACTTCAATAATTTATCTAGATTACAACAAAATTGATTATGAACATGAATTAGATGCTTATCACGTAGGATTAGAAGTTAGTAAAAGAACATCAGTGATCAATGATTATTATCCAGAAGTAAAATATGTTCATAATAAAATAGATGCAGCTGTAAATTTAGAATCTTTCCCTATTTTAAGTTCTGAAATAAAGCAAAAAGTAAAATTAGTTAACGGCGAAAGCGTATGCAAAACAACTGACTTATCTTGCTTTGATTCATTAAACGAATTTATTGATTATGGTAAAAATGAAGGATTAACGCATATTGTTGCTGATGAAAACGAAAATCGACCACAATTCTTGAAGGATGTTTTCCACAATGAAGAAAAATATCCTTATTTAATCAAAGTGTATGACTCTTCTGAACAAGGTTATGATTATCACCTTAAAATTTTTAGAATAGCCTATGAAAAATTTGAATAATCAAAAAGTTGTAAGAAATGGATATATATATAAAAAAAATATAGCTTTTTGAAATGAAAGTACCATCTTCTGATATACAACTTGTAAGACTGCCGGCAGCTGAGTGTTTTAGATTATCTACAGGTTCAATTTCCTTACCTCTTGGTCTGGCTTACATATCCTCTTCTCTTAAAGAACGTGGATTCAAAGTTGATATCCTAGATGCTGTGGGTGAAGCGCCAACAAATAGAACTGGCTACTTTAAAGGATATTTGGTTGGTTTAGGTTTTAAAGAAATAATTGAAAAAATTAATCCTAACACACTAGCTGTTGGAATATCGGTAATATTTACTCATGAATGGCCTGTAGCAGTTAAACTTGTATCTTTAATAAAGGAAAAATTTCCAAATATTCCTATAATTCTGGGGGGAGAACATATTTCAGCAATGCCTGAATTTTCTATGAACACATCTTCTGCAGATTATATTGTGATGGGAGAAGGTGAAGAAACTATAATTGAATTAATGAATGCAATAAAAAATAAATCATCTATTGAAAAGATTGAAGGTGTAGGTTACAGGATAAATAATGAAGTTGTTGTAAATAAGAGAAGGGACAGGCGACGAAGTATAGACAAAATCCCATATCCTGATTGGGAACCTTTCAATCTAAAAGGATATCATGAGCACAGATTTGCTGGAGGTATGTATACTGATGGTATAACTATTCCTATACTTGCCACTCGAGGTTGTCCATACCAATGTACTTATTGTTCGTCACCTAACATGTGGTCACCTCTATGGATACCTCGAGATCCTATTCTCGTTGTTGATGAAATAGAATATTATATGAAAAAATTTGGAGCGAAAAGTTTTCCTTTCCAAGATCTAACTGCGATAATAAAAAAAGATTGGGTAAAAGCATTTTGTGAGGAATTAATAAAAAGAGATCTAAATATCAACTGGCAGCTTCCAAGTGGAACTCGTTCTGAGGCTATAGATAGTGAAGTTGCTGATCTTCTAAAAAAATCTGGTATGAGTAGCATGGCATATGCACCTGAATCTGGATCAGATGAAACGAGGAAGATGATAAAAAAACAAATGAGAACAGACCGACTTTTTGATAGTATAGATGCAACAGCTAATGCAGATCTGAATCTATCAGTTTTTCTCGTTATAGGCTTTCCACACGATCTTCCTGAGCACCTTGAAGAAAACTACAATTTTGTTGACCAATTAGCAAAACACGGTGTAACTGATCTTGCAATAGCCTTTTACATGGCTTTGCCAGGAACAGAGTTATTTTATAGTTTATACGATTCAAATAAAATTAAACTTAACAAACAATATTTCACACATATTCTTGATAGTATGGGTCTGTATCCCTCAAAGAAGTATTGCCCTGCTATATCACCTATAGGACTATTTCTTTGGAAAATGAAGTTGTATCTAAGATTCTATAAAGCTAAAAGAGAGGGTCTGTTTAGTTCATTTGCAAGAGGAAACAAAGGGATAATTTCTAGTGAAGGACATGAGTCTAAACTTCCGACAGCTTTTAAAAATGCATTTACTAGTCTAATTGATACTCTGAAAAGTAAGAGAAAACGTTGGATTTCCAAAAAAGAAGAAACGAATTTGTTTAAGGAATGGGACAATATTTATCGTCAGATCAGAAGTGAAAAAATATCAAAAGGTCTTGACGAAATTAGTCCATCAGATACTTCTGGGTTATATAAGATCAATGTTATGAATCGACTTCAAAGAGACCACAAAACTACATGGAAAGTTAATGGCATTGAAGTCTCACCGCTGCAGTGATCAGGCGTTCTAACCTCAAATCCTTCCTCTAGAACTAAATTAGCTACAGACTAGTCTGAATTGATTTTTTTTAAGTATCCCTTGGGATTGAAAGTTAGTAAAAATTTTTCTTGAGCACTATCAATCTCAAAATCATTATAAATTTTCATATATCTTTCAACGCTTTCCATAGGACCACCTTTTAATTCTGACCAAACAGGATGCCCACCCATTGATGTATCTTCAACTATTAGATAATTTCCTGGTGTCACAAATTTACCATAAATTTCCATTTCTTGAAAAACATGATTTTCAGAGTGTTCGTCATCCAGAATGACCATAATTTTTGTGTCAGAATTATTATCAAATTTATCAACAAGTTGTTGAATTTTTGTTATAGTTTTTTTAGATGTAGCATCACCTTGGATATAATGGATCCTTTTATGTTTCGGTTTCTCATTGGGAGAAGAAATATCAATTGTTATAATTTCACCATTATCCATAATATCACAAATATTTGCGAGAAAAAGAGTTGTGCCGCCTTCATTTGTTCCAGTTTCTATAATAATGTCAGGCTTTGTTTTGATTAAGATTTCTTGATAGATCCATAAATCAAGAGGGCATTTCATGGATCTTATGCCCATCCAGTATGTGTTATCATAAGTTTGTTTGTGTTTTGATTCGTATAACACATGAAAATTATCAATAATTGTTTGACTATCTGAATTTCCAATTGATTTGTAGGGAGAATGATTTTTGGAACTAAAAATTTTCATTTTTAATATAATAAATAAAATTTGTGCATAATATTTTAGTCCAGCTATAACAGTTCCAGTCTTTATTCTATCAAAAAGTTGAATTTGTGGTATGTGCATTGCTATACCTGATTTCTAAAATTATCACTCCAATAAATTAATTCCTTAATGATTTGTGAGTTTAAGCCTACAGCTGATTGTTTTAAACACTATCTAACCATTAAGATCATGAAATTTCTGATAGTTAATTTCAAAAACTTTTATCTTAAATTCTTTATAATTCATCTCGTCTGAATCAAAAATTTTTTTCATATATGGATATTTTTCTTCATTATAATACAAACCATTTAGAAATGGGAAAAAGTGACTTCCATTTTCAAGAATACCTATGTATTTTAGTTCTTTAGTTTCGCCATTAGTAACCAATTCTTTGATAGTTTTTGCATTTACACTTAACCATACAACTTTTCCTGGTTCGTATAGATCAGGATATGGATCCTTTCCTCGTGGAGATTCAATCTGGGATTTAAAATCAGCATTATCACCTGACATAAGAGATACATAATGTAAATAATCTATCACCGTTTCATCTCTCAATATTTTACCATCAAAGTTTTCAACTAAATATTCGGTAAATTCAATTTTTTCACGTTCAAGAACTGAATTTGGTAAACCGTAACCAAACTCTCCTATTCCCGCTGTGAATATAGTAGAAAGAAGAAGCACTATGCTAACAACTATTACTAAGAAGACAGATTTTTGTTTCTCATTGAAGCTAAATGTACTAAGACCATAATTTGTTACTCTTTGGATAGGAATGGTTGATAGAATGATCAAAAATGGAAACAGAGGAAACAGAAATCTCCTTTCATCTACAATGGCAAACGGAATCACTAATACGCCGATTAAGACCAGAATCATAACCCAATTTGCTTTTACATGTTTCAGTTTTTGGTCTATAGGCCTTAAAGAAAATAAAATACCAAATGGTATTAAAATAAACAAGTATGGATACAAAATTCTGAATAAAACACTAAACAAATTTATTAATCCATTTGTTAATCTATCCATTAACCCAAGAACACCATATTTTTCTACAAAGTCTGTGATTCCTGCATCTTGTGGGGTAGTCATTATCTCAGTGTAATCCTCTGCAAATATAGTTCCGCCATACCATACGTAGAATGGATCATCAAATTGTAGATCCCGTTGAATAAAAAGTGGCGAAATCGTTATCAACAAAAATACTATACACAATGAAAAGTTTCTCAGAGAATTAGGTTTGTGCCGATGAACCACAAAAAATATTATAATAATCGCAATCATAGGATATAATGCTTCTAGCTTTATCCACCAGCAAAGCCCAACAAAAATAAAGGCAATATAGTGGTATTTTGACTTGTCACTTAAGATAAAGATCATTGTCGTTATTAAGACTAGAATCAACAACGGTTCTCCCATCGCAGTTCCTGAAATAAAGTTCAGATGAGGTTCAAATGCAATTAAGCTTGCTGCAACTACAGAATATTTCTCGTTAAAAAATTTTCGTGCCAGAACGTACATTGGAAATATTGTAACCGTAGAAATTGTTAGGCTTAGAATTCTAGCTAAGTTTGAATAATCAAGAAAATCATTTGAATTTATTATTGACATAAATGGAGTTAAAAAAAGAGACCAACCAGGATTGGTTTTCTGGTGAAGAAAAAAATCGCCTTGATTATATTCAATAGCATGTGTAATATAACTAAAATCGTCTAAATGGGAGGGAATTGAAAAATCTATTGTGTATAATTTTAATGGAATGGAGATGGCTACGATTATTACCAAACAAAAAAATATAGTTTTTTTCATCTAAAATTCCCAGAAAATATATTCCTTAATGATTTGTAGGCTTAGGCTGGCTCCAGTGGGTAAAGGTTTCATTTTTCTTTGACCACCAACCCTCTTAGGTTCACGCCCATGAATTTCAAAAATTTTGTAACCTTTTTTTGCTGCTCTAATGCAAATCTGCTGTTCAACATTCAAGTGTTGGGCATCTGATTTTAGTTTCAGCATAATATCCCTTCTAATAATTCTAAATCCATTAAGTGCATCACTATAATGTCCTCCAAAAAACACGTTAACTAGGAATGTGAACATAAGATTACCGAATCTATCAAATGGACCAGCATCTTCACTTTCTGAATATTTGCCAAATCTAGAAATGTGAACTATATCAAATCCCTCACCAATTTTATTAATCAATTGTGGAATTGCATCTGGTTCGTCATTTCCATCTGGACTGAAAAACATAATATAATCAGAATTGGTTTTTTCAACTCCTAATCTACAGGCGTTTCCTTCTCCCTTGTTGTGTTGATGAACAACCTCAAAGCCCAACTTTTTTGCTTCTTCGATAGTTCCATCCTTAGAACCTCCATCAACAAAAATTATTTCTTCAGCCCAATCTTTATTTATTTTCGGTACTATAGCTCTAACTCCGTCAATTTCATCTAAAGTTAGGATAATTATTGCTGTACTCATTAACGAATGAAAAATTTGAAGATATTTTAAGCAATTTATCGATTTATCCTAATAAATGATGAGTGGTTATTTGATGCACTTTGCTTCAATTATTACAAAGTAGCAAAAATAATTTAATCCGCCTTTCTCCAAGTACAAATTGAGTTTATGTAATAATTTGAACGGGAAAATTACTTTTTTTGCAATTGATATAATCTTGAAATTGTTTTTTTCAAGAATTTCTTTTAAATAATTTGTATTGATAAAATCTCTTTGCCCATCATCAAAATACTGATTTTTATCAAAAATTCTTAAGAATGAACGAATGCTGTCTACTGCTTTCATGTCTTGATTAAATACTGTAATCATAAGTTTGGCATTATTTTTTAGGGCATCATAAGAATTTTTTAGGAAATCCTGTGGATTATTTAAGTAATAAATCATTTCTGTAGATAAAATACCATCTAGGACATCATTACGTATAGGTAATTTCTCCGCATCGCAACAAATCACATTTTCACGTTTTTTGCTAATAGCTTGTTTACACATTTCATATGAAATATCAGTGCATATAATTGATTTATCAATTAATTCTGAAACTATTCCAGTTCCAGAACCGGTTTCTAGTATTATCTCTGACGAATCTATTTTAAATGATTCTGAACGTCTGTTAATGGTATATGAACTAGAAATTTTTTCATATGTTTTTGCGACAGAATCAAATTTCTTTTTGAATTCTAAATTTGATAGTTTTTTCATTGTGAATTAATCTAATAAATTACGAAATGATTTAATTTATTTCTTATAATATGATACAGTTATTCTTAGTCCGTTATCAAGGGAGTGTTTTGGTTTCCACTTCAATAATTTTTTTGCTTTCGAATTATCAACCTCTAATTTTGGAATTTCGAGAGATCTCTTTGGAAAACTATTCCATTGAATCTTTCCTTTATATCCAGTAATTTTTTGAATTTTCTCAGCAAGTTGTTTAATTGACAGTGATTTTTCAGTTCCAATATTGATTGACTCGCCAATAATTTTTCTATTATTGCTCTCAGTTGCTAAAATATATGCAGAAAGTAAATCAGGTTCAAAAATAAAATCACGGTAAGGAGTTGGGTCACCTAATTTAATTGAAGATTTTTCATGAAGCATTTGGTAGATTGTACTTTCTATTACAAATTGGTGGTTGTATCTCCTTCCGTACGAGTTTGCGTTTCTGAATATGATTGCTGGGAATCCATAAGCTTGATGCAGGTATTTAAGATGTTTTTCTGCTGCAATTTTTGCTACACCGTATGGACTGGCAGCTCTAAGTTCAGCAGTTTCTTTGGTTGGAAATTTGGTTTGTATTCCATATTCTTCTACAGAACCAGAAAAAATGAATCTCTTTAGTTTAGGGAGAACTCTACGTGCAGCTTCAGCCATATTCACGACACCAAGGAAATTTACATTGAACACTTCAGTAGTATGAGTAAAACTATAAGCAACTGAAGTTTGTGCAGCAAGATGAATTATTACATTTGGTTTAAAATCAGTTAAAACATCTTGAATGTTAAGATAATCAGTTAGATCACCAAAATAATATGATACTCCATTATTTTTCTCACCACGTATCATTGATTCGGTATTTGAAGCAATTACGCGGTCAGATTTTGCTACATTCCTAGCAAGTGTTCCAATTTTATGGCCTTTTTTTAGCAACGAGTTTGACAGTTGTTGTCCTAAAAATCCGGTTGTGCCAGTAATAAAAATACGCATAGAAATTCAAATGTTAGACATATATTATACATTACGAAGAAAAACTTAGACTTAAAAAACTTTAACGCTTTCTATCACTCTAGATAAATTTGAGAATTCACTGTCTCTAGGATCTAATTCTCCATCTTTGATTTTATTTAATATTTCAGATATGCCGTATTCTACAGTTTTTGACACCTTAAAATTCAGTTTATTTCTTATTTTATCAAAAGAAACTTTGTAGCTTCTAGGATCTTGTTTGGATTCGTTTACTTCTATGGTTGATAAAGGAACATACTGTTGTACCATTTCAGCCAAATCTTTTTTTGTGTAATTTTGCTCATTATCACCAACATTGTATACCTCACCAGAAATGTTTTCTGAATTTTCAATGGCAATAATACAAGAAGATGCAATATCATCTACGTGTACTAGTGGTCTCCAATGATTTGGTCCAAAAATTGATATTTTTTTATCTATCAGTGCATCTCGGATAAATTCCTGTAGAAGTAAATCAAATCTCATTCTAGGTGATAACCCATAGGCTGTAGCAAATCTTAGTACACACGGTTCAAAATTTTCTTCCTGAGAATTTAAAACATTGAATTCCGATTTGACTTTTGTTTGCGAGTAAAGTGAAAGTGATTCTAATGGAGTGTCCTCATTAACAGTTCCTAATGCAGAACCGTAATTACTACAAGTTGACGCAAAAACTAATCTTTGCACTCCTGCTTTTTTACAGGAAGCAACAATGTGTTTAGTAGCAAATTCGTTGATCTGTTTTGCCGCTTTAGGAATTTTACTGCATAATGGATCTCCTACAATTGCAGCAAGATGAATCACACAATCAACGTCTTTAAGAACGTCTGTGATGATTTTTTTGTTTCTTATATCATCTACAAAAAGTTTCACCGAATTATTGGAAACAAGATCTGAAATGCCATCGTGCCCAAAAATCAACGAGTCTAAAACTTTAACATTATATTTTGATAATACTAATTTTCTTGTAAGAACACTTCCAATATATCCAGCCCCACCAGTAACAAGTATGTTAGAAAATTTCCTCATTTCTGAATAATTGTAAGTCATCTTTATTTATTGTTCTATAAAAAAATATGTGATATTTTGAAAAAAATCAATCAAATTGAACCTCATATGGATAATGCTGAAAAAAAGGAATTGATTTCGGTAATCAATTCAGGATGGTTTACTGAAGCCTCGAAAACTAGACAATTTGAAAAAATGTTTGCAGATTTTGTTGGTGTAAAGTATGCATGTGCGGTAACAAGTGGTACTACTGCACTCTATGTTGGATTAAAAGCACTTGGAATTGGTGGTGGTGACGAAGTTATCGTACCAGATTTAACTTTTGTAGCTAGTCCAAACTCAGTTGAAGCGGTTGGAGCAAAACCAGTTTTAATCGATATAAAACAGAATTCACTAAACTTGGATTTAAAAAAAATTAAAAAAACCATCACTAAACGTACTAAAGCAATAATGCCAGTTGATTTCAATGGTCGTGCTATTGACATAAAGAACATATCTGAACTTGCAAATCAGCACAATTTATCACTTATAGAAGATGCAGCTCATGGTTTGGGCTGCTTTTATGATAAAAAACATGTTGGTACAATGAGTGATATTGGGATTTTTTCTTTTAGTACACCAAAAATAATCACAACAGGACAAGGCGGAATGGTTGTAACTAATAATAAAAAATTATATGAAAAATGCAAAGCTGTGAAAGATTTTGGTCGAAAACCTGACACAAAACGAAATATGCGTATGGCATTTGAACATCCTACAATAGGATATAATTTCAAATTTACAGAATTTCAAGCTGCAATTGGAATTGCTCAAATGAGAAAACTGAAAAAAAGAATGATTTTCAAGAAAAAAATGTTTAGGATGTACGAAGAATTACTATCCAAACTTTCATCTGTTAATTTTATCGAAACAGATCTTGATAGAGTAACACCATGGATGGTTGACATTTTAATGGATTCAAAGAGAAAAAGAGATGGTATGATAAAGTACCTTGAAAAAAATCAGGTTGAGACAAGAATATTTTATCCGCCCATACATCGATTACCTCCCTATATGGATAAAGATATGAAATTCAAAATAACTTCTGAAATTTCTGATAGAGGAATATGGCTTCCTTCTTCAGTAACATTAGAGGAAAAAGATATTGAATATGTATGTAGAAAAATAATCTCTTTTTCTAAAAAGAATTCTTTTTGAGTGAGAATCCGCCAGTAAATTTCAGCATAATAAATCCAACGCTAACTGAATACCAGAAAGTCAAAATTCGAATCATTATAGTTAGAATTAATGCAGTAGAAATATCTATCCCATTCAGTGTAAGCAGACCAGCAATAGAACCTTCAGCAATCCCAATTCCACCAGGAATAAATGATATAGCTCCTAAAAGAATAGAAGTTGTGTAAATAGCAAGTACCTCTAAATAATCTAATATGCTGATATCAAAAGCTATCAAAGTATAGTAAACCGCAATTGAAATTATGAACCAGTATGTAACTGCAAGCAGAATACATATTGTAGCAACTTTTGGGTTTATGGATTTTTGGATAATTTTGTTAAATTCTGATATATTATCAACACGTTTTGAAAAAAACTTTGTTTTTGTTATTCGTTTAAAAAATAATTCAGAAGCAGGTCTATAATACATAAAGAAGAAAATTATAGTTAACACTAAAATTGCAATAATGATAAGATGAGGCTGAATTCCTAGAATTATTACTCCTATTATAGAAGCTATAATAGCTCCAATAAGATCATAAACGTTTTCAATCACTATTATTGGCACAGTTTTTGTACGTGGAATGTTAGAACTTGTTTTAAGAATCTGTGACTTAATTAGTGCACCAACTTGACCTGGTGTGATTCCAGTAAAAGCTGACCCCGACAAAAAAACTGCTATGCTTTTTCTTAATGGTATATCTATCTCACAGTTTTTAAGTAAAAGATGCCATTTTATGAAAATAGGAATCCAACTGGTAGATACAAGCAAAAGAATGAGAGGCAAATAACTAATTTTAAAATTAGTTATTTTTTCTGAAACTAGATTAAAATCTGATGTGAATAAGAAAATTGCGTAGATTCCAACAACCGCAACTAAAACTAGTATTATTCTATTATCGAGTTTCATAAATATTCAACCTCTAATTCAAATGATGCCATAATAATCTAAATGAATAATTATATCATAAGTAAAAATTCAGTACATTGAAATTTCTCGTTTGTCTATATGGTTGTTTAACTGATTTTGAAATTTAGAAATTTCCTTTAATTCTTCATCTGTTAATTTTTTGTTTTCTGATAACTTTACTATTATTTCAGTAAGTTTTAGGTACGCTGGTAAAAGA
>Ga0310120_10003099_pt1 | contig 11942 bp, 7 predicted proteins | sample CB27_AW_983_MG_FD_203506 | JGI IMG/M metagenome (GOLD analysis project Ga0310120, IMG submission 203506) | Marine microbial communities from Western Arctic Ocean, Canada - CB27_AW_983 | ecosystem: Environmental > Aquatic > Marine > Oceanic | place: Canada: Western Arctic Ocean | collected... | reverse complement strand
GCCCGAGGACCGTATTCGCGCCTGGGAGCCAGCCACACGGGGTCCTTTGCCGAGCGTTCGCGCATTCGCCACGCCGGGACACATCGCCCATCATGTATCCTACCTGGACGAGAGAGACGGAGTTTTCATTGCGGGGGACGCCTTAGGCGTAATCCTCGCTCCGGGGGCTCCCAGCTATCCTCCCACGCCACCTCCGGCGGTGGATGTGCCGGCCTGGCTGGGAACCCTCGATCAGGTCGAGACGATCGGGCCGAGCGCGTTCGGCGTCTCCCACTTCGGGTTACATGATGACTTCGCGAGAAGGGCACGCGAAATGAGGAAGTCTCTCGTCGCGTGCCGAGATCGAGTGGCAGCGGCGATGTCAGCCGGTGACGAGGGAGACAGGGATGTCTACGAGAGGGAAGTCAGAGAGGCGATCGCGGGTTACCGTCCAAAGGACGAAGTGGATGCTTACTTCGATATGTTTTCCCCTGCCTTGGATTGGGACGGCATGCGCTTCCACCTCGAGCGAGCGAACCGGTGAGGGTGAATTCGATGGATAAGAAATCAGCGGCGTACAATGGCGCACTATAAGGAACCAACATGAAAATTGTGATCATCGGTCAGTCCGCATTCGGCAGGTCTGTCATGGAAGCCATAGCGGATGCCGGAAAAGACGAGATCGTCGGAGCGTTTCCGCCAGCTGATCGAGAGGGCCGCCCCCTCGACCCGGTGAAGGAGGGTGCCCTGGAGCGCTCCATTCCCGTACATCAGCACGGTAAGTATCGCTCTGAGGAGTCGATCGCTGCGTTCAAGGCGTTAGACGCAGATCTGTGCGTGATGGCATTCGTCACGGATATAGTTCCGGACGACATGATCGAAGCGCCGAAGCTCGGAACGATTCAGTATCACCCGTCCCTGTTGCCGAAACACCGCGGGCCCAGCTCCATCAACTGGCCGATCATCCAGGGAGAGACGATGACCGGTCTGACCATTTTTTGGCCCGACAAGGGACTTGATACCGGGCCTGTTCTGCTGCAGAAGGAGACCGAGATCGGTCCCGACGATACGCTGGGTTCTCTGTATTTCGACCGACTCTACCCGATGGGTGTCGAGGGGATGGTGGAGGCGATCGATATGGTTCGTGACGGAACAGCGCCACGGATCGTCCAGGACGAGTCGCAGGCAACGTATGAAAGCTGGGCCAAGTCCGAGGTCGGCGTGGTCGACTGGTCTCAGCCGGTGGCCACCGTGTACAACCTGATTCGCGGCTGCAACCCGCAGCCGGGTGCGAGCACGACGCGCGGTGGCGAGACGGTGAAGCTGTTCGATGCGGAGCGCCGAGACGGTGATGCCGATGCCGCTCCCGGCACGGTAACGGACATCAGCGACGCTGGAGTGTCTGTCGCCGCGTTGGGGGGACAGATTCTCCTGAAGCGCGTCCAGCCGCCTGAGTCGCGCAAGGTCACCGCTCGTGAATGGGCCGATGAAGCCGGACTACAGGTTGGCGAAGTGCTGGGCGGCTAAGAAGCGATCGCGCGAGCGAAGTCGGCTACCCGAAGTTCTTGATTCCCGGTGGGGACTGCCCGAGGGCCGTGAGGTAGCGGAAAGGAGTTCCCGTCAGGTCAGATTGAAGTCCGGACGGTTGTGCCGTTTCCCGAACCCGAAGCGCCTTCACCTTGTAGGCGATCACGTTTGTGGTCAACCCGTCCTTCTGTAGGCGCCCACGGACGACCAGGAACGGCTCCATCCGCACGCTCATCCGGCATTGTTCATAGATCTTGGGCTTCACAATTACGTTTATAGGACCTGACTCATCTTCCATCAACACAAAGACATAGCCGTTTGCTGTAGAGGGACGTTGGCGAGCCACGACGATCCCGGCCACCGTTACTGTGGAGTGATTAGGTAGGTCGGAAAAGAGACTCCCGGTCACGGTTTCGGCGGGAAGCTCGTCCCGGAGTAGCGCGAGGGGATGGAGGTTTGTGGAGAAGCGGAGCATGCGGTATTCCGCCACCATGCGCTCCGAATCGTCGAGGTCGGGAAATTTGATTTGCGCATACGGGTCCTCCAGTCCCAGCTCGGTCTGGGGGTGATCGTCCCGGCCACCGCTCCGTCCCGAGTCGTCCTCGGGACCCAACCAGAGGCCGGCTTGCCACAGGAGCTCTCTCCGCGTCAGTCCGAAGCTCTCGAACCCGCCCACCCAGATCAGGTTCTCGACGGCGGGCCTCTTCAGGGACACGGGCGTTCTCCGGAGAAAGTCCGAAAGAGAGGCAAAGGGCCCACCTCGCTCGCGCTCTGCCACCACCCGCTCGGCGATGTCGGATCCCCAGCCGCGGACGAACCCCAGACCGATGCGGAGGTCGGACTCCTCGGGCGTGCACTTCACCCGGCTCCGGTTGACGTCGGGAAGGCGGGTCCCGATGCCGTGACGGCGGGCGTCTCGGCCCAACGCGTCCAAGGAATAGAAGCCCATGGGCTGGTTGTTGAAGAGACCCACGTAGAATTCGGTACCGTAGTAGTAGCGGAGCCACGCCGACTGGTAGGCCAGGAGACCGAACGCCGCCGCATGAGACTTGGGAAAGCCGAACTCACTGAACGCCGTCACCTGCTGGAAGACCTTCTGGGCCGTGATCTCGTCGACTCCCCGTGCCCGTGTCCCGTCCCGAAAGGCCTCCCAGTGGGTGTCCATGGCCTCCTTCGAGCGTTTTCGGCTCATGGCGCGCCGGAGGCTCTCGGCCTGACCGTCCGAAAAGCCTGCGAGGGCCTGGCACACCTGGAGCACTTGGTCCTGGAAGATGATGACGCCCAGCGTTTCTCCTAGAGCCTCCTCGAGAAGGGGATGGTCGTATGGGATGCGGAAGTTCGGATCTTCGCGCAGAAGCTCGCGCCGGCGCACATAAGGGTTGACCGCGCCACCCACGATGGGGCCCGGCCGAACGATGGCTACCTGGACGGCTAGGTCCTCGAGATTGCGGGGTTGCACGCGTCGAAGCATCTGGATCTGGGCTCGGCTCTCCACCTGGAACATGCCGACGGTATCGCCCGTGCAGATGTGCTCGTAGATCGCCTCATCGGCAAAGTCGATGCGGGAGAGGTCCGGAGGCCGGCCGTGCCGTTCCGAGATCAGGTCCACGGCTTCTTCCACCAAGGAAAGCATGCCCAGCGCAAGAAAATCGATCTTGATGAATCCCGCGTCGTCACAGGAGTCCTTGTCCCACTGGCAGAGGACCCGGCCCTCCCAGGCCGCGGGTTCCAGGGGTACGATCTCCACCAGGGGGCGGCTCGAGATGATCATTCCACCTACGTGCTGGGAGATGTGGCGGGGAAGGCCTTTGATGTCATCGGCCAGCTCGCAGAGCGCCTGCCACAACGGTGAGCCGGCCTTCTCCTGGAACTCGGGTAGACGCTCGAGTTCTTCTAGGAGGCCTCCACCCGAACGACGCTCCGCCAGCTTGGAGAGTTTTTCCAGATCTCCCATCGGAAGGTTCAGCGCCTTGCCGATCTCACGGAGCGTCGATTTCAGACGGTACGTCGGGAAAGTGCACACGAGCCCTGCATGCTCGCTCCCGTAGCGCTGGTAGACCCGTAGGATCAGCTCTTCGCGGATGTCCCGTGGGAAGTCGAGGTCGATGTCCGGGACGCTCCGCATGGCTTCGTTCAGAAAGCGCCCCAGAAATAGGTTCGTCTTCACGGGATCCACGTGGGACAAGCCGATGAGGTAGCAGATGATGGACGAGACCGACGATCCTCGGCCCCGTCCCGGCGGCAGTCCTGCGTGGGCGCGTGGCGCCGTTCCCCGGATGTCGGCGGCCACGTCGCGAGCCAGCTCCATGATGTCGCGGTAAACGAGGAAAAATCCGGCCAGGCCGTGCCGATCCACGAGCCCGAGCTCCTGATGGAGCCGCTCCCGTGCTTCGTCTTCCAACTTCGAGCCGCTGTAGCGCTCATCCAGCTTCGCCAGGCAGATGGCGGTCAGGGTTTCCAGGGCGCCTCCCCGGTCACTTCCTTCGAAGTCGGGGAATGTGTATCCCAGATCCCGGGTGAGGTCGAAGGCGGTGCACCGCTCGGCGATCTCCAGGGTGTGGGACAGGGCGTCGGGACGATCCTCGAAACGGCGTGCCATCTCTTCCGGAGAGGCGAGGTAGAAGCGCGCGTTGGGGCGCCGCTGTGCGTGAGAGCCGTTCAGCGTCTTCCGGTTCCGAATGGACACCAGGACGTCTTGGAGCCGATGCCGCTCGGGGCGGTGATAGTGGACGTTTCCCGTAGCCACCACGGGGATGCCGAGGCGGTCGGCCAGACGGCCTAGGCTCCGGTTCCTGTAGCCGTCCCCCTTTGCCTGGTTGTCCTGGAGCTCGACGAATAGCCGCCTGAATCCGAAGGCGCTGTGAAGGCGCCGAGCCAGGAGCTCGGCGGTGGCCACGCTGTCCTCTAGGGCGGCCAGGAGGGGGCCTCGCCGGCACCCGGTGAGGGCGATCAGGCCCTCCGTTCGTGCGAGAAGGGACGAAAGGGGGAGAGTGGGGCTTCCGCGTTCACTGTGGAGGTGCGCCTCACTCAGGAGCCGGCAGAGGTTGGCGTAACCGGCCGGGGTCTCCGCCAAGAGCGTCATGTGGCAGCCACGGGCGAGCGTGTCACTGTCGGGATCGTCCGAGCCCAATCCGTCCAAGCCCTCGGGGATGCCCGGAATGTCCAGGGCGATCGTGACTTCGGCACCGGTGATGGGCTGGAGTCCTTCGGCTCGGGCCGCCTGGGCGAATTCCATGGACCCGTACAAGCCGTTGTGATCCGTGAGCGCCATGGCCGGATAGCCTAATTCGAGGGCCCGAAGGACCAGTTCTTCAGGATGGGAGGCCCCGTCCAAGAAGGAGAAGCCGGAGTGGCTGTGGAGCTCGATGTAGGGAGGTGTGGCAGCGGCGGAAACATTCATCGGGTCTGAGTTTCGTAGCGTACGAGTCGATATTCGGTGTTTATTCGGTTTTATCTATGATAATATCGGGGCCGGGTGGGGACAAATCCTGGTGCAAGGCCATGGCTGAATCGGAATGGCGCGGGCACGTCGCGAATGAGTGGCGTGACGGGCTGCGTCACACCATATTCGCGGTGCTCGAACATCCCGATAGGCTCACGAGGTCTCTCCCCCCCCACTTGGGATGCTCGGGCACCAGTGGCTGCTCTTCTTGCAGTTCGGAGTGGCTGAACGTGTGGTCGTGGCGAGGGCGCGTGGTCGCCCGGCGGGGAAGGGTATGGATGAGATATCACAAAAGGGTAGAAAGTCCTCTTACCCGAACACGTTCGGAGATTCCCAGTCGAGGGCAACTAACACGAACCGGGGATTCGGAAGATAGACGTTATCTGACATCGCTTGGGGACAGTGCGGTAGAAGAACACCCTGGATGGCCGCGGCGCTGTCGTGGAGAATCGATGAGCTACTGTAACCTTTCGAGCTACGACGACTTCAAAGCGTTCTTCAACGACAAGAAGGTCTTCGAGGATCGGCCCGCCGCTAACGGTACCAAGACTGTCGTGGTGAAGAACTGGCGGGTACTCGATTCTCTCCTGTTCACGATCATCGAAATGTCGCACGCGGTGTTTCGTGGCCAGGCAGGTCCGGACCGTCTGGAACCGTCCATATTCCGGCGTGAGGCCTTCGACGCCAAATCGACAATTCAGGAGCAGAACGAGTACGTCCGGCGCTGCCTCAAGCACTTCCGCGAAGCGATTCGCGGGCGTCGAGGCCCAGTGTCGAAGTCGCTCGACGACTATCGGCCATACGAACTTTGGTCTCTCGGAAGGCACTTCGGGCTCAAGAACACGCTGCTGGACTGGAGTCACTCGCCTTATGTGGTCTCCCTCTTTCCGATCGTTCGGTCTGGACGTCGCATACGAGCAGACGCTCCAAGTAAGGGGCAAGGATGTGCTCGGTGGCGGCCTGGTGGCGGGTGTTCCGGCGGCCGACATCAATTGGCTGAACTTGGACTGGACGGGGAGGGAGAGTGACCACGCCCTGTGGAGGCACCGAGTGGATCGTTTGGCGATCACCCATCCTATGGGCGAGTCTGCAGAGATCTCGGTGGGGCGTCAGGTGGTCTCCTGGGCCAGCACGCTGATCCTCACGCCCGCCGACCCCTTCGCACCCTTCGATCCGGCGGATCCGTTCCGTGAGTACCGGGCCGGTATCGACGCGGTCCGGATCCGTGCTTATCCGGGGGCGTTCAGTGAGGTGGATTTCGTGTTCCGCCCTACGTCGTCGCCTGATGGAGACCAGCTGACGGCTCTGGTGCGGGGCAAGACCAACTGGCGAGGCTGGGACGTAGCCGCGTGGGGTGGCGGCGTGCTGTACGACGACGCGGCCGGGGCGGTGAGCGCAGTGGGGGCCCTGGCCGGGTGGGCCGTCCGCACCGAGGTCTCCATAAGGGACGACGGTGTAGGGGCCGTTCTGAGGGGCACGGTGGGCATCGACCGGCGCGTGGCTTTGGATGGGCGGGATCTGTACGTGATCCTGGAGTATCAGCGGGACGGCTTCGGTGCCGCTGACTCCGGCGACCTCCCCCGGACGGCCCAGTCCTCCGCCTTCCAAAGAGGGGAGCTACAGCTCTTTGCACGCGACGCCCTCGCCACCCAGGCCTCCTACCAGATCCATCCGCTGTGGGCTGCGGACCTTCTGGCTCTCGTCAGCCTTTCGGACGGCAGCGTCCTACTGTCGGGCGGGGCGACGTGGGCCTTCGGCCCCAACTCGAGTCTGCGTGGCGGATTTTTCGTAGGCTTCGGAGACGACGCTCTCGGACTCACGGCCATCGGATCGGAGTTCGGACTGACGCCTACGGTACCCTACCTTTCACTGACCCACTTCTTCTGATGCCGGCCGACGAGTTGGGTGGCTGACTCTCGAGTGAACCGACGGAGGATGTCGGCGGCGACTGCGCTTTCTGATTCGGGGGATCGATGGACGAGCATGTGAGTGTGGCACTCATCACCGATGTATTTCACGAAGATCCGGACGGGTCGCGACTGCGGGAGCGATTGGAGGAGGCACGGACTCTCGGCGCCGGCCTGGCGGTTCTCCCCGAGCTTCCGCTGAATGCATGGTCACCGGCCACACCTGTGCCACGAGATGAAGACGCCGAGCCGCCTGGAGGGCCCCGCCAAGGGATGATGGCCGAGGTCGCGGCGGAGGTAGGTGTCTCTCTCCTCGGTGGAGCCATCGTCCTCGACCCGGACACGGGCCAGAGGCACAATACGGCGATCCTGTACGACGCCCGTGGGCTGGAGTCGGGCCGATACCAGAAGGTGCATCTGCCGGAGGAGGACGGTTATTGGGAAACGTCGCACTACGTGCCGGGCACGGAACCACCGCAGGTCATGTCGGGACCCGGCATGACCTGTGGGGTTCAGATCTGCTCCGACATCAACCGGCCTCAAGGGTCGCAGCTTCTCCGGAGCCAGGGGGCGGAAGTACTCCTGGTGCCCCGGGCCACGCCTAGTGAGACGTATGAGCGCTGGCGGCTGATTCTCCGGGCCAACGCCGTGATGGCGGATACCTATCTACTCTCAGTGAACCGGCCCCGGCCGGAGTTCGATGTGGACATCGGAGGGCCTTCGCTGGCCGTGGCCCCCGACGGGGAAGTCCTCTACGAGGGGACGGATCCGGTGGCTGTCGTGCAGTTGGAGGCGCGCCGTGCCGGGGCGGCCGTCGAAAATTATCCTGGCTACCTCGCTCGACCTGTAGGCCTCTACGCCCGCGGCTGGAGGTCGCTCAGCGCAGGGGAATAGACGGCTAGCGGGCCGCGGCGGTCGTCGAGTCGCCCTTCGAGTGCCGCGACCGTCGCAGCGTGTTTCTCCGGTAGAGGCGGAACGCTCCGTAGGCCGTGATCAGCCCTGCCATCACCCACGTGGTGACCGGGAAACGCTGGAGGAGGAACGGGAGCCCGGCTCCCGAGGCCGTGAACACCAGCGCACCGGGGAAGATGCCAACGGCCGTCGTCCAGAAGAACCGGCGGCGTGGCACCGGCGTGAGGCCGGCGCCCCAATTGAGGGCAGTGAACGCGATGAGCGGGACGAACCGGGGAAGGAGCAGACCCCACCAGTCGGCCTCGAGCGCGATATGATCGGCCTTCTCCAGGGACTTTTGGGGGACGAAGCGCTCCGCGAGAGGCCGTCCGAGCTTTCGTGCCAACTCGAAGCTGATCTGAGCGCCGGCCAAGGCTCCGCCCCAAGTGAACAGGGTTCCGAGCACGGGACCGAACATCATGCCGTTCAGGATCGCCGGGAGTTCTGCGGGGAAGGGAAGGACGGAGACGAAGGCCATGGCCAGGGGCGCCAGGACGTACGCCCATACGCCGATGGACTCGAGCCATGTACCGAAATCGTAGACGAGTGCTTCCACTGTCTCCCCCTGGTCCTACCCCACCCGCCAAGTAGTCTACCCATACTACGGAACGCGGGCGAAAAAGATACGGGACGGGAATGGTAGGCGGCTTCCGCCGCGCTTACGAACGTCCGCTCATCCCGCTGGTCCATCCACGCTGTCCCGTACCAAGACCTCGGCCTCCGCGATTCCGGCTCGGACCGCATCCGATCGGAATCCTCGACGGCTCAAGAAGCCGTGTAGCCGCCGACGCACCTTTTCCCGGTACGGTCCCGGATCGGTGCCCACCAGAGCCGTTACGAATGACGGATTCTGACGGGTGACCCACTGGCGTGCGGCGTCACGAGCCAATTCCTCCTCCGAGGTCTCTTCGTCATCGAAGACCTCGTCGATGGCGCGGTCCACGACTTCGGCGCTCACCCCTTTCTGACGGAGTTCCTGAGCCAAACGGGCACGTCCTCGCACTTTGAGCCGGATACGGCTTCGCACGTGCGCACAAGCGAACGCGTGATCGTCCAGAAAGCCCTGCTCCTCGAGGAGGCGGAGGCACGATTCCACAGAGTTTTCGTGGAACCCTTTTGAGCGAAGACGCACGCGGAGCTCATGCTCGGCTCTGGGTCTGTACGAGAGAAGGTGAAGGGCGGCCTGGCGAGCGAGCCACTTGCTGTCGTCTTCCCGCAGGCGCTCGAGGATTTCGGTCGTAAGCTCGTCCCCGACGTGGATCCCTGACTGCTCCACGACGTCCAACGCGACCTCCAGAGGCTCGTCCGCATCCTCTAGGTGGACAAGGACCCGAGTCTTTTTTTTCGGAGCCAGTTGGATTCGGCAAACCTTCACTGTCCGTACCATTCGCCATCGACGAGATCTCGAAAGAGGATGACGGGTCGTCCATCGTTCAAGACCAGGGCGAAGTACTCCCTCGATATCGGGTCGCGCCACCACTCGTCGTCGATTCTCCAACGCTCTCGAACCGCTACGACATGGTATCGCTTTCCCCTCCGCTCGAGCTCGGCCGGCAACCCCTCATCGTCGGTTCGGACCCGGAGGGAGGACGGGCGTTTCAAGGGATGAAGCCTTCGGCGCTGAAGCCCACTCGGGCGTCTCTTGTCAGTGCCGGTGGGCAATGGAGCGTATCGACTCATCACATCCGTAGTTCGAGGATAGAAAACCGAAGATAAGCCGAAAATGCAGGCGGTGCAATCCAAGTGCCACCGTGGGTTTGTTGACGTGCGCTGAACTCTCCCTCACCCTGTACGGGAAGCTCGCACGAGTTGTCCGCTCTGAGCCAGTATTCCCCGAATGGAGAAGACCCGTGGCCACCGTTGCCAACGTCCGTGTCGCGTTCCTTGGCCTTGCGTCCGCCGCAGTGCTCGCGTTCGCTCCATCGGAGGAGAGGCTCGAGCTCCTACAGGAGACTCACGAGGTAACCATTCGGGAAGGGACGAATATGGCGGCCGTCCTGTCGCCGGACGGCTCAACGCTCGCGCTGGACGCCCTGGGTCGGATCTGGGTCTTGCCTGCTGAGGGCGGATCCGCTCGACCGCTCACCGACCCGCTCGGTGATGCCCGTCAACCGACCTGGTCACCCGATGGAGTCCGAATCGCGTTTCAAGCATACTGGGACGGCAACTACCACATATGGGCGGTGAACCGAGACGGGACGGGTCTCGAACAGCTCACGAACGGTCCGTATGACCATCGGGAGCCCCACTGGTCGCCCGACGGCTCCAAGATCGCACTGTCTTCGGACCGAGATGGGACGTACGGCATCTACGAGCTCTCGCTCGCGAGTGGAGATGTGTCGCGGCTCACCGATGGGGAGGGGAACGAGTATGGACCGGCCTATGGGCCCGACGGACGGACCGTGGCCTACATGACCGATGGAGAGGGGGCCGGGGCCGGACTCTGGGTCATTCGTGCTCCCGGCGATGGGGAGCGGATCGTCGATCTTGGCGAGGCCCAGGGCTTTGGTGCCTCTTGGAGTCCGGACGGTGGGGAAATCGCGTATAACGAGTTGACTCGCGGAACGAGCACGCTGAGGGTCGTGGGGACGAGTTCCGGCGCCCTGAGCCGTACAGTGAGTGACCCGGCTGAGGACGTGTTCCCGTTCCGCGCGTCGTGGACGGGTTCAGGGCGCTTGATTTACACGTCGGACGGAAGGATCAGAACCCGATCGACGAGCGGAGGTAGCGCGCGTGACGTGCCTTTCGAGGCTACCGTAACCTTGGATCGTCACCATTATCGAAAGTCCACTCAGGACTTGAGCGCGAGCGGTCGGTTTCCGGTTCGGGGGATCGTTTCTCCCTCAGTGTCGCCCGACGGCGGCTCGGTGGCGTTCTCGGCGCTCGGGGATCTTTGGATCATGTCCTTGGGCGAAAGCCCGGAACGTATCACAGACGATCCTTGGGTGGAGGTGGATCCGGCGTGGTCCCCGGACGGACGCTCGCTCGTATTTGCCTCCGACCGCGAGGGGGAAGTGGACCTCTGGCTCCGCGACGTGGACACCGGCGAGGAGCGGCGCATCACGGAAGGCGGAGGAAGGGCGGCGGCTTGGTCTCCGGGCGGACGCCAGATCGCGTTCATCGGAGGCTCGGAGGGCGGACTTCGGGTCCTCAACATGTCGACCGGAGAGGCTCGAACGATCCGATCCGGCTTGAACAATCCGGGACGGCCGACCTGGTCGCCCGATGGATCCCATATCGGAGTGTCCGCTCACTGGCGCTACTCCACGCGGTTCCGGGAGGGGGTGAACCGTGTGCTCCTGATGCCGGTTCTCCGTCCTGCGGCCGAAGACCAAGATCTCGCGATGGTCGACGGCACGCCGGAGCAGGTTCCCAACGGATCATACAGTGACCTGGCCGCGTGGGGATTGGCTCAGGCCGGAGACGTGGATCTTCCTCCTGAGCCAGTGCTGCAAGGGGGAGAGCGCATGCTCGACTTCGGGCCCCACAGCTCCGTGGGCACCCGTTCTACCAGTGGCCCGATCTGGTCTCCCGACGGGCAGTGGATGGCCTACGTTTCGACGGGAGTTCTCTGGGTGATCCCGGTTACCGCGGGCGGAGATGCTTCCGGGCCCCCTAGGCGGCTGACCAACGAGGTGTCGGACGATCCGTCGTGGGTGGGAGACTCCGAGTCTCTGGTCTATCTCACGACCGACCGACTCAGGAGAGTCTGGTTGCGTGACGGACGCATTGAGGACATTCCGATGGACCTCACGTGGGAGCGCAAAGTGACCGAGGGGCGCATGGTCATCCACGCTGGAGGACTGTTCGATGGGACCTCCGACCGGATTCGACGCAATGTGGACATTGTCGTCGAGGGAAACCGGATCGTCGCGCTGGAGAGCCACAACGAATCCCGTCACCGGGGTCGAGTGGTGGACGCTTCCGACGGTGTCGTGTCTCCAGGACTGATCGAAATGCACACTCATGGAGGTCTTTCGTCTGGGGAGCAGATGGGACGTCTCTGGCTTTCGTTCGGAGTCACGACGATCCGGACGCCCTCGTCCGATCCCTACGAAATGGTCGAGGGTCGTGAGTCCACGATCTCCGGGAGGCGCATCGGGCCCCGTATCTTCGGCACAGGAGGCAGCGTCGAC
>Ga0310120_10003096_pt1 | contig 11944 bp, 7 predicted proteins | sample CB27_AW_983_MG_FD_203506 | JGI IMG/M metagenome (GOLD analysis project Ga0310120, IMG submission 203506) | Marine microbial communities from Western Arctic Ocean, Canada - CB27_AW_983 | ecosystem: Environmental > Aquatic > Marine > Oceanic | place: Canada: Western Arctic Ocean | collected... | reverse complement strand
CAGGAAAACTTCCTCCTCGGGAATCTGGTCTCCCGGATTCCGGGGATCGAAATCGCGCTCAAAATTGCTGTTGATTCCATCGGCCTCTCCGGGGGAGGGAGTATAAGTCAATCAAGGACAGATGGGATTGAGGCAATCGGGATAGACCGGATCCAGGGGGTCAGTTCCGCAGTTCGGCCACGGCGGAGCCGGCGGTCCGCCACCGCTGAACAGGGTCGAGAGCATCATCACAGCATCGGAAACATCTGAACTCAGACCACTGTCGAAATCACAGGCATTCTGGCAGGGGGGTGGTGGACCCGATGCGAAGAGCCAGAAGAGATGGAAGATCACATCTGCGATGTTAAAAGTAGCATCATTGTTACAGTCGCCGCGAATGAACTCCGGGGGGGGAGGAGTTCCACTGCAGGAGAGCTCAAAGGTGGCATTCAAGATGCAACTGGTAGGGAAGCAGATCCCGACGCATGCGACCTGAAATCCGGTCAATAACGCTTCCGTTCCATCCGGAGGAGCAGCTGTGGAACCCAGGTCAACAATGAAAGTCTCGCCCGGGAATGCATAGGCAGAAAAGAGGATGCAGCCGGTTCCAAAGGGATCGTCTTCGAAGATCCCGCACTCCTCAAACAGCGGCGGTGGAGGCTGAGCTGCCGCAGGTGACGAGGCGAACAGCAACGCCACGATCAGCAAGGCGAAGCCCAGAGGAAAGGTAATCGATGAGTTCTGATGGAGATGGTTCATGGTCAGCCTTCCCTTCAACCGATAGAACTCTTCACGGAAGATTCAAATTGACGAGTGTCTCCATTATACATGCGGTCACCGCCATGAGATATCGAGTCCTGAGGATCTCGAATCCGCCAGATTCGCTTCATTCTGTGGCCGTGAACTCGCATCATGGCCTGCGACACTTCAGCCGCTGTGGCTCTGGGTACATGAAGTTGCTTTCAGGGAAAGATGGTCGATGAAGATCGGAGTTCCGCGGGAAGTCTGGCCCGGCGAATGCCGCGTGGCTGCATCACCCGCCAATGTCAAACGACTCCAGAAACTGGGCTTCTCGGTGCTGGTCGAGACAGGTGCAGGATTGGCTGCCAGTTTCGATGATGACAGTTACCGCAAGGCAGGGGCTCAGATCCTCGATGGCGCAGCAGCCATCTGGGAGCAGTCCGATATCGTCATCAAGGTGCGCGCACCGATGAAGCATCCAGATCTGGGAACGGATGAGGCCGATCTTCTTCGTGAAGGCGGCACGCTGATCAGTTTCATCTGGCCTGGCCAGGAGGAAGAACTGGTTCAGAAACTCGCATCCAGAAAGGCCACCGTGCTGGCGATGGATTGTGTGCCTCGGATCAGCCGCGCCCAGAAGCTCGACGCCCTCTCTTCAATGGCCAACATCGCTGGCTATCGCGCAGTTCTGGAGGCAGCCCATCACTTCGGCAGCTTCTTCACGGGGCAGATGACCGCAGCTGGAAAGGTGCCTCCGGCGAAGGTGATGGTGGTGGGAGCCGGCGTCGCAGGTCTTGCCGCGATCGGTGCGGCACGTGGTCTCGGTGCCATCGTTCGTGCCTTCGACACCCGTCCCGAAGTGGAAGAACAGGTGCACTCGATGGGCGCCGAGTTCCTCACGGTGAAGTTGGAAGAAGATGGAACCGGCTCCGGGGGCTATGCCAAGCAGATGAGCCAGGCTTTCATCGATGCCGAACATGCACTGTTCGAGGAACAAGCACATGACATAGACATCATCATCACGACCGCACTGATCCCTGGAAAGCCGGCGCCCCTACTGATCACCGAACAGGCAGTGAAGAACATGAAACCCGGATCTGTGATCGTTGACCTGGCAGCAGAGCGTGGTGGAAACACTGCCGGTGCTGTCGCCGATCAGGTGATCGAGAGCCACGGAGTGACCATCATCGGCTACACCGATCTTCCCAGCCGAATGGCCAAGGTCTCCAGCAATCTCTATGGCAACAACATCTGTCACCTGCTCGACGACATGGGAGGTGCCGAAGGCTACAAGGTGGATGAAGATGATGAGGTGGTGCGAGGATCACTGGTTCTCAACGAGGGACAGATGAGATGGCCCGCTCCCGTCAAGAAAATCACCGAGGAAATGAAAGCGTCTGATCCCGCTCTACAGGAATCCACAGCGGTTGCTCCCGCCGAGAAGAAGGATCGAGGTCCTCTGGCGCTGTTGTTGATCGGCCTGGCGCTGATCGCAGTGGGTTGGTCCGGGGATACTGGGTTTCTTCATCAGGTGACGGTGTTTGTTCTGTCCTGCTTCGTCGGCTATCAGGTGATCTGGAATGTCAGCGCTTCTCTCCACACCCCCCTGATGAGTGTCACAAACGCCATCAGCGGCATCATCATCGTCGGCGGAATGTACCAACTCGGTGGATCACTCGAAAAACCAGAGACGATCCTTGGTGTCGTTGCGGTTCTGTTTGCCACCATCAACATCGCGGGCGGATTTCTGGTCACCCAGCGCATGCTGAAGATGTTCCGGAGATGAGGGGCAGGAGATGATTCCTTACGGAGCGATCCTCAGTTCCTACCTGGTGGCGGCGGTGCTCTTCATCCTGAGCCTCGGTGGATTGTCCCACCAGAAGACTTCCCGCCGTGGAAACCTGTACGGAATCATCGGCATGGCGCTGGCTGTCGGTGCCACGGCATTGTTGATCCTCGGCAAGGTGCAGTTTCCGGAAGGGCTGGCCGAGAACTTCCGCGACATACTTCTGGATGATCCGACAACCTCCAAGGTTTTCGCGGCTGCGATCGGAATCGGCGCATTGATCGGTTCCATCCTGGCCGCAAGAGTCGCGATGACAGCGATGCCGGAAATGGTCGCAATCCTGCACAGTTTTGTCGGTTTGGCGGCAGTGCTGGTCGGCATCTCCACCTACCTCGGTCCGGGGATCCTGGTTCCAGAGGGCGGTGAGTTGGTTCACAACATCGAGATCTACCTCGCTGTCTTCATCGGAGCGATCACCTTCACCGGTTCAGTGCTGGCATTTCTGAAGTTGCGTGGAAGCGTCTCCGGTAAGCCACTCACCTTACCCGGGCGACACCTGCTGAACCTGCTGATGGTCGCAGCGTGCATCTATCTGTCGATCGGGTTCGTGACTGCTGAGAGCCCTACGGCGTGGCAACCGCTGCTGTGGATGACCCTCATCGCCTGTGTCATCGGCTTCCACATGGTGGCTGCCATCGGCGGCGCGGACATGCCGGTGGTGGTGTCGATGCTCAACAGTTATTCCGGTTGGGCTGCGGCGGCTACCGGATTCATGCTCAAGAACGACCTTCTCATCGTCACAGGTGCGCTGGTCGGCTCATCCGGCGCCATCCTCAGTTACATCATGTGTCGTGCCATGAACCGATCCTTTATCAGTGTCATCCTCGGTGGCTTCGGTACCGATGGAGGTGGCGGAGGGGGAACGGCAGCTGCCAGGGATCACGGCGAGGTGACCACTTTTGATGTCGATGAGATGGTCGAGGCGATGCGGGAAGCATCGGAGATCATCATCGTCCCGGGTTACGGCATGGCGGTAGCCCAGGCGCAGCACTCTTTGAGCCAGATGGTCGATTTTCTGAAGGAAAAGGGAAAGACGGTTCGTTTCGGGATCCACCCGGTGGCAGGCCGCTTGCCCGGACACATGAACGTGTTGCTGGCGGAAGCCAATGTCGATTACGACATCGTGCTCGAGATGGATGAGATCAACGGCGATTTTCCTGCTACCGATCTGGTGATGGTGATCGGTGCCAACGACATCGTCAATCCAGATGCACTGGAAGATCCGAACAGTCCCATCGCCGGCATGCCGGTGCTCGAGGTGTGGAAATCGGAAACAGTAGTGGTGATGAAGCGCAGCATGGGAACCGGCTATGCAGGTGTGCAGAATCCACTCTTCTTCAAGGACAACAGTCGGATGTTGTTTGGCGATGCGAAGGAAGTAGTGGACCAATTGATGACTGGATTGCGAAGCCACTGAAGATGAACATCTATCCAACCCTTGCCAGTTTCGGGTCGGGCGAGATGTTGCCCTTGCTATTGATGATGCTGGGAATGCTCCTGTCGGGCATGGTGTTGCTCTGGTTTCTTCTCGGCCTGGCACTCAAGTACTGGGGCTCACCGAAGGGTGTTCGAGTATTTGCCTATCTGGTTTCCATCCTCGGGTTACTGGTGCTGCTTGGTATTCATGATGATTGGTCGCTGATGGTGGGAACACTATTCTGGCTGACCGCCTCGGTTCGCAGTTGGCTCATCTATCGCCACCTGAATCGTGAAGCATGAGATTGTATTCATTGCCGCTGATTTTATTGTGTCTGGGCGCACCCACCGTTGGCGATGAACTTCGTGTGATGACATGGAATGTGCATTACTTCGTTCCGGTGACCGTGGATGCACAGGGAAAGACAGTTGCTGCTGCAGGAGGAGCCCGATCGGTCGTCGATGGGATCGTCATGGCGGCCAGGCGGTACGACCTCGACGCCATCGCCTTGCAGGAAGCCACCCCGAGGAAACATGTGATGGAAGCGGCGCGCCGGCTTGGCTGGCAGGTCCGTTGGTTTCGAGGCGGCTGGACAGGGGACGGCTGGAAGCAAGGTTTTCCAGGTGCCATCCTGACTCGCCTTCCGATACTCGAGAGTCGAGATCGTCCAGATCTGGCTCCGTACTCGATGGACGATACATTCTCGCGAACTCTGGGCGAGGTCATCGTGATTCACCGGGGGAAGCCGGTGGTGTTGATGACTGCACACATGCTCCCATCGTGGAAGAACACCACGGATATCCGACTGCGCGAGATCGCCGCGATCGAGCGGGCATCGCGCAGGCATCTGCAACAGAACCGTTCGGTGATCGTCATGACAGATGCCAATCACCAGCCAGATACTCCCGAGTATCTGGCCTGGGAAAAGGCAGGTTTTGTCGATGCATATCTTGCTTCTGGTGGAGATCCTGAGGCAGGTCTGACCTGTCCTAGCTCTTCACTGACCGAGCGAATCGACTACATCTGGGTGGCAGGTCAACTGGCGAACCAGATAGAGAAGTCGCATCCACTGACCGACAGCGAGTTTCATATTGATCGTGATCTCTCCGCAGATGCAGCCCTCAGTGATCATGTTCCGGTGATCTGCATCTTGCGAACAGTGTTGCGTTAGAGAGTTCTGGTCGAGGTTCTCTTTCAACAGTTGCGAGCCTAGCTGGAAGATTGATGCACTATTTCATGTCAATTCCCTCCCCGAACCCCCTGCCAATCTTGCGTAGTGGAACCTGATTCTCATCTGGAGCGTTCATGCAGATGGGAAGTGGAGCCAAGGTTTTCGGCAATCGGCCTTCAGGGGTAGGCCTGTCGGAAGTGGGGCTTCTGCGAGGGGCCAGCAGGAAGGCGACCGATGAGGGCGAGGGAGAGCACTCCGAATCAATTGACGGGAAAACGGGCCATTCTGGCCTGGAAGCCCGAGCAACCGGGGGAGGAATTTGAACTCATCCGAAAACGGCTGGAAATAGCCGGGATGACGGTCGAAATCGCGATGACGGTCAGCGAAATCAAACAGATCCTGGACAATCATCGAAAAAGCAACACCGTGCCGGATCTTCTCGTATCACACCTCCATTTTCCCTCAATAAAAGCTGTTGGCCTGAATCGCTGGGTAAAAAGACGCATATCCAGAGATCATCCCGACAAGACGGTTTCCACTGTCGTCGTCACGCCACATCTCCTCGGAGCAGATCTGACTCAGTTTTGCATCGATGTCGATGCTGACCAGATGATTCTCATCGATGATGTGAAGTACGATATTGAATCGGTGGCGATACAAGCGCTGAAGCAGAGCAGCAGACCAAGACCGCAACCAACCATCATCGTTCATACCAATCGAGCGGGACTGTTTGATGAGCTTCATGATCTGCTCAGGGCGCACCATCAACAAGCCGTCAAATTCGAAGAGCATCACATCGCCAACATCACCAATGTGGGTGGAGTCTTCGTCATCGATGAGAGATTGATCGATGATCTCGGAATCAAAACGGAGAAGCTGGCAAAATTCACGGGCCTTGTGATTATTCTGGATAGCTTGCAAGGCCAGGACGGCAAGGACATCGATGAGCGAATTCAAAAATGGCTATTTCAGGGAGCCATCGACTGCTTGCCCCCAGAACCCTGTGCATCCGAAATCGCCAATCGTTGTCTCAGTGCTCGGCGGAATCGCGCAAGAATTGTTCTTGAAGAGCAGCTAATAACCAACATCGGCAAGTCCGCTATTGAAGAAATCAATAATCCTTACGGGCAGCTTTTCGATGGTAGGTTGGATGCTTGCTTGATCCATAATCAGAACAAGGAAATCATCCTTGCAAACGCCACTGCTGCAGAGATGTTTGGATACGACCGAGATACCTTGAAGACTATGAAAATAGGGGAACTTCATCCCACTGGAATGACCGATATGAGGCAAAGGGACTACGAGGAGTACCTGAAGCACAAGAAACTCAAGTTCGAAACCAAGTTCGAGAAAGCGAATGGTACTAAATTCGCAGCTGTCGTCTGTGCAAGGTCTGTAGAGGTTCCCGACTTACCTGGTCAGATCCTTACTCTTTCAGAGATCCGAAGCCTGGAGCATTCGAAATACATCGGAAACACCCTGATCAACCTGTTCAATGCGGATGCGTCCAACATCGACCCGGACATTGATGCAGCGATCGGAGAAATGGGCATGCTCCTCGATGGGATCGAGGCGATCTCGGTCTACTGCAAGGATGAAACTGTAGAAGATGAAACCAAGGTCAATCTGAGACATGCATGGGAATCGGGGACGGGATCCATCGCAATAGATGACGAAAAAGCTAGCAACCGGGATGTGCCTGATCTCATCCGTTGCTTCGAAAGTGGAAAACTTGAACTCGACACCTCATCCGCGGTGGACCCGAAACACTGGAAGGAAGCCTGTTACCAGTTGCGATGCCTGATCGGAAATAAGCGAAGAACTGGACACATTGCCTTTCCACTCAAGTTCAACCAACGAGTTTCTGGGATCATGGTCGTTGTGCTCGATGAGATGATGGAATGTACGGGTAGAGAGTCCGAGTTCCATCACCAGATGATCACCAGGACCGGTGATCAGGTGGCGTGCATGCTCGCAGCAGCTTTTCATCGACGATCCGAATCGCAGAATGCCCAATACATATTTCAGGAAGACAAGACACACGCAATCAACAATCTGGCCGAAGGAATCGCGCACGATTACCAGAATCTACTCACCGCCATCCTTGGACACACCTCTGCTCTGCTGAGAATCAATGGACTTCCCGAAGGCGTCAAGAAATCGTTGCTCTGTGTCGAAGGGGCTGCGATCCGAGGTGCTGGCCTGAGCACCACCATCCGTGATCTATCGAAACCATCGGGAAAGAAGGGGGCATTTCACCTCCACGATAAGGTTTCTGAGGTGGTTCATCTGTTGAAGCCCATTCTCGATCCAAAAATCAACATCGATCTTTATCTCGAAGCTGACTCGGATGTTGTTTTTGGGGATTCAGGGCAGGCGCATCAGGTCTTCATGAACTTGATCTTGAATGCAAGCCAGGCGATGAAGGCGACTCGTCCTGATGGCACCATCACCATCACGTCTTCGATAAGAAGGCGGCCAGGATACAATCTTGAAAATGGCAATTTGATTGAACTCAGCATCAGAGATCAGGGCCCAGGTGTTGATGATGATCATCTGATGAAGATCTTTGATCCCTACTTCTCAACAAAAGACTCTACTGAAAAAGGAACGGGGCTCGGTCTGTGGGTCGTAAAGAAAATACTCAGAAATCATGGCGGAAAAGTGAAAGTAAAATCCGCCAGTACTGGAGCAACATTCTTCACAGAATGGCCACTCGAGGTTGATCTGGAGTGTTCTCATTCCAGTTCAGAAAAGGAAGTGATACCGGGTGAAGGTCGGGTGTTACTGGTGGATGACGATGTGCTGGTCAGAGAAACCTGCATGATGTTGCTTCAAACAATTGGCTACGAGGTCAAAACCGCGTGCGATGGGGTCGCCGCGTACAAACTCTACGCAAAAATCTGGGACCAGATCGATTATGTACTTCTGGATCAAAAAATGCCCCGGATGTCAGGATCGGAGTGCCTGAAAAAACTGGTGCTCATCAATCCCGATGTGAAGGTGATTCTCACCAGTGGCAACCTGATCAAATCGATCGACCCGGACCTGGAGGACAACATCGTTGGTAACTTGCCGAAGCCATACACCATCCAGGTGCTTTCCGAGGTGATGGAACAGGCAGCGCTGGATCTTGCCACGTGAGTCCAGTCCTGGCACAAGTGGCAAGGGATGCATGCGAATCAGCGTCAGGAAAGCGGATCCTGGGCCTTCTATGTGCTTGCTAGGCCCAATTCCCGTTGTTAGCATCGTTAGTGGGCTTATCTAGACGACCTATACGATCATGAAGTGCTCGGAAGCTGGTCGCTTGCCGGATCACCGCAAGTGCCGGGTTTTCAGCGCAGCCCTGGGACGAACCGATGGGATCACCGGAGAAACCTCCCGTGATCTCGGGGGTTCCTCGGTATGTGCCCGCCAGGTATGTACGAACGCATGGAATACGTCGAGGGAACGGCGCATTCCGGAAAGGGATCCATCGATGCATGGACTCACGCAGCGCAGCGGATGGCTGTTGCGCATACACCTGATCGCATTGCTCACCGTGGCAGGGTTACTCCCTGTTCACGGCCAGTCGGTGGTATCGCCAACGGCTCCAGCAGAGGACCAGGTTGCTGCCGCGATGGATGCGAACCGGGCCAATGTTGTTGATCTCGAATTCACCGAGTTCTCCGACGGCGAACTGGTTGTCGAGGTCGATCTTCCTCGCTTCGGAATCGCCACTCTCAGCCTTTATCCGCACAGTTTACGAAGTGATCAGTTTCAGTTGCTCGTCGATGACGGCACCTCTCTGGTGCAGCACCCGGCACCCCCTGTCAGAACCCGAAAGGGAGAGGTGCTGGAGATTCCAGGATCCAGGGTCAGGGGCAGTTTTCATGATGGCCGTCTGACCGCCATCGTGCTGGCCGGCGATCAGGTCTGGTCGATCACTCCCACCGTGGATCTGGGATTTCCAGGCTCGGGTTCCTGGCATGGCATCGTCGAGGCTGTCGATGAGCTGAATCTTGGATATGAATGCGGTACTCCCGATGTCCCGGTTCCTCCCGGTGGTGGCACAGGAGGATCGACGCAATCATTTGGAACCACCTACTATCTGACTGAAATCGGTATCGATTCCGATTTCGAGTATTACCAGATCAATGGCTCCAACATCAATAACACCGTGGGGGACATCGAGAATGTCATGAACGGTGTCGAAACGGTGTATGAAGATTCCAGCATCGTCATCTCCTACGAGATCACCGTCATCATCGTCAGAACCACCAGCGCAGATCCGTACGGTTCCATCACATCTCCAGGAACTCTGCTGAATACATTTGGCAATGTCTGGAGCACTGCACCTGAAAACCAGATTCAAAGGGATGTGGCCCACTTCTTCACCGGAGTGAACATCGATGGCGGCACCATCGGCATTGCCAGCCTCTCTGTCATCTGCACCGGCAACGGTTTCGGTCTATCGCAGTCACGCTTCACCAACAATTACAACCGTCGAGTGGCGCTGACCGCTCACGAACTGGGACACAACTGGTCCGCCCAGCATTGTGATAATTCTGGAACCTGCCGCATCATGTGTTCGGGTCTGGGAGGCTGCAGCGGCATCAATCCGCTCACCTTCACGACGGGTCCCACTGGCCAGATCGTCAACCACAGAAACTCTCGTAGTTGTCTCTCTAGCCAGATTCCTGAACTGTCGTTGCCGTTCATCGATGAGTTCACGACCAGTGCGATCGATTCAGGCCGTTGGACCTACAACGAGGGTGGTCTGGCGACCACCATCGCCAGTGGTGAGCCGAGTTCGCCCTACTCCCTGAATCTTGATCGATCAGGAACCGGAATCTATCAGTATGACGAGATCCGCACCAACACCATCCTGCTCGGTGGAACGGTGCCGACGCTTCAGTTCTACAGCAACCACTCAGGAGTCGAAAACGGCGAGGAACTGGTCGTCGAATATCTCAACAGCGCTCTCGACTGGACCGAACTGGATCGCATCGTTTCTGACGGGACCAATCCGGGCGGCTTCAGCGTCCACACCTTCTCGCTGCCGGTCAATGCACGCCACAATAACTTCCGGCTGCGCTTTTTCACGGCAACCAACGAGACTAACGACGACTGGTACATCGACAATGTTTCGATCACCGATGGTCCTCCACCTCAGCAAGACCCGCCCCAGATCATGTCCATCATTCCTCCGAGTGGGCCGACTACCGGAGGAACCTTCATCACCATCACGGGGCAGTTCTTCAGCCCCGACATCCTGGTGCTGTTCGGTGGTTCCATTGTGGACAACCTGACCTACATCAGTGCCACTGAACTGATCGGCTATGTTCCTTCAGCCAATTCACCCGGACCGATCTCGGTGATCGCCAGCCAGGCTTCTGGCAGCGATCTGCTCGATCCTGGTTTTCTCTATACCGAGGAATTCATCATTCACGATAGCGGCAGCGGAGCTCCTGGAGGCTCTGCCGATGTCACGGTCAGTGCCGATCACGACACCATCATCTCTGGCTACTCGCTGGCCATCGATTTCGATCCTGCAGATCTGGTCATCGTTGCGGTGGGTGAGAGCGGATCGATTGCCGTGGGTGCCGATTTCTTCCAGGCGACCATCAATAACGATGCCGGTGCCAGTGGTGGCTGGTGGACTCTCGGCGTGGTGCTCACCTTCAACGGATCGGTGACGATTCCGCCGTCAGCTCAGACAATCCTTTGCACCGCCTCATACATCGTGCAACCGACCGTTCCCGTGGGAACTCGGATCGTCGTTGGCCCGGTCGATGGAGTCGGAATCCCTCCCACCGAGAATCTACTCAGTACGCCGGCCGGGGTAGCGGTGCCACCGCTGCTCGAAGCGGGCCTGATCTCGGTAGGAACCAGTCTGTTCCTGCGCGGAGATGGCAACGGAGATCTCACCGTCGATGTCGCCGATGCCGTGTTCATCCTGGCCTATCTCTTCAGCAGTGGTCCAGGGGATTGTCTCGATGCCATGGATGTCAACGATGACGGCGCCAACAACATCGCCGATGCGATCTCAGCACTCAACTTCCTGTTTGCTGGCGGTGCAGCCCCGCCTGCGCCGTACCCGACGCCGGGATCGGACCCGACCGCCGATTCGCTCGATTGCGACAACTAGAAAACTGACGACGGAGACCTGGTTCAGTCGTGCCCCCGGATCACAAGGATCCGAGAGCCTGGACCATGTCTCCGTTGCTTTTTTCCAGCGCCTCGCACAGTGCCGCCAGCGTCGCCCCGGCCTGCTGAGCTCTCGCCAGCAGTTGCAGGATCACTCGCAGTCCTTCACCCGAGAACTTCTTCGTCAAGCTGCGCCAGGTTCGATCCTGATCGGTGGACAGGCCCAGACGACCCATCGACATCTCGAGCTGTCGGATGGCGCCTTCGATGCTGGCCAGAGGCATGGCGAGGATCGCTGCATCGATGGGGATGGGGGCGTTGATGGTCTGCCCCGTTTGTGGCTGTAACTGCGCCCACACCTCACCGAGCAGCATCTCGAGAGCTTCAGGGCCATTCTTTGCATCTTCTGTTGCGTCATTGCCCTTGTGCATCGGCGGTTCGGAGCCTTCCTCGACACAGGCGCGATCGATCTCGATCCTCACGATCCCGGCACGAGCCAGCTCGACCGGCCTGTGATCGATCGGGTCGAGCACCCGCTCCACGATGCCATGCAACCCGCGAGCGCCTTCTTCGGTGGCGATCGCCATCTGGGCGATCGACTGCATCGCCTCTTCATTGAAGGTCAGTTCGATGCCGTGTGCGGCCCAGAACTGTTTCTTTT
>Ga0310120_10003083_pt1 | contig 11971 bp, 6 predicted proteins | sample CB27_AW_983_MG_FD_203506 | JGI IMG/M metagenome (GOLD analysis project Ga0310120, IMG submission 203506) | Marine microbial communities from Western Arctic Ocean, Canada - CB27_AW_983 | ecosystem: Environmental > Aquatic > Marine > Oceanic | place: Canada: Western Arctic Ocean | collected... | reverse complement strand
CTCGAGGTCGTTGAAGTTCCCGGCGTCAATCTGGTCCAGCGGCGCATACCGGGTGTTGGCCAGGTCACCGCCGTAGGTCGGCCACTCGCCGGTATCGGTCGAGGGCATGGCCGACTGTGCCGACAGACCCACGGAAAACCACGCCTGGGCGGTGGCGACGACCAGCGCGAGCAGCGCGCGGCGCGCATTGACAGTCATCAGGTGGGTAACAATAGCACTCGTCGGAGGGCCCGGGGCGAGAGTGAGGTGTGTCATTCCCGATTGCCACAGCGCGACGGCTCCGGTAGCATCCACACGGGTTCCTCTAATCAGTCAGAGTGGTGATGAAAGATACGATCGCGGTCGTCGGTCGGATCGTCCGGAGGCGACGGGGGGTGGTGATCCTGCTCCTCGCCCTCTGTGCGCCGGGCGTCGCTGTCGCGAGCGATCTGGCGGACGCCGCGCAGCGCCGCGATCTCGTGGCCGTTGATCAGCTGTTGACCGGCGGCGTCGACGTCGACGCCGCCCAGGCCGATGGAACGACGGCGCTGGCCTGGGCGGCGCACTGGGACGACCTCGATACGGTCCGGCGGCTTGTCGCCGCTGGCGCCGACGTGAATCGGGCGACCGATCTGGGGGTCACCCCGCTGATGCTGGCGGCCGTCAACGGCAGCGCTGCCGTCGTGCAGGCGCTCATTACCGCCGGCGCGAACCCGGCCGCGACGCGCGAGACCGGTGACACGGCCCTGATGCTGGCCGTGCGGTCTGGCAGCGTACCTTCCGCGCGGCTGCTGCTGGATAGCGGCGCGGACCTGAACGCCACGACCGCCGGCGGTCAGACGGCGCTGATGTGGGCGGCGGCCGAACGACATCTGGCGGTGGCCCGGCTACTAGTCGAGCGTGGTGCCGACGTGCAGGCTCGCACGCGTGTCGATGCGCGCGAGGGACGACCGGGCGGCATTGTGCGCGAGGCCAGAGTGCTCAGCGAGAACGAGGCGGTGAATCCCGCGGGGCTGCCTCGCGATGGAGACGGCGACCCGCCACGACCTGAGGGGGGGTTCACCCCACTGCTCTACGCGATTCTCGTTGGCCACCAGGACGGCGTGGACCTGTTGCTCGACGCCGGCGCGGATGTGAACGAGCAGGCGCCGGACGGGGTCACGGCCCTTATGCTGGCGCTGACCAAGCGTCACGAGGCGATGGCCCTCGGTCTGCTCGAGCGGGGGGCAGATCCGACACCCGCCGAGGCCGGCTACACCGCGCTCCATGTGGCGGCGGTGACGGGTCAGTTGAGCGCGGCGCGGGAACTCCTGGCGCGTGGGGCGGATCCGAATGCTCGGATGCTCCGTCCCCAGCGACTGACCAACGCGTTCGAGATCGGCGTGTTGCAATCACCCGGGTCCGGGCGGGTCATACAGATCGGGTCGACGCCGTTCATCAGCGCCGCCAAGGTGGCGGATGCCGCGGTGATGCGGTTGCTGTTGGACGCGGGGGCTGACCCGGGGCTGACGACCAACGACGGCACGACCGCGGTGATGATGGCCGCCGGTCTCGGCAAGCGCGCGGCGCAGGAAATCACCTACTACCAGTGGGACGAGACAAAAGCGATCGCGGCGTTGCAAGTGGCGCTCGACGCGGGAGTCAACATCAACGCCGCGAATGAACACGGCGAGACCGCCTTCCATGCCGCCGCCTATCACAACGCGAACGACGTGATTCGGTTTCTGGTCACGGCCGGCGCGCGCATCGATGCCATGAATGCGGCACGACAGACCCCGCTACGGATCGCCGAGGGGCACTTGATCTGCTGCACCACCTTCGCGCGGCACGAGGAAGCCGCACGCGTGTTGCGGGAACTGGGCGCCGACCCGGATACGGGCGTCCAACTGACGTTCGGGTTGACCGCCTTTGGCGACTCGGACAGCCCGTCGCGCTGACTCATGAACGTGACCATGCACGGCACGCAAGCTCGTATCCGCCGCGCACCAAGGGCACGCCTGAGCCGAGGCGTCGTGACGACGGTCATGGCCGTCCTGTGCCTCGGGCCGACCGGCGTCGCCCCGGCCGCCGCGCAGACTGCGGCGGCAGTAGACTCGCCGCGGGCCGTGCTCGATCGCTACTGCGTGACCTGTCACAACGAGCGCACCCTGGCTGGCGGTCTGGCGCTCGACACGGCCGACCCCGGCCAGGTCGGTCATGACCCGGCCTTGTGGGAGAAGGTGCTTGGCAAGCTACGCACCGGCATGATGCCGCCGGACCGGCGACCGCGGCCGGACGCGTCGACCTACACGTCGCTGGTCTCGTATTTCGAGACGGCGCTCGATCAGACCGCCGCCCTCGCCTCCAACCCCGGTCGTCCGGCCGCGCACCGGCTGAACCGCGCTGAATACACGAACGCGGTGCGCGACCTGCTGGGGCTCGAGATCGATGGCCGTGCGCTACTGCCGGCTGACGAGTCGGGCTACGGGTTCGACAACATTGGCGACGTGCTCTCGTTGTCTCCGGGATTGCTCGAACGCTATCTGTTGGCCGCCGCAAAGATCAGCCGCCAGGCAGTCGGCGACCCGACGTTGCGGCCCACCACCGCCATCTACAAGACCTCGCCGCTGCTGGCCCAGAACACTCGGGTCAGCGACGACCTGCCGCTTGGGTCCCGCGGCGGTCTCGCCGTCGAGCATCACTTTCCGCTCGATGGCGAGTATCTCCTGAAGGTGAGTCTGCGTGGCCGGGCTCGGGCGCCGCATCAGCTCGAGATCCGGATCGACCGCGAACGGGTGGCGACCTTCGCGCTGGGCGACCGCCCGACGCTCGAGGTCAGTCTACCCGTCACCGCCGGCACCCGGTTGGTGGGGGTCTCGTTCGCCGGCTTCATCGGGCAGTCGTTGCCGGTCGATGCCCGTCCGCCGCCGCCCCCGATCACCAGTTTCACCTACACGTTGTACCCGAACGACCCCGCGGTGGAACAGGTGGAAATCCTGGGGCCGTACAACGGCGTGGTGCCGGCCGACACCCCCGCGCGGCAACGGATCTTCGTGTGTCGCCCGTCGTCCACCGCGCCAGCGGAGGACGCACGGGGCTGTGCCAGCGAGATCGTGGCGTCGCTCGCCACCCGCGCGTATCGTCGTCCCGCCACCGAGGCGGATGTCGCCGCGCTGATGGCCGCCTACGACGCCGGGCGGCGCGACGGGGGTGGGTTCGAGGACGGGATCCGCTGGACCATCGAGTCGATCCTCGTCTCGCCGAAGTTCCTGTTCCGCATCGAAGACCAACCGGCGACGGCGACCGCCGGGGCGCCGTATCGGATCAGTGATATCGACCTAGCCGCGCGGCTGTCGTTCTTTCTCTGGAGCAGCATTCCCGATTCCGAGCTCATCGACCTGGCGACTGAAGAACGTCTCTCGGATCCGGACGTGCTGGAGCAGCAGGTACGCCGGATGCTGGCCGACCCACGGTCCCGCTCGCTGGTCGAGAACTTCGCGGGGCAATGGTTGTATCTGCGGAACCTGCCGTCGGTGGCGCCCGACGCCACCCAGTTTCCGGAGTTCGACGACAACCTCCGCGACGCCTTCCGTCGCGAGACCGAACTGTTTTTTGATGACCAGCTCCGCGGTGACCACGGCGTGCTCGACCTGCTCAGCGCGGACCACACCTTCGTCAACGAACGATTGGCGCGCCACTACGGGATTCCAAACGTGTATGGCGGCCATTTTCGTCGCGTGACCTGGCCCGCGGACGACGACCGGCGAGCCGGTCTGCTGGGGCACGGGAGTCTGCTGACGGTGACGTCGTATCCGCACCGGACCTCGCCGGTCGTGCGGGGCAAATGGCTGCTCGAGAATCTGCTCGGGGCGCCGCCACCACCGCCGCCGTCGGACGTGCCGGGGCTCGAAGAGCCCGTGGATCAGGAGCGGGCGGCCGGCATGCGCGAGCGGATGGCGCAGCATCGCTCGAATCCGGTGTGCGCCAGTTGTCACGCGCGGATCGACCCGCTCGGCTTTGCCCTCGAGAATTTCGACGCCGTCGGTCGATGGCGCGAGACTGAGGGGAGCGCCGGTACGGCAATTGACGCGTCCGGCGCCCTGCCCGACGGCGCGACGTTTGATGGCCCCGCGGCGTTTCGGGCGGCGTTGCTCGTCGAGCCTTGGGCCGGCGAGTTCACGCGAACGGTGACCGGCAAGTTGTTGACCTATGCGTTGGGTCGCGGGCTCGAGTCGTATGACGCGCCGGTCGTACGACAGATCATGCGGGACGCCGAAGCCGACGGACACCGCTGGTCGTCCCTGATCCTTGGTATCGTCAAGAGCGTGCCGTTCCAGATGCGCCGGGCTGACGCCGCGGCGCCGGGCGGTGTAGAAGTCGAGCAGGCAGGATTATGATCATTACCAAACGTTATCTCCCTCGCCGGACCGTGTTGCGTGGCCTCGGGGCATCGCTGGCGTTGCCGCTGCTGGACGGTATGGTCCCGGCCTTGTCGGCACAGCGGGCCACGGCCGCCAACCCGGTGCGGCGCCTCGGCGCCATCTATGTTCCCAACGGGGTCGAGATGCGGGCGTGGATACCGTCAGCCAAGGGCACTGCGCTCGAGTTGTCACCGATTCTGGGCCCGCTCGAGCCGGTGCGCGACCAGGTGTGCGTCCTGAGTGGGCTGGCCGACAAGCCGGCGATCCCCCTAGAGGGGGAAGGCGTGGGCGACCACGCCCGGGCCGCCGCCACCTGGCTGACCGGCGTGCACGCCACGAAAACCGAAGGGCCTGATATTCGCGCCGGTGTGTCGATGGACCAGATTGCGGCCCGCGAGTTGGGCAAGCAGACCCAACTGGCGTCGCTCGAGTTGGCGATCGACTCGGTCGAGGTGCTGGGGGCGTGTGACCAGGGCTACAGTTGCGCCTACACAAACACCATCGCCTGGCGGAATGCCACGACGCCGCTCCCGATGGAGAACAACCCGCGCGCCGTGTTCGAGCGGTTGTTCGGGGCCGCCGACAGCACCGACCCGTCGGCCCGGCTCGCCCGGTTACGGCAGGACCGCAGCATCCTGGATTTCGTGACTTCCGAGGCCAACGGTTTGGATAACAAACTGGGGGCGGGTGACCGACTCAAGATGGACCAGTATCTGGACGCGGTCCGTGACGTTGAACGGCGGATTCAGCGGGCCGAAGAGCAGAGCGACCGCGAGATACCAGTGGTCGAACAGCCGGTCGGGATTCCGGACACCTTCGAAGCGCACGCGCGCCTGATGTTCGACCTGCTGGCCCTGGCGTATCAGACCGACCTGACCCGCGTCAGCACGTTCATGTTTGGGAAAGAAGTCAGTGGTCGCTCATTCCCCGAGATCGGCGTCCCCGGTGGGCATCACGGCTACTCGCACCACCAGAACGACCCGAACAATCTGGCCATGTTGGCCAAGATCAACACGCACCATATCGCCCAGTTCGGCTACTTTCTCGAGAAGTTACGCGACACGCCCGACGGAGACGGGTCGCTGCTGGACCACTCGCTCTTTGTCTACGGCGCGGGTATCAGCGACGGCAACCTGCACTTCCACCTGGATCTGCCGACGCTGCTGGTCGGGGGCGGCGCCGGGCATCTCGAGGGCGGACGTCACCTCCAGTATCCGAGCGAGACGCCACTGACCAATCTCCACGTCAGCGTGCTCGACAAACTGGGGCTGCCGATGGAGAAGTTCGGCGACAGCAGCGGCCCATTGCCGTATCTCGCGGTCTAGCGGGCGTTCGATCGGGCCGATGGGAAAGACGTGTTCGGGCTGAACTGAGCGACGCTGAACCCCCGTCGAGCGTTTTGGCGGCTAGTGTCCCGTCTCAGAAGTTCGATACATCAGTCGCCGGCGGGGCATCCCGCGAACGCGTTGCTCGTCGGTCACAACTCCCCAATTCCCTCCCTCCTCACGCCTTTTCAGCCGCGCGCGCTACCGGCTTATGCACCGAATCACGGTTGCAGGACACTAGCCGGTGGCTGAAACAAGGTCCGCTGGGGTTTCTGACGAGGCGTTCGGCCGACAAGGCGCGACGAGGGAGCATGCAGGTGGCAGGTGACCGAGGAAGCAACGCTGTCAGGCGGACGGATCGGCGGGAAACCTAGGGCCTCCCCAGACAGGCGGAGCATTCTTCCGCCGACAGTGACGACTCGCACACGACGCGAAGCGCAGCTAGCGGCGCACCTGGTCGGCTCGCGAGAAAGCTCCGGCAGGCGGGACTCCGCGTCTCGGGCGGTGGGACGGCGGCGAACGCTCCGAGCGGCACCTGGCAGCCCACCTCTACTGTTTGGACGGCGGAGGCCAGCGTTGTGAGACCGTCCTGCACCGCGGCAACCGCCGAGGTGTAGTTCACCTCGAAACCCTGCGCCGACAGTTCCGCGCCGCGACACTCCTGCGCGAGACGGGATGGCGCTGGGTCGCCCCGGCGTTCCCGGTCTCGCTGCACCCGTTCCAGTTCCTCCTGACAGCGGGTGAACTCCTCCCGACGGGCGACGAGCCCGTCTTGCACTGACGAGAGCTGGCTCGCCTGTTCGTGGGCTACCGCCGCCGCCGCCGCGAGCGTTTCCAGACCCGATGTGCATTGCGCGAGCTGCGCGCTGGCCGGGACCGCGGTCAACAAGACGGACGCACCGAGGACGACAAGACGGAGGTCACGCTTCATAAGTCCTCCACATCAAGAGCACGAGTTCGGTTACGTGCGCGGTCGGTGTCATAGCCCGTTACCGAAGCTGCTTCAGGTAGTTCACGATCGACCACATGTCGTCGTCGGCGAACCGATCACCGAAGGCGACCATCACCGCCTCCTGGCCGCTGGTGAACCCATCGCGGATGGCGGTGAAAATCTCGCCGTCGCTCCCGCCGTGTTGCCAGACGGCATCCGTCAGGTTGGGCGGCCGCCGTCCGTAGGCGGCTGTGGCCGCGGCCAGGCGCCCGTCGCCTCGGCCGGTCGGGCCGTGGCAGGCGGCACATTGACGCGCATACAGGGCGGCGCCGGCCGCGATCGATGCCGGCGTGGCGTCGACCGGGTTCTGATGCGTTTGAGCCTCGACGTGCCCGTGCGGTTCAGCCGGGTGCGCCGTGGAGTCCAGCTCGCCCAACAGCGTGGCGGTGCTCTCACGCACCTCGCGGTCGCCCGCGATTCCGTCCGAGTAGACCGCCAGCGCCAGCGGCGTCTGTCCGCGGTTGTTTGTGGCCCGAGGGTCCGCCCCGCGGCCGATTAGCGTGCGCACCAGCGTGTCCATGCCGTGCGACGCGGCGGCGTGCAGGGCCGTATTGCCGGCGTCGTCAACGGCACGCACGTCGGCGCCCAGCTCCAATGCGGTGGTCACCGCCGCCAGCGCGAGGCGTTCCTCCGCCTCCGGGATCCGTGAGCCGCTGGCGGCGGAGGCCACGGGGTTGTAGGAAGAAAAGTCGCGCCGGTTCTTGATGAATGCGCTGCCGCCGCCGCGGCTGTAGCCGAGCCCGGCGGTCGCCATCAGCGGGGTGGTGCCGTCGCGGCTGGCGAGTTTTGGGTCTGCGCCTGCCTCGGCGAGCACCCGCATCATCTCCGTCTCCAGGAACTTCGCCGCGAGCCAGTAGGGCGTGGCGTCGACCCAGCGCGCCATCAGCGCGAAGTCGTGGCTCCAGCGACGGACCGGCGTGCCCTTCTCCAGCCGGGCGTTCGGGTCGGCGCCGTGAGCGAGCAGCGCGCGTACGAGCGGAACCCCGGCCTCGGGGTCGTCGCTTGCCACCCCACGGTCACGCAGGGTGCCGCGCACCACCGCCGCATGCAATGCGGTGTAGCCCAGAGGGGCGGCGTTGGGGTCTGCCCCCTGCTCCAGCAGCAGAGCCGCCACCGAACCCTGGCCACTGTGGGCGGCGATGATCAGCGCGGGGTTGCCGTCGGCCGTGGTGTCGTGGACGTTCGCGCCGGCGTCGAGCAGCCGTCGCGCCGATTCCCGATCGCCGGACCGGGCCGCGAACAGCAACGGGGTGCTCCCACCCTGGGGCACCTCTTCAAGCGCGATGCCGCTCGACGCGGATCCGGCCGAACGGCTGCCCCCCATGTTGAACACCCGCGAGCTGGTCCGCGACCGTGCCTGGACGTCCGCGCCCTGCTCGAGCAGCACGGCCACGATGCTCGGGTGTGCGCCCGCCGCCGCCCACATGAGGGCGGTTTGTTCGCGGGTGGTCTCCCTGGCGTTGACGTCCACTCCGGCCTCGATCAGCGCCGTCACCGCGTCGAGGCTGCCGGCCCGGGTCGCCAGCATCAAGACGGTTTCGCCACCGGCGCCGGTGGCGCTGACATCGGCTCCGGCGGCCAGCAACCGACGCACAATCGCGCCGTTGCCGCTCGTGCCGGCCATCACGATCGGGGTCATGCCCAGGTCGTTCGCGGCGTTCACGTCGGCGCTCGCGGCAATCAGCAGATCCACCGTCTCCGGCCGCTCCCAGTGCACGGCCCAGTGCAAGGCCGTGGACCCGTCCGTCTGCGACTCGCTCACCGCGGCGCCGTCAGCCAGCAGTTGGCGAACCACGACCAGGTCCTGGTTGCGCGCGGCTTGCACCAGCGGTGGCGCGCCCGGCTGCGCCGTCGCCAGCCCCGAGGCCGCGATCAGCCACACCACCCCGACCGCCGTGAACGTCACGCGCCGTGTCACCCGGTTGGTTATCTCATTTTCGACCGGAGGCCTACATCCGCTCATGCAACGTCACCTCCGAAGCCCGAAGCCCGAAGCCATCTCCATCCGCCTAGATCGCCAGCCGCCCCGTACTGTCATGAATCCCGTCCAGCCGCATCCCGAACTTCTCGAGCACGGTGAGGTGCAGGTTGGCCAGCGGTGTTGCCCCCTCGCCTGACCCGCGTGACGAGGAGCCGGCGTCGGCGTCGTTCGTGTCACCGAAACGGATGTGCCGGCCTCCGGCCAGTTGCCCTGTGCCGCCCCCCGCCAGCACGAGCGGCAGATTCCAGGGTTGATGGTCGCCTTCGGCCATCCCGGCTCCGTAGTAGAGCAGCACGTGGTCGAGCAACGATCCGTCGCCGTCGGGCGTCGCCTGCAGCCGTTCCAGGTAGTAGGCAAACTGCTCGGCGTGATGCACGTTGATCTTGACCAGCTGTTCCTGGCTCGCGGCGCTGTGTTCATGGGAGAGCGGATGATGTCCGCCGGGCGCGCCGATCTCCGGGTAGGTCCGGCTGCTGAACTCGCGGCCGACCATGAAGGTGATGACCCGGGTCAGGTCACTCTGATACGCCAGCACCTGCAGGTCGAACATGAGTCGCGCATGCTCGGCGAAGGTCGCGGGGACCCCCGCCGGCTGGTCCATCACCGGCAGCTCACGATGGCTCTGCGCCTCGGCCGTCTGGATCCGACGCTCGACGTCCCGCACCGCGTCGACATACTCGTCGAGCTTGCCCGCGTCGCTCGGCCCCAGCCCCCGTCGCAGGTCCGAGACCTTCTCCCGCACCGAGTCGAGCAGGCTGCGGTTGCTCGCGAGTCTGGCACGGCGGGCGGCCGGGTCGGTGCTGCCCCCGTCACCAAACAGACGCTCGAAGACGACCCGCGGGTTGTGCTCCATCGGGAGCGGCGTCGTCGGACCACGCCAGGTGATCGTGTGGCTGTAGGTACAGCTGTAGCCGCCGTCGCAGGTGCCGGCGCCCTTGTCACCCGACTCGAGCGACAGTTCCAGTGACCCCAGCTGTGTGTCCCGGCCCAACTCTCGGGCCAGCAGCTGGTCGAGGGACACATCGGCGCGGAAGTCGTTGCCTTCCTGTCCGAACGGTCGCGGAATGGCCCCGGTCAGGAACTTGGTCGCACAACGGCCATGCACGGCCCCGCTGCGCGCTGCCAATCCGTTGGTGTTCTGAGAGAGCCCGCTCAGCACGACCAACCGGTCGCGAAACGGCGCCAGCGGTTGGAGAATCGGCGAGAGCTGGAACGGGGTCCCGTCGTCACTCGGCGCAGGCGTCCACTGGTCGATGACGACCCCGTTCGGAAGATACACCACACCGAACCGTCTGACCGGGCGCGCCGCGGTCTGTTCCAGCGCGGTCAGCGCGGGCACCATCCCGTCGAGCAACGGCAGGGCCAGAGTGGCGCCGAGTCCCCGTAGCACCGTGCGGCGCGGTAGCGCTTTTCTGGTGATGATCATGATTCCGACCTTCGCATCTGGAACGGGGTGCTGGTGGCGATTCCCAGAATCACCGATGACCACCGGTTGTCGTCCTGGGCCGCGGCCCGCGCGATCGCGCGCACGACCGGACGGTCATAGTGTTCGAGCCCACGACCCAGCGCGTAGGTGAGGAGCTTCTCGGCCACGGTCTCGACGAATTGGTGTGACCGGCCCTCCAGCACCTCGCGCAGCCCGGCCGGCCCCTCGAATCTCGTCGTGCCGTCCGCCAGCACCCCCGAGGCGTCGATCGGCAGACCAGCATCGGTGGTACGCCATCGTCCAACCGCGTCGAAGTTTTCCAGCGCGAACCCCAGGGGGTCCATCGTGGCGTGACAGGCGGCACAGGCCGGATTGCCGCGGTGCTGCGCTAGCCGCTCGCGGACCGTGCGCGGGGTGCCGGTGTCGTTCTCGCCAGGCAGCGCCGGCACGTCCGCCGGTGGTGGAGGCGGGGGTGTGCCCAGCACGCTGTCGAGCAGCCACTTGGCTCGCAGCACCGGTGACGTGCGGTTCCCGTAGGAGGTCAAGGCCAGAATGCTGCCATGTCCCAGAAGCCCTTGGCGGTCGCCGTCCAGACGCACTCGCCGGAATCGGCTGCCAAGTACGCCGGGGACACCGTAGTGGCGCGCCAACCGTTCGTTGAGAAAGGTGTAGTCGGCGCGCAGCAGTTCCGTGATGCTGCGGTCCTCCCGTATCTGGCTGTCGAGGAACAGGGTTGTTTCCTGCTGGAAGGCGCGGCGCAGGTTCTCGTCGAAGTCGGGAAACAGGTTCGGGTCGGGCGCAATGCCCCGCACGCTCCGAAGCGACAGCCACTGGGCGGCAAAGTTGTCGACAAGGGACTTCGACCGGGTGTCGGCCAGCATCCGACGCACCTGACGGTCGAGGGTGGCGGGGTCACTCAGGCGGCCGTCTTCCGCAAGGTCCAGCAGTTCGTCGTCCGGAAGACTGCTCCACAAGAAGAACGACAACCGGGACGCGAGCTCGATGTCGCTCAGGCGGTACACGGTGCCCGGTGCCGCGCCGGCCGGGTCCCGTTCGATGCGGAACAGGAACTCCGGGTCAATCAGGATCCGCTCGAGTCCGGCTCGGATGCCCTCGTCGAAGCCACCGCGCGCGAGGCCGGTGTCGAAGAACGGCAGCACCGGGTCGAGGTCTTGTGGCGTGACGGGGCGCCGGTAGGCGCGACGGGCCAGCGTGGTGAAGATGGAACGTGCGCACGGGGTGGCCTCCGATGGCCCCACCGGGCGGCAGACGAACAGCCGGGTCCGGCTCGGCGTGTCGCCCGGTCCGGTGGCATCGAACGGCCCGTCAACCGTCACCGTGCCCACGCCCGGGCCTTCCGGTCGCGTGGAAGTGTCGGTGGTCTCGGTGACTGTGGCTCCGTACTCCCGAAGTGCCGGCTGCCTGACCCCTTCGCTCTCCCACGTCTTGCCCAGGAACGAGACTGCGACGATCCGGGTGCCGGCTTGCGCCGTGAATCTGACCTGCAGGTCGGCGTCGGCCGATGTGCGATAGTCGTCCCATTCCTGGGTCGGGTAGCCCGTCCCGCCCGCCGCGACAAACGTCCCTGAGAAGCTGACGGGCGCCGGCGTTCCGCGTTGCTCGCCGCCGACCCGGAACCGCGCCACTCGGCGGCCATCCACCCGCACATCCAGGTCGTGGGCCTCGTCGAGATTGACGATGTACTCATACACGCTCCGAGTCAGGCGGACCCGTATGGTGTAGTCGCCGTCGAGCGGGAAGTGGTGACGCACCGCGAGACCGCCCCGCGAGCCAAAGGGCAGGTCTTCGCTCATGCGGTCGTTTTGCATGAGCGTGATCGGGGCGGTGTAGGTTTTCGAGGCGAAGCTC
>Ga0310120_10003080_pt1 | contig 11976 bp, 10 predicted proteins | sample CB27_AW_983_MG_FD_203506 | JGI IMG/M metagenome (GOLD analysis project Ga0310120, IMG submission 203506) | Marine microbial communities from Western Arctic Ocean, Canada - CB27_AW_983 | ecosystem: Environmental > Aquatic > Marine > Oceanic | place: Canada: Western Arctic Ocean | collected... | reverse complement strand
CGAATCAATGACTGTGCCCTCAGATCGTGGACGGAGCACGGATGATGGTCGGTTTAACGAGCTTATCGATGAGGCCGCTGTTGAATTGGTTGACTACTTGTTGTTCGTTGATGAGGTACCAATACCGAGCGGTATCGCTGGTACGTCCGGGTTTGACACGGTCTTTTCCCAGCGTGGTCCATTTGATCAACGCGGACGGTCACTGCGTGAATTCGATCTAGAGGAGAGATTGTTCCGGTATCCGTGCAGTTACATGATTTACACCTCTTCGTTTAATGCGCTTCCCGCTCGTGCACTCGAAACGGTGTTCGCGAGATTATGGGCGGTGCTCTCGGGCGAGGTGACTGAAGCGCCCTACGATCGCTTGTCGTATACCGAGAGGCAGGCAATTGTGGAAATCCTTATCGATACGAAAGCGAACCTTCCAGACTATTTTGTTCCGTTATCGGCTGCTGTTCTCTGATCTCGCATCGGGGTATCGGTGTTTCACGGGATGAGTGTTGCGGCGAGAGAACCAGCGGACAATCAGACCACGCCGTATGCAAGCATCGCGTCAGCCACTTTTTGAAAGCCCGCAATAGTCGCTCCGCGTACGTAATTAATAAAACCGTCGTCTGTCTAGGCGAACAGGACTCGTTAGTTGCTGTTGGATTTTTTTAACAACGCTGCTAGGTCTCTCGCGGTTCCCGGGAGGCGGTCATCACCAAGGCTGAGCATCCATGCTGGGTACGGCACCGGCGTTACACTTACTTCGTCTAGTCGAGCCATTTCTTCATTGGTCAGTTCAAGATCGATAGCGCCGAGATTGTCGTCGAGCTGCTCCATCCTTTTTGCTCCGATGATAATGCTGGTGACCGCGCGTTTTGCCAGAAGCCAAGCCAGCGCAACCTGTGCAACGGAGGCATGATGCACTTGGGCAATCGGTCGCATCGCATCGATGATATTGAATGCTTGGTTCTTATCGATCGGAGGAAAGTCAAAAGATGTTCGTCGTGCATCTGCGTCATTAGACCCGTCACGCGTAAATTTTCCTGAGAGAAACCCCCCGGCTAATGGACTCCATACGAGAAGGCCAAGGCCTTGGTCGTTGATAAGTGGGATGGTGTCTCGCTCGATGTCACGCCCGGTCAAAGCGTAGTACGACTGTGTGCAAACGAACGACTCGAGGTGTTGTTGTTGCGAAATCCCCAATGCTTTCATGAGTTCCCATGCTTCGAGATTTGAGCAGCCGATGTAACGTACTTTTCCAGCTTTTACGAGGTCGGTGAGAGCGCGAAGCGTTTCTTCGATGTGTGTTTCCGGGTCGGCACGGTGTATTTGGTACAGGTCGATGTAATCAGTGCCGAGTCGCTTCAGACTTGCGTCGCACGCTTGCATGATGTGCAGTCGAGACAGCCCCACCTCATTCGGACCTTTACCCATTCGGCCGCGGACCTTGGTTGCGACCACGACCTCGTGTCGTTTGTCTCGGAGTGAACGGCCAAGAATTTCTTCAGAGTCTCCGGTTGAGTAAACATCCGCCGTATCAAAAAAATTAATCCCGGCATCAATCGAACGGTTGACCAGTGCGTCCGCTTCCTTCTGGCCAAGTGCACCGATCAGTTCCCATTCTGTGCCGAACGTCATTGCTCCCAGGCAGAGTTCAGAGACGTACACACCCGTGTGACCGAGACGTCGATATTCCATGAGTGCATTGTAGTCTCCTGCTTTGTGTTGACACCGATCATTGATTCCGATTAAAAACTTATTCGTTTGCAGCAAAAGACTGATTACAATTGCTGGAGCCCCTCGTTAGGGCAAGAAGGATCGTCCGAATGACACTACGCTTCCTCGCGGTTGCTACGGCGTTTCTTTTCCCGGTACAGACAGTTGACATCACGACCGTTCTCAATAACGCAACTGCGTATGTTGAACGCTACGAGCCGACCATTGGATTGATAATCGCGGAGGAGGAATACGATCAGCGAGCTCCCCTAACAGACCTCGCATTTCGGGCTGAGGGGGTCCGTTCCGGAGGGGTGGCCCCTAGGGGGGAGAATGGTCGCGGAGGTATTTCACTCAGGGCTCGTCAGGAGTATCACGAGCAACGGACGAAGTCTGACTTTCTCATGCTGCGATTACCTACGACCGACAATCAGTGGGTTGGTTTTCGCGTAGTGGTCGAAGTTGATGGTCGTGAGGTCCGTGATCGGCTGGACCGCGTACAAGACGTTTTAACGCGACCAACGGAATCCGCGATTGCCCAGTGGCGAGCCATGGCGGAGGAAAGCGCCAGGTTTAATCTTGGTGATGTACTGCGCAGCACAAATGTTCCGACGTTTGCTCTTGTTGTGCTGCACCGAGAGCATCGTGATCGATTTGAATTTAAGCATGTTGATGATGACCGGATCGAAGGTCGAAGGGTGTGGGTGATTGAATTTGAAGAGGTTCGTGGTCCGACACTGATCATCAATCCGGTAAAAGGGATCGACGTGCCAACCCATGGTCGTCTGTGGATTGATCCGACGGATGGCCTAATCGCCCGCTCTGAGCTAAAGACCGGATACTCAGAGGGCGAACTTGAATCAGAAATTACGGTTCGCTATCAACCCCAGACAGACCTTGGCATTTGGGTGCCGCGCGACATGCGAGAAAGTTACAAAAGTTGGGGTCAAAACTTGTTCGAGGGTCATGCCCGCTATTCGGATTATCAGCGTTATGGCGTGAGTGTCGAAGAAGACGTGCCAGTTGACGATCAAGAGCCCCCACGCTCAGGACGCTGAACGATGGGCTGAGTTAACGGTTGTTCCACTGGTCGAACATCCAGTTTCCCGCCTCTTTCAGTGCAGGAACGTAGCCGCCCATTGAGTAGTGACTTACGTTGTCGAGGGCTGTAAAGGCGGTGACGTGCCCTCCTTGCTCTAGGGCGCGGACGGCTTCTTCGGCCGGACCGAACGGAACGACCTCGTCGGCTCGACTATGGATAATATGGACCGGCATATCAGCTACAGCCGTGACGTCATCATCGCCCGGTGACCCGGCGATCGGAATTGCCCCAGTGAAGAAATCGGGATGCTGTGTGGCAAAAAACCAGGTTCCTCTTCCTCCCATACTGAAACCTGTGACTAGGATACGAGAGCGGTCAACCGCATAGTTGTCGATGACCTGCTTGAGAACATCCATGACGGCGCGGTCAGCGGTATCGTCTGTCCAACGACGAATGGGAGCATCAGGGGCGACAATGATGGCTCCCCAGTCACGTAGCGCCGGCTCGAAAATTCTGCGCATATTAAGACTGCCGTAGTAAGGGCCCTGCTTTCCGCCCGGATGGAGAGCCAGCACGAGAGGACGAGGTTCTGTTTCGTCGTAGTTTGCGGGGATCGAGAGTGCGTATGGCATTTCACCACCGCCTTCGATATTGAATACCAGGTGCTCAATGGCGGGCTGGCCACCCGTTTGAACTAACGTTCCGAGGGTCACGGCGAGTAGCAGAGTTCTCATGAGCCTTTATCATAGACAGTTCATGAACGTACGTACGCGATTTGCCCCAAGTCCCACCGGATATCTGCATATTGGTGGCGTGAGGACTGCCCTGTTTAACTGGCTCTTTGCCCGCCACCATGGCGGCCAGTTTATTCTCAGAATTGACGATACCGACCACGAACGTAACGTGGAAACAGCCCTCCAGCCAATTCTTGATGGGTTTCGTTGGCTTGGTATTGACTGGGATGAAGGCCCGGAAGTTGGTGGTCCGCATTCACCCTATTTCCAGTCACAGCGTTCCGACCGGTACGAACAAGCGGTTACTCAACTCCTCGAGCGTGGTTTGGTGTATCGGGATTACGCCACGCCAGAGGAGACGAATGCGGAGCGCGAGTTGGCGCAGCAATCAAAGGAGCGCTTCATTTACAGTCGACGCTGGATGGCGGAAACGGAGACAGAGGCTGCTGCCTTTGAGCGCGACGGTCGACGTGCCGTCCTGCGTCTGAAAATGCCAAGAGAGGGGCGTTGTGAATTTGATGATGTGGTCCGTGGTCATGTCCAATTTGAATGGAGATTCGAACAAGACCATGTCATTAGACGGGCCGATGGAAGTTATCTCTATCACTTGGCCAGCACGGTCGATGATCATGATTTCGAAGTCACTCACGTCATACGCGCTGTGGAACACCTCTCCAATACGCCTCGACAAATTTTTATTGCACAGGGACTCAGTTACGACCTGCCGCGCTACGCACATCTACCCTATGTGGCCGAACCCGGTAGTAGTAACAAATTGAGCAAGCGAAAACTTGCCAAGTATCTTAAGCATGATGATTTTAAAAAAATATATAACCACGCGGCTGACATCATGACGACGCTTGGTGTGTCAATCGAACCGGAGTCTTTCAATCCGGTACTCGTTGATTTCTATCAACGCGTAGGTTACCGGCCAGAGGCTCTTACCAATTATCTGTTGTTGCTTGGATGGTCACTTGATGACCGGACGGAACACTTTACGCGGGATGAAATGGTGAAGCTTTTTAATTTAGAACGAATTAATCAGTCGCCAGCAAGTTTTGACCCACAGAAGATGATGGCGTTTGAAGAGCGATGGATGCAGGTGTTGCCGCTTGATGAGAAAGTGGCGGTTGTTGCGCCCTACCTCACTCAACTTGGCCTGTTATCACCAGTACCGTCGTCTGAGGAGAACGCACGATTGCGCGCGGTCGTGGTGGCGGCTGGGGACCGATTGAAGGTTGCAGGTGACATTGTTAACTATTCAGAATTCTTTAAAGACGACTCCGCCTTTACGTATGACCTAAAAGCATTTTCAAAAAGACTCCAAGGCGAAGGTTCTGCAGAGAGACTTCTCGCTTTTCGTAAGGTGCTAGAGACCTTGGATAAATTCGATGCCGAAACGATTGAGGTTGGACTGCATGACTTTGTTGCTACCAATGACATCAAGATTGGAGCGATTATTCATGCCGTTCGGATTGCCGTAACGGGCAAAGTAGTTGGATTTGGATTGTTTGAGGGCATGGCACTTCTTGGTCGGGACGCTTGTCTCGCTAGAATTGATAGAGCCTTGGCACTTGCCAACAATGAGGACACACCGTGACCAGTAAGAACCCACCCAAAACAGCCTTGACCGATGACGCTGGGGCACCAAGAAGGCTCGATTTCATCAGGCAGATTGTGCACGATGACCAAAAGGCTGGTGTCAACAATAGTCGTGTTCATACGCGGTTCCCTCCGGAACCGAATGGGTATTTACATATTGGGCACGCAAAAGCAATCTGTCTCAATTTTGGTATTGCTGAGGAACACGGTGGACTCTGCAATCTTCGGATGGACGATACAAATCCAGAAACTGAGGACCAAGAGTTTGTGCAAGCAATCGAACAGGACGTCCGGTGGCTAGGGTTTGATTGGAGTGACAGATTTTATTACGCCTCGGATTACTCCGAGCGTTTATATGACTGTGCTCTGACGTTAATTCAAAAAGGTTTTGCCTACGTCGATGACCTTCAGGGTGACGAGGTTAGCCAATATCGTGGCCGGTGGAATGAACCGGGTCGGAATAGTCCGTATCGCGATAGAACCGCTGAAGAGAACTTAGACCTGTTTAAGCGGATGCGTGGCGGAGAATTTGCCGATGGGATGCGGACGCTTCGTGCCAAGATTGACATGGCGGCCCCGAACATGAACCTGCGGGACCCAACCATTTATCGGATTCGACGTCAGCCACATTATCGTCGAGCACAGGAATGGGTGATCTATCCAACCTATGACTTTACCCATCCACTATCCGATGCGTTTGAAAAAGTAACGCACTCGATCTGCACGCTCGAATTTGAAGATCATCGACCCCTCTACGACTGGTATTTGCAGGCTCTCGATTGGACGGATCCGCCACGACAGATCGAGTTTGCGAGATTGAATTTAACTTATACAGTGTTAAGTAAACGCAAGCTTTTGGAACTCGTTAGTGGCGCTCATGTGAACGGGTGGGATGACCCACGGATGCCAACATTGAGCGGCATGCGCCGGCGGGGTTATCCGCCGGAGGCGATTCGTGATTTTTGCGAACGTATCGGGATTGCGAAGGCTAATAGCGTGGTGCAAATTGCCCAACTTGAAGATGCGGTTCGTCAGCAATTGAACCAGCAGGCTTTACGTGTGATGGCGGTACTAGAACCAGTGAAAGTTGTGATTGAAAATTATCCAGAAGATCAAATTGAGGAACTGGACGCTATTAACAACCCTGAGGATGAAAGTGCCGGGGTTCGAAAGGTGCCATTTTCGCGCGAACTGTACATCGAGCGGAATGATTTCCATGAAGATCCACCCAAAAAGTTTTTTCGATTAGCGCCCGGGCGAGAAGTTCGCTTGCGGTATGCCTACTTTGTGACGTGCCGTGATGTTGTGAAGGATGCGAGTGGTAACGTAATTGAACTCCGTTGCACATACGACCCCGAGACACGTGGTGGGTATGCTCCGGATGGTCGAAAGGTTCGAGGCACCATTCATTGGGTGTCTGCTTCTCATGCCATTAATACTGAGGTTCGTGTCTATGACCACTTATTTACGGTAGAACATCCGGAGGACGTAGCGGATGGTACTGATTATAAGGAGGCGCTCAACCCGCATTCGTTTAATCAACGCACGGGTTGTTGGGTCGAACCAAGTCTAGCCAGTCCGACGATTGGGACGTGCTATCAGTTTGAGAGGCTTGGTTATTTTTGTGTGGATCCTGATTCTATAGGTGGAGCACCTATCTTTAATAAAACGGTCGGTTTGCGCGATACGTGGGCTAAGCTCCAAAAAAAGTGACGAGTCGTAAACGAGTTCAATCCGAGAGGAAGACCATGAGGACTTTAATTCTCATCGTTGTTACAGGGTTTGTCGCGGTAAGTGTTGGGTACGGTTTCCAGCGTGATGTGAGCGGTACGTGGAATTTTGTTGTTGAACTCGACATTGGTGGTGGTGAGCCGACTTTTGAATTCCTTCAACAAGGGGAGACGTTGTCAGGAACGTATGATGGAGCGTTTGGGACTGCACCTATTACTGGAACGGTGACCGGGGATCAGATTGAGTTTCGTTTTGGCGAAGAGGAAAATGAAGCAGTTTATATTGGCACAATTGATGGTGACGCTATGTCTGGAACCTGTGACTATGGCGGTGCAGGTGAGGGGAACTGGGAAGCCGAACGCGAGTAAATCAAGAGTGGGTCTAACCCGCTACGTCACGTCGTCGATAGTGCAGGGGACACCGGATCATGACGTGGCCGGGTTGTTCACACTGGCCACGTCATGTCAGGGTTACAGTAATGTGTTCACACGAAACGTCAAGACGTAGAATCGGTGAGACCTGCTGCGCGTTTCCATGTTTGCAGCTGACCGATGTGAGTTCCTTCGTGAGCCGACATGAGATACATAATGATGTCCCCTACCGTCGGAAACATCTTTCGGAAATTCTCTTCTGATTCTGCCGTAAATGTCGTAGAACCAGCCTGTTTAACCGCTTCAGCGGTACGTGCATGCTGGTTAGAGAGTTCGGCTAATAGCTGTTCTTTCGAGGGAAACACCGCGGCATCACCACTTGGTGTGCCTCCAGTTTTACAGGCTTCTTTCCACTCTTCCGGAAAGGTCGATTCTAGGCCGAGTGTCTTCGCTAACATGTCCGAAGAACTGGCCAAATGCCCGAGTGTCCAAGCCGGGTGGTTCACCAGTCCGTTCGGCTGCAGTGTCATTTGTTCGTTGCTGACCTCTGCAACGATTTTTTTTATATGTTCCAAATTAAATTCATACGTGTGGATCAGATGTTCAACCATCCAGAGACTCCTCAAGAAAATATTTTGTAAAAGGGTCATTAGTATACTGCGCAGTGGCCCGAACGTCTGAAGCGTAGGGGCACACCAGACAAGTGAAAGCCGGAAGCCTATTGCGACTTTTAAAACGGTGGGAGAATTTCGCTCTCAAGTACCAGCGGCAATCTCAGCAACAATTTTTTCAACAATCGGCGGACTAATGCCGCACGACGAATCGTTGATGCGGCATTGCGCCAATGTTAGTTGACACCCACACGGACAACCGTCCGCGTTAAGACGACGCAGTGCCTCTTCGCGTTGGTTTGACGTCAATGCAGACAAATCCACACCAGGAATCTCGGTAGCCTGTGCGGCATTCGCTAACCGAATTTGGGTGCTAGCAGCGACGGTCTCAACCGTTGCGTTATTCGATAACGAACTCAAATAGCGCGTTTCTTGCTCCAAAATCACCGGGCTGATTAAACCGACATGAGTTTGAACAATCTCCCCATCGGGGTCCACCACAAAAGATGTAGGCAATGCAAAAACACCGGGGAACGCGCGTTTGATTTCAGGTGTCGACATGACGATCGGGTAATTAACCCCGTACTGATCCGCAAATGACTGGACCATATCAACCCCACCGGCATCCTCGGATACCCCAATAACCACTAGGTGCTCGGGATAGCGTTCGGTCAAACGCGCAAGATATGGAATCTCTTCACGACACGGGCCACACCACGTGGCCCAGAAATTCACCAGTACAACCTTGCCACGTAAATCGGACATTCGTAATGACTGGCCGTCAATGGTCTGCATCGTTAGTGGAGTCACCGACGCGGGCGCATCGACGAACTGAAGCGTTACACCATCGGGCGGAATCTCGAACACTGTCGCTGGTTCGTCACCACCACTAGCACCAGTTGTCGACTGGTTCTCTGGCGGCGAACTGCATCCGACAAACAACACCCCAGTCGCTGTGAAAATGGCAAGCATCATTCGGACACATCGTGAAGGCAACCTCATGAGTAATCCATTTTACTGCCTAGAACCGCTAATTAGAGAGCACAATTATCAGTACCCAAACTGCACTGCCAAAAGAAGAGCAATTACCGCGACAACATAGAACTTAACGAGGAGCGGCGCAACGAACCGGACCCATCGTGAATAGGGGATTCGTCCCAAAGCCAGGATCCCCATCAGTAACGCATTGGTCGGCACGATCATATTAGTAAACCCATCACCAAACTGATACGCTAGCACCGCAGTTTGCCGTGTTACCTCTGTCAAATCCGCTAGCGGCGCCATCACCGGCATCGTGACGTATGCTTGTGCCGAACCGGATGGAATAAACAAATTACACACGGTTTGCACGCCCAGCATCGCGACTGCAGCCACGTGGGCTGGCAAAACGGTTAGTGGCTGTGCTAAGCCGTAAACAACCGTATCAATGACCTGCGCCTCCGTCAGTACAACCTGAATCGCGCGAGCAAACCCAATAAGTAGTGCCGTAGTCGTCATCTCCGCCGCACCACTCAAAAACGACTGTGCCGCCTTATTCGCGGTGAGTCCGCCGACAAGAGCTGTGGCGACACCAATCGCAAGAAACATTGCAGCCAGTTCCCCAACATACCACCCTTGTGTCGCGACACCCCACACGAATCCAGCACTTGCGCTGACCAGCACACCAATGACCAAGCCGTGTCGACTTGTCAGAATCACAGTGGCTGGCAACGTAAACCCTGTCCCGTAGTCAACATCAGCAACAAAACTGGAACTCGGATCTGTTTTAAGCTGCGACACATAGCGCAGCAGATGGTGCACTCCGACCGCCGCACAAGTCACAAGCAGTAGCCATCTCACTCCTTGACCTGACGTAAGCGGCACTGCCGCAATGTCCTGAGCAATTAGGACGGTAAATGGATTGAGCGTGGCACAGGCGTATCCCACGCTGGCGCCAACGTAAATAATGCCAACCGCAACAACCGCATCGAGTTTCAATGCGAGACACATCGTCACGAGTATCGGGACGAACGGTAGATATTCCTCAGCCATCCCGATGGTCGACGCCCCCAGCGCAAAAATCCCAACCAGCATCGCGACAAGCCATCCCGGCTTGTCTCCCGTCTGCCGAAGCGTCGCGCTGACAAGCGCATCCACCGTTCCCGTGGCACGAACAATCCCGATCGCGCCGCCGACAATAAACACAAAAAAAATAATGTCTTGTGCGTCTGCCAGTCCTTTGGGAATCGCGGTGAGAAATGTAAACGGTGGAAGCGGGTCAGCTTCGACCGTTTGATACGTACCCGCGATCACTCTGTAGCCATTGCGGTCGTACTCACCCGCTGGGAGGACATAACTTATCAGCTGAGCAAGAAGAATGAGACCGCTGATAAAAACAAGCGCGTCAGGAATGCGTCGTGTGGATGTAATCACCCTGACCTCGTGTTGTGATGTATCAGATCAAATTCACGATAAGGAATCGACACGTGTTGGGTCATCTGATACGCGCACTAAGAGTTTCCCGAAGTTCTCTCCACGAAGGAGACCCAGAAACGCCGACACTGAAGACTCCAGACCCTCAACAACATGCTCGCGATAGTGAATCGAACCATCGCGAATCCATCCGGTCATGTCGCGAAGAAAATCCGGGAATCGGTCCATGTGGTCGAAGACAATAAACCCCCGAAACGTAATCCGACGCACCAGGGTCAATCCCATTAATCTCGGAACACCGTCTGGGCCAGATGGCGCTTCGGTGAGGTTGTAGTTAGCAATTCGACCACAGACTGGAACCCGTGCAAAATCATTCAGGAGCGGAAGTACGGCCTCAAACACCTTTCCGCCAACATTCTCAAAATAAACATCGATGCCGTTCGGGCATGCAGCACGAAGCGATTCCGGCAAATTCTCTTCAAGATGACTTAGACAGGCATCAAACCCGAGTTGCGACGTCACGTAATCACATTTCTGCGACGCACCAGCCACACCGACGACACGGCATCCTTCTCGTTTGGCAATCTGACCAACAATCGCACCGACAGCGCCGGAGGCCGCCGAAACAACAACCGTGTCTCCGGGTTTTGGACGACCGTGATCGAGGAGGCCAACATACGCAGTGTGACCCGGCATACCGAGTACTCCAAGCGCCGTAGAAATCGGGGCACCCGTCGGATCGAGTTTACGTACGCCTGTACCATCAGACAGGGCATACTCTTGCCAGCCATTTGCGGTCAGGACAATATCCCCCTCGCTATAACCATCAAGCTTCGATTCCACAACTTGAGACACGGTGCCACCGACCATAACGTCCCCGACCGTCACCCCCGGTGCATAGGATGGACCGGAGTTCATCCGACCACGCATATACGGGTCAAGCGAGAGATAGATCGTGCGGCACAACATCTCGCCTTCGGCGGGCTCAGGGGCGACATCCTTAAGAAGCGAAAAATCGTTGGCAGAAGGAAAACCAACTGGGTGCGAAGCGAGGCAAATACGGTGATTCAATCGTTTAGACAATTTCGTCCGCCGAGTTCAGTAATGACATGGTTGCTCCGCTAGTCGCGACCTTGTAGTCGGGTACGGGTCTAGGCCCGGGTGCCCCTTGACCAAATAGTCGTTTCGGGATTTGCTGAACATCATCCAGGATAATGTAAGAGATCGGTACGAGGAACAGCGTAATAAAGGTTGCGAAGAGCACACCGAATGCCAGGGAGACGGCCATCGGTACTAAAAAGGCAGCTTGCATGCTGCGTTCCAGCATCAGCGGAACCAATCCAAAGAATGTAGTCAGCGACGTCAACAGAATCGGGCGAAATCGATGACTTCCCGCTTCTCGGACGGCAGCAGGAATATTGTCCGTTACGGCTCGCCGCCGATTAATAAAATCCACCATCACCAAACTGTCGTTAACGACGACGCCAGTCAGTGCAACCAGCCCAAACATTGACATCAAGGTAACGTCAAGACCCATTATCATGTGGCCCCAGATTGCACCGACCAGACCAAATGGAATAGCCGCCATGATGATGGTTGGCTGCACGTACGATTTCAGTGGAATCGCAAGAAGCGCAAAGATCATGAACAGCGCCAAAATAAAGCCACGCTGGAGTCCACCGACTGCATCTCTCTGTTCTGCCTGAGCACCTTCAAAGGTATAAAAAACGCCTGGATATTTTCCGAGTACCTCTGGAAGGATGCGATTT
>Ga0310120_10003079_pt1 | contig 11978 bp, 6 predicted proteins | sample CB27_AW_983_MG_FD_203506 | JGI IMG/M metagenome (GOLD analysis project Ga0310120, IMG submission 203506) | Marine microbial communities from Western Arctic Ocean, Canada - CB27_AW_983 | ecosystem: Environmental > Aquatic > Marine > Oceanic | place: Canada: Western Arctic Ocean | collected... | reverse complement strand
GAAGGGGTGAGCAACTGGGATGGGCACAAGGTGATCGAGAAGCAGTATTCCATTCACGGGCCGGTCCTTGATCAACCGACCGCGGCCCTCCTGAAAGATCTCAAAACGCGTGGCTTGTTAGAAAACACCCTGGTGGTCTTCTGTTCCGAGTTCGGGCGCATGCCGACCTTCCAGCAGGGAGCGAGCGGTCGCGATCACAACCCGAGCGGATTCACGACCTGGTTGGCGGGGGCAGGGGTGAAGGCGCCCTTCAGCTACGGATCGACCGATGACTTCAGCTACAAGTCAGTGAGGGACGTGGTGACCGTCTATGACTTCTACGCGACCATTCTGCACATCCTGGGGCTCGACCACGAACGACTGAGTTTCTACCACAACGGGATCGAGCGGCGCTTGACCGACGTGCACGGCCACGTGGTGAAGGAGATCCTGGCGTAGGCAAGATCCTCTGCCACGCCAGGCCCTATGGCATGGTAAGTTCGAAATCGTCCGGGTAGCAGGCGGCAAAGTGGAACAAGTCGTCGCTATCGAGCCGGAACTTGATCACAAGCGACGTGCCCAGGGCGGTGGCCGGGAGCTTGGTGCCCACCTGTTTCCAGTCGAGGGTCACTCCCGTCACGGGATCGCGGAGGACGGCCCCGAATCGCCGACAGGCTTACTCCCATCGATGCAAATGATCTGAATGTGACCGTAGCACAGAGCAGAAGGCTCTTGGGGAATATCGCGACGTAGAAAGGGTCGAGCTACCGTTAGGTTTGGGAACTATCCAAGCGGCAAACTTAGTCAGCTGGCGTGGAGATATGTGCGACGAAAGTTTTCAGGAATTGAATGGCAGCCTCCGCAAGGTTTTAGGATCGGGGCAGCGGTCTCTAGTTGGAGGTTCTGAAGCGGACGAACGGGATGTGGAGCCCTTGACCCGGGAAGGAGAGGATTCGTGCCCCTTCACGCTGACACGCCACCCCCCAAGCTTCCTACGCACGAAAGGAAGGCTGTGCCGAAGAAAGCGACCAAGAAGCGCGGGCAAACGAAATCAAGGTCTTGGCGGCACGGGCTTGCTCTTCCTTGGCGTGCCCAGGCAAATCCGAAATCCATCCCGGGAGTCGGAATAGGACACGCTCCCGATGCCGAGCCGGACGGCACAGCGTGCGTTGCCGGGGACGTCGAAGTAGTTGCCACCGCGGCAGACCGCATGCGACACCGATCGCTGTTCCTGGTCCAGGTAGTGGACCTCCTCGTGCCCGCCCTTCGGATCGAAGTGATCGAGGGTGAACTCCCACACCCCGCCGCACATGTCCGCGAGACCGAAGCCGTTGCGGCCTTTTTCCCCGTAGTGATCCGCGGTCGACAGGAAGGCAAAACCATCGCTCCAGGGAGCATTTGCCAAGGGCCAGATCATGTCGCGCCCGGGAAGGAAATCGACGGCGGAGATGTTGAACCGCCCTTTGCCCTCCATGAGATCGTTTCCCCACCAAAAGTAGTGGCTTTCCTGACTGCCGCCGCGACAGGCGTAGGCCCATTCGGCCTCGGTCGGCAGGCGGACTTCCATGCCTGCGGGTAGTCGCCCGGCCTTGCGCTCTCGTTCTGTCGCCCACCGGCAAAACGCTTTCATGTCCTGATAGCTCACGCAGACCACCGGGTAACTGTCCTTCATCGGGATTCCAAAACCCGGATCGCGCCAGCTCTTGTCGGCCATCGGTTTCCACGGGTTTTTGATTCCCGAAGCGGAATAGTAGCGATCCCATGTATGATCGAAGCACTGCGTCATCCCGCCCGGCTTCTCCGCATCCGTGACGTAACCCGACTCCTCCACGAAACTCCGGAATTGTCTCCTCGTGACCTCGGTGCGTCCCATCCAGAAACCCTTTCGAACGCGGATCGGTCGCGGTTCGCCTTCAAACTTCTCGCGGTCCGTTCCCGGTTGTGCCCCGCCTTCGATTCCGGTGGCCCAAGCCTTCTCCGCCGCCGTGCTGCCCATCATGAATTTGCCCGGCGGGATGTAGACCACTTCCAGGCCAACGCCTTTCCCAAGATCAAGATTCTTCGTCGCTCCCTGGGCTGGTTCCGCGGCAGCGGACGGATCGGCAAGGATTGCAACTGAGACGGCGACCAGCAAGAGCGAACCGCGCATGCCCATGAAATGTTTGTTCATATGAAAAAAAGTTCCGGTCACTTTATACCTCGTCGTGGCGCGAATCCACAAAAAGAAAAGTGTCGGTCACTTTATACCTCGTCGTGGTGCGAATCCTCGGCGCCATAGGTGGGGGCTCTGAAGCAGCTGATCGTAACAGACGGGGGGTGGATCGTTGCAGATCACGAAGCGTAGGCCCTCCAGATCGACACGGACGTCGGATGGTCTTCTTCGTCAACTTTACGGACAGCCGGAAAATGGTCGGCCGGGTCACGACGAGCACGGGCGTCGCATTCTGGAATCTCGACGACGAGGGGTGTCCGGTCGATCCGTGCCACAGCGAGGGTGCGGAGTTCACGGTGCGGTAGAAGGCGGAAAGGTTTTCCAGTCGAGGTGGACCACCGCAGCCTATCAAACAGCATCCCCTCACGCCTCACTTCTCGCTCTCCACCTCTCCAAACAGGCCGGCCTTGCGATCTTTGTCGTAGGCCCGCACGCAGTCGGCCACGGTGCCGTCTAGAAAATAGATGCACTGGCGGAAGACCTTTTCCTTGCCCGGCGCGAGGAGCGGGAGCGGGGCCTGGTGGCTGTGGATGCAGTACAGGTATTTCGATTTCAGGTCGCGGTTGTGATAGACGCACTCGTAGTCCGCCGCGACGGTGGCGACGGTCCGCCGTCCATCCTTGGAAGTGCAGGCGATCAGCGGATGGTCGGCTCGCTGTTTCTGCACCAGATGGTGAAGGTCACCGCCCCAACTGTCGCGGCGCTTCGCTTCCAGAAATCCGGATCGGTAGTACATCGGCAGCCCGGCCTTGGGCTTTAGCTCGCTGAGCCGCTTCCATGCGCCGCCGGTGCGGATATGGATCCGCGAAAAATCGTCGCAGGCGAATCCCGGCGCCTGCGAGAAGTGCAGGCAGTTCTGGGCCATCACGTTGGCCAGCGGCTTGCTACCGCGGTTGGTCACCCGGACCTCCAGCAACAGCGACGCCTCCCGGGGAATCAGCTCGGCCGTGATCACAGCCCCCGGATTCTTGGTGAAACTCCAGAGCAAGCCCCCCCGCTCGGTCTTGGAAAAGTTTTGCCGGGCGACTGCGGGCGTCCACTGGTTCCACAGCGGCCGCACGTCCTCGGGCATCCACAACAAAAAGGTCTGGCCCGGCCACTCTTTCACCGAGATGGCGATCTGCGTGGTCGGATTACTGCGGATCGTAACCCGATCCTCGATGCGGAACGTGAAGGTCTTCTTCCCGGCGCCAGCCTCCGCCGCGACACAAATCGAGCCCGCGCTGAGTGTCGCCAACAGAACCGCCGCTCGTAGTATTACAGGTTGCATGTTGATTGAATGGGTTCCTTGCTCGGTGACGAAGACAAAAGATGCTGACCGCGAATCTACGCGAATCGATCTTTCATGGATGCAATCAAACGGCTAGGGAATTCCTTTTTCAGCCCCATTTTTCCGGGACCTTAAGCCCCGGGGTTGGTGGGGGTGCAAAGGACGCGCTTCGTAGCTATGAGAAGCGTAAAGGCTATCGGGTTTAAAGCGGCGAACTCCCGCGGGAAAGGGATCTTTGGAGAGGTTTCGGCGACGGAGTAAGACTAACATAGAAGATCAGATTCCCGAACATTGGTGTTGAATGTGCTTCGTAATCACGAACTCTCTCGAAGTTACTCAATTCGGTCCGCCCAAACAACCAACGCCATGAATCGCCCTGCCCTTTCCCTGAGTCTCCTTGCCCTGGTGCTCACCGCAGCCCTGTGTTGCTTCCTGCCTGCCAAATCCCCGCCCGAACGCCGTCCCGCGGCCTCCTTCCAGGCCGGCGCGGTGGTCGTCGATGTCACCCCGCAGCAGTTTCCCGTCATCGTGAACGGCGGCTTTCAGAGCAACACGATGGACAAGGTCAAGACACCCCTCAAAGCGCGGGCCCTGGCCCTCTCCGACGGACGGACCACCGCGGTTATCGTGGTGGTGGACAGCTGCATGATGCCCCGGCCCCTTCTCGATGAGGTGAAGAAGAATGCTTCCAAAGCGACCGGGATTCCCGGCGACCGTATCATGATCTCGGCCACCCACACCCACTCCGCGGGTTCCTGCATGGGAGGGCTGGGCACGCCGCCCGATCCCAACTACGTTCCTTTCCTCAAAAAGCGCCTCGTCCTGGCCATCGAGCGTGTGGTCAAAGACCTGCGGCCGGCCCACATTGGCTTCGGGAGGACGAGCGCTCCCGAATTCACCGCCCTGCGGCGCTGGATCCGGCGACCCGACCGCATTGTCAATGATCCCTTCGGCAATCCCACCGTCCGCGCCAACATGCACGCGGCCAGCAACCTCGACGACGTCACGGGCGAATCGGGACCGGAGGACCCGGAGCTCTCCCTCATCTCGATTCAGACCCGCGAGGGCAAACCGCTGGCCGTGCTCGCCAACTTCTCGATGCACTATTTTTCCGGGGAGGATGGAATCAGCGCCGACTATTTTGGTCTTTTCTGCGAGGGACTGAAGAAACGCCTCGCACCCGAACCCGGGAGCAAGTTCGTGGGGATCATGTCGCACGGCTGCAGCGGGGACATCTGGCGGCGCGACTACGCCCTGCCCGAGAGTTGGAACAAGCTCGCCAAGATCGAAGAGTATGCCTCCGGACTGGTCGACCTGGCCAGTGGGGTCCTGGAGGCAGTCGAGTACCGCGAAGCGGCGGACCTCGCCATGGCGGAACAGCGCATGACCCTGAACTACCGCGTGCCCGACAAGCAACTCCTGGAATGGTCGCAGCGGGTGGTGGAGAAGATGGGCGACCGCCTGCCCAGGACGCAGGAGGAGATCTACGCGCGGGAACAGGTCATTCTTCATGAGCGGCAGGAAACCGAAGTGGTCACCCAGGCCCTGCGCATCGGGGATATCGCCATCGCCACCACTCCCAACGAGACCTACGCCATCACGGGCTTGAAGATCAAAGGGAGCAGCCCGCTGGAGAAGACCATGGTGATCGAGTTGGCCAATGGTGGGGATGGCTACATTCCGCCTCCGGAACAGCATCTCTTCGGCGGCTACAACACCTGGGCCGCCCGCTCGGCCGGACTGGAAGTGAGCGCGGAACCGCGCATCGCCGAGTCGTGCACGCTTCTGCTGGAGCAGGTCACCGGAGTGCCCCGGCGCCATCCTCGACAAAGCCGCGGCCCGGCCGCATCCGCCATCGCGCAGTTGCAGCCGGCGGCCTGGTATCGGCTCGACGAGTTCGCCGGACCGCGCGCCCTCGACTCCAGCCCCCACCGCCACGATGCGATCTACGAGTCCCACGTGACCTACTACCTCGAAGGACCACGCTCCGCTCTTTTCTGTGGCCCCGGCCAAACTAATCGCGCCGCGATGTTCGCCGGGGGACGCCTGCGCACGCGCCCTCCCGGCCTCGCAGACCAGTGGTCGCTCTCGCTCTGGTTCTGGAACGGCATGCCCAGCGACGCACGCAAGGTGAGCGGCTGGCTCGTTTCGCGGGGACACGATCACGGGCTGGCCACCGGCTCGCTCCACGCGGGAGTCGGCGGCAAAGGTGAACACGCCGGACGCCTCATCCTGCAGCGGGGGCCTGGCGAACTTTCCCTGCAGGCGGGCAAATCGGTGATCCCACGCTGGGAGTGGCAGCACCTCGCGGTGGTGCGATCGGAGACCAGCCTGCGCGTCTTCCTGAACGGCGTGGAAGAGTTGCACCAGGCAGACCTCCCCAAGAGCGGCATCCACCTGCCTCAGCTCTTCTTCGGCGGACGCAGTGACAACCAGGACAACTGGGAAGGGCGGCTGGATGAGATCGCGATCTTTGATCGCGCTCTCACCGAAGAGGAAGTGCAATCACTGGCCGGAAAGAAGTGATGAGCACTCGTGCCTTCCTCGTCCTCGCCCTGAGTTCTGGCCCGCTCGCCGCCGAGACGGTGGTACCGCAAGCGAAGATCGACCTGTTTCCCGATGCAGAGTTCCGGAACTTCACGGGTAATCTCAATGCCAGTGAAAGTCTCTCGATCCAACCACGAGACGCGTGGCGTCTCGTGGATAAACGTCTCCTCCAGATCACGGGAAAGGGTTGGGGATCGCTACGGACCGAGGCGAGCTACACGAGCTTTCACCTCGTGCTCGAGTACAAGTGGGGCGAGCACACCTGGGACAAACGAAGCGATGCGACCCGCAAGAGCGGCGTGCTCATTGGAGGGTCGCTGGAGGTCGTCCTGCAGGAGGGCGTCACCGGAGCGATCGTTGCAGGAACGGGCGATTTGTCTCAAATAAGAAAGCGCCTCCCCCGCACCGACGCTCTCTGGGAGTGGAGCGACCGCAAGGGATTCCGCGGGGAGAACGATCTTGAGAATCCGGTGGGCGAGTGGAACCGCCTGGAGGTGGTGGCCGGTGCGAAGGAGCTCCTCGTGCATCTCAACGGCAAGAAGGTCAACAAGCACGCCGGCAAGGCGGCCGGAAAATTCGCTCTGCGCAGCGAAGGTGCCGAGCTCTTCGTCCGCCGCATCGAGTTGTGGCCGCTGGGACAGTTCAAGGAAGGCTGGAAGCCGCCCCAGCGTTCCACCGACACCGGTTACTCCGAGACCGGCCGCTCGCTCCTGCCACGGCGTGAACCCTGGAGCCCGGAGAAATCGCAGGCGGCCTGGCGCATCGACGGCGACTACGAACTGCAGCTGGTCGCTGCCGAGCCGTTGGTGTGCGATCCCGCCGACGTGGTCTGGGATGAACGCGGACGGATGTTCGTGGCCGAGATGCGCGACTATCCATTCCCGCCCGAACACGGCCCGCGCCTCGGCCGCATCCGCTTGTTGGAAGACCGCGACGGGGACGGAAAAATGGACCACGCGCGCACCTGGGCGGAGAACTTGAAGGACGTGCAGGGCATGCTCTGCTTTGACGGCGGTCTTCTGCTCACCTCTCGCGAAGGCCTCCTATTTCTCAAGGACACCAACGACGACGGCGTGGCCGACCAACGCACCCCGCTCTATACCACCAACACGCCCCAACACAGCCAGCTTCAACTCGCTTCCCCCCGCTGGCGACTAGACAACACCATCCATCTCAACAACGGAATCAACGGGAAGGAGATTCATCCCGTCGGCAAGCCCGCCGAGAAGCTTACCTACGGTGGTTTCAACCTCGTCTACGATCCGCGCACCGGCAAACTGCGCAAGGAGTCGGGCGTGGGGCAATTCGGCGCCACTCTCGACGACTTCGGCCGCGTCTTTTTCTGCAGCAACCGCAACCCAGCCATGCTGGAGATCCTGCCTCGCGCCCTCGCAGACCGCAATCCCTTCGCCGGCTTCGCGGCCACCCACGAAAACATCCAAGAGCCCGCCGCACGCGTCTATCCGCTGGAGCTGAGCCACACCACCTCGGTGGCCCACGCCGGCACCCACACCTCTGCTTGCGGACTGGCGGTCTACGGCGGGGACTGGATGCCGGACCTGCGCGGAAATCTCTTCGTCTGCGATCCTACCGCCCAGCTCGTCACCCGCAACCGCCTCCTCGCCAAGGGCGGAAGCCTGGAAGCGCGCCGCCTCGGCGAGAAGCGCGACTTCCTCGTCTCCGCCGACGAATGGAGCCGCCCGGTCAATCTGCGCAACGGCCCCGATGGCGCCCTCTACCTCTGCGACCTCTACCGGCGCTTCATCGACCACGCCATTTACTTCCCCGAGGAGTTCTCCAAGACCAATTACATGAGGGCGGGTTTCGATCACGGACGGATCTGGCGCCTCGCCCCCAGGGGCGCGAAACCGCGAAGGATCAAATCGCTCCCGGCAGATCCCGCCGCCCTCGTCGCAGAACTCGGCAGCCCCATCCCCTGGCGGCGGATCAACTCCCAGCGCCTCCTCGTTGCGCAAGCGAATGCTGCACTCGTTCAGAAAATAACAGACCTATTGATAGAGCCCGATTCTCCCCTCGCCCGCCTGCACGCGCTCTGGACTCTGCAGGGAATTCACGAACGCACTGGCGAGGCCTTGAGCGCCGCCCTGGTGCTCGGGGCCCTCGAGGATCCGGTGGCGGGCGTGGTGGAAAACGCCCTCCTCATGGCCGCGCACCGAAAGGACGTGGACCTTCGCCCGCGTCTTGCCAAATTGCTCGCCCACCACGATCCGCGGGTGCGCCTTCTGACCGCCGCCCTACACGGAAAGCAGGCAGGGACGGAGCAACTGGCCACCCTCCTCGTGCGTGACGCAAACGACCCGTGGGCGCGCCGCGCCATTCTCAGCATCTCGCGCGAGACCCCGGGCGCTGTGCTGGTGCATCTCCTCGCCACCCGGGAAAAGGTGGTTTCCGAAGTGCTCCTCGAGTTCAGCCAGGCCGTGGCGGCGCGGGGGAAGGTCGAAGACCTCGCCCGGTTGCTGGATGCGGCCAGCGGGCGCAGGCAACCGGAGGTCACCGTCATCACTCTCGGTCTCGCCCGCGGACTGCCACGCGGGCCGCTCAAGTCACTCGCTGCCCTCCTCGGCAATCCTCCCGCCCTGCTCGAGGAGAAACTGGGCGGCATCCGGACCGCAGTGGAGTCCGCCGCTCGGACTGCTCTGGACGCTTCCCGGCCGGTTGCGCAACGCGTCGACGCGCTCGCCCTCGTTCAGGGTAACCTCTTCCCCCTGGTGGAGAAGCTGATCGCCCCAAGGCAGCCCCCCGAACTCCAGACCGCCGCCTGCCGGGCCCTCACTCGGCATGACCGCAGCAAGGTGGCCGACTTCTTCTTCGCTCGCTGGGATGCCCTCGCGCCCGTTCCGCGACGGGAAGCGCTCACTCTGATCACCGGAAACAACGCCACCACCCTGCGCCTCATGAAGAAGATGAAGAGCGGTGAGATCTCGCCGGCTCTCATGCCCGCCATGAAGCGTTGGACTCTCGGCCGCTCTTCCGATCCCGCCGTGAAAGATCTTGTGGCGGAACTCTTTGGCAAAATGGAAGCCAACCGGGCCAAGGTTGTCGCTGACTATCAGGACGCGCTCCGTCCCGGCGATGCGCAGCACGGGAAGGCGGTCTTCGAGAAGGCTGGCTGCGCCGCTTGTCACGTGCGCAGCGGAGACAACTTATCGATTGGTCCGGACATCCGGGATGCACGCAACAAACCCCCGGAAGCCCTCCTTTCCGACATCCTTGACCCGAATCGCGCAGTGGAGGAGCGCTGGACTCTCTATCAGCTCAAACTGCATTCCGGCCAAGAGACCGCCGGGATCATCTCGAGTGAGACCGCCACCACCGTCGAGTTGCGCGCACCCGGGTCCACCGCTCAGACCATCCGCCGCGATCAGATCGTGAGCTTCTCCTCCACCGGCCGCTCCCTCATGCCGGAGGGATTGGAGGCCTCGATCTCGAAGAAGGAAATGGCGGACCTGATCGCTTTCTTAAAATCGCGGCCTGCGGAGTGACTCTCGCGGGAATCTGACTTTGGGGACCCTTGGTGAATTATTTGCGCCAGCGGTCGATTCGGGCTTTGTTTCCGGCCCTTTTAATGAAGGTGACGGCCTTCTTTCACCACTCCGAATTAAGCAGGTGCATCCCTGAGGAATAGGGGCGCTTTCGGGCTGGACCCCGCTTTGTCATAACGATATCCGGCAAGGTCAAAAGCATGCAGGTCCCCGGGGCTCTTCAGTCGATTCCGGATGATGAAATCTGCCATCAGTCCCCTGGCCTTCTTGGCATAAAAACTAATGATCTTATATTTTCCGTTCTTGAGATCCTTGAAAACGGGTGACACCACATCAGCTTCCAGGTCAACGGGGTTTGCCGCACTGAAATATTCATTCGAGGCCAGGTTCACGAGGAACTTGTTACGGGTTGCGGCCACCACTTCATTGAGAGCCGAGGTGATTGTTTCCCCCCAGAAAGCATAAAGATTTTTCCCGCGCCGGGTTGCCAGTTGGGTACCCATCTCGAGGCGATAGGGCTGGATTAAATCAAGAGGGCGGAGGATCCCGTATAATCCACTGAGTATTCTCAACTCCTTCTGGGCAAAGTTGAAATCAGCAGCCTTCCAGTTCCCAAAGTCAAACCCGGTATAAACATCTCCCTTGAATGCCAGCAGCGCCTGCTTGGAATTGTCGATCGTAAACGGGATCGACCACTTCCTGTACCGTTGCGCATTAAGTTCAGCCAGTTTTTCACTGATTCCCATCAGGTTCCTAAGCTCCGACCTGGGCAATTTGACCAGCTTGGCGATAAGAGCCTCTGACTCCTCCAGGTAATCAGGCAGACTGTGTTTTCCGGTGAAGCACTGGTCTCCAAAATCAAGGGTCTTGGCAGGTGAGATTACAATTGTCATTTAAATCAAAAATACGCCTGGTTCATGATCGTGCGCGACATCGCAATGAATCCGTTGCCAGCAAATCAAGCAAATCATTATTGCTATTGTTAAGAAATTCCTTTCTCAGGCCGGGTTTCCTGGAGGCTGAGGAACCGGGGAAGGTGGGGCTGCAGAGCTGGTGAGTCCTGCAACAATCACGCCGTCGCGTTTCTTTTTTGAATGGATTCAGCCGGATGAGCGGGGAGAGCACCCGGTCATCAGTAGTTGGGGAACGGGATCCGCCGGAATCGTGGTCAATCTGGGTTCCCTCCTGCCCGTGGTCTGGTTTGAGACCCGGCCAGTATTCCCCATCCTCGCTGTGCGCGAGATCGGATGAATTGCCTTGTGGCACAAGGATCTCTGTTGAAACTCAAGAACGATGAAGCGCAGGATGAGAATCGCACGAAATCTGAAGGTTGCATTGGTGTTTCTGGTGGGCGGATTGATGGCGCTGCCCGCAGTCGCTGAGAACTACCAGAACGCCATCAAGAGATTGCAGCCGACCTACTACTACGAACTCAATGAGACTGATCCGGTGGGTGGAGCGATTGACAGTATGGGCAATGCGCCAGCCAACGGAACGTTTAATGGCAACTACGTCAATGGTCCGGCCATGGTGGGAGCTCCGGGACCTTCCGCCGTCTTCAGCGCGGACGATCCTGCCGGGATTCCGGTATTGGGACTGGGCGAGGGAAACGTGGCCCATCACAGCAATAATGCCGGGCACATCACCCTTGGCGATGGCAATGCCTTCGGGGCGAACGCCATGACGGTAGCCCTCTTCGTCAAGGCGGGGGAGGGCGCTCAGGGTGGGGACCGCGTGTTCACCAATAACCTGACCGATCCAACCAAGAGCTTTCAACTCAACATCGGCAACAATGGGCCCGTCCTTGCCGTGGACCCGAGCCAGGCAGGGATTAACGCGGAGAGAACACTTTACCAGGAGGACAACAGCGGTCCCGACAGGCGCTTTCTTCAGGCCAACTCCGGGTGGTTTCACATGGTGGTATCTACTGAGGGTCAAACCGGGACAGAACGGGCCTCCAATTTCCGGATGTGGGTCAACGGGGTAGATCGGACGAGCAACCTGCACCCGGACAGTACCGGTTGGGGCACTGACACCGGGATGGCGAAGATCGGAGGACGTCGTTTCAGTGCGACCGACACCACCACCCATTCAGGCGGTCAGGATGAGGTCGCGATCTGGCTGGACCGGGTGCTCACGGACGAAGAGATTCTTTCTCTCTGGCAGGCGGTGATCACCGCGAAACCCCAGCGAGTCGAGGTGACGGAGGTCTCAGTCGAGGACGGGCAGTTTGTCATCAAGTGGGAAAGCCGGAGAGGGAAGCTTTACAATCTTCTGAGCGCGTCCGATCCCGGAGCATCGAATCCTTTCGACTGGCCCGTGTTTGGAGCGAATGCCGATGTGGTTGCCACTCCGCCGGAGAACACCCTGGCCATTCCCCTTCCGGCCGATCAGAAACGGCTGTTTGTCATCAAAGGATTCAACGCGCCGCCGGTGACCGTATTTTCGGACGATTTCGAGAATGGGC
>Ga0310120_10003078_pt1 | contig 11978 bp, 12 predicted proteins | sample CB27_AW_983_MG_FD_203506 | JGI IMG/M metagenome (GOLD analysis project Ga0310120, IMG submission 203506) | Marine microbial communities from Western Arctic Ocean, Canada - CB27_AW_983 | ecosystem: Environmental > Aquatic > Marine > Oceanic | place: Canada: Western Arctic Ocean | collected... | reverse complement strand
TTCCTCTGCCCACGCGCCCAGGCGACTCGCTACGCGCTGCGCGTTCGAAAGCAGGGAGTCGGGACGGCCGACCGAATACTCTGTTTCGTATTCGCCGTAGGCGGAAGCGGCTTGCTTGTATCCCACGAAGGCCGAGTCGAGTTCGCCACCGGACTCGTAGACCAAAGCCGACAGGTACCGAGCAAACGCGTCGTCCCGATAGACATTCTCGTTCGTGCTGTCGACCTGAAGTTTTCGCAGGTAGTCCCCGACCTGGCGAATCTCGACCAGGGCGGCGTCCGGTTCTCGAAGCATGAGGTAGTTGAGCGCTGAGAAGAGATGAACCAGCGTTCTTTCGAAATTCTCGCCTGCATAGTCGAGGGCATAGTCGTTGCTGAACAGGGAGAAACCGATATCGCTCACGCTCTCGGTATAGAGCCGATCCCCGATCAACTTCGCTTGCTCGAAAGCAGCGTTGCTTTCCGAATAGCGTCCATCGAGATGAAGCAACATGCCGCGCTCGAAGTAGTAGAGCAGACTGTTCTTGCCCTTGAACGCGTTCTCCCGGTGCTCTTCGACGATTTCCAAAGCGCCGGGGTAGTCACCAACGCGCATCTTGGTCTCGATCTGTTGCTGCACTTTTACCGTGGACGTACAACTCGCCGCCATGATGATGAGTAATACCAGCATGATGCTGAGACGGAAGAATCGACCCATTGAGCGGCCTGCCATCATGGCTCAAAGACCGTAGCGAGATTGAGTAACGACCTTCTTGATCTTCTTCTGGCCGATCCAGACTTTTTCGTTCGTCTCCAGGTTGACGAGTTCGAGTTCGACCTGATAGAAGCGGACCTTGGTCCCGCCGGCGGCATCGATGATGCTATTGATTGCGCCGATCATCATGAAGTCCGCGCCGATTTCCTTTCCCATGCTCTTGGCGGTATCGATCGTGGAATTGCGCAGCTGGTCGAGCCGTTCGTTGCGAACGCCACCGCGTTCATCGCTCGAAGCGACCAGACGCACTCGACCGGAATTCACGAACGCACGTTCGAGATCTTTCGTGAAAGTTCGCGTATTGATGTGCTCGCTCGATTGATTGCGAACCGATCCAACGATGACGGTTGGTCTCTTGCCCGTTGCGCCGCGCCACTCTTCGATCCAGATGCGACCGAGCGAATCGTCAATCATCTCCTGCGAGACCATCTGGCTGTCGGTGTCATTCCAGTAGCCGGAGACGTCGATGACCTCATCGCTCGAAGTTCGCGTCACCTTCGGCATACTCGAGCACCCGGCGAAAAATACAAGCACGCTGAGAAGCCCGATCGATCGAAGCCACTTGGACTCCCGGCTGACGATTATCTGCGGAACGCGATCCATGACGACTCTCCCTAAAAGTTGAAACCAGAGTAGAAACCAGGGTGGGCGCCAGAAAGAGACAGACTGTCGACGCTGGCGAAAACTCCTGGGCCCCGGATGATCCTGCCTCGAGCCCGCGGGGTCAACGTCGGGAAGATTTCGGCACGGGTCCTTGCCGGGAGCTTGGACAGTGGGCCCGCAAACTCGTTAGGTTCCCAGTCTCGAGACCAGCAGGATGATCCGCCCAAGCGGATCGACATCACGGAGTCTGCTTCCCATGCCAAAACGCCCCTCGCTACGCATCACGATTCGGATCACTCTCGTCGTCGCGGCCGCATTCGCAAGCGCATGCGGCAGTGCCGGCTCCGTGTCGATATCGCCCGAGCCGGACCCGTTGGCTGCGGCCCCCGACTGGGTGATCGAGGGTTGTCGCATCCATCCATCGGAAGCGGGGCGACCGCACCGCGACGACGCCCAACTCGTCTGCGGGATCGGTTCCGCGGGTCCCGATCGAAACGCGATTGCTGCACGACAAACGGCGATCGCGCGGGCGCGGTCCTCGATAGCACGCACGATCGAGGTCACCATCGAGAGTCTCGTGCGAATCGATGACGACACAGAATCAGCGAGCGACGGGATTCTCCGCTCGATCGTCCACCAACTCACGAGCACGACACTTCCCGCATGTCAGCTCGAATCCGTTTGGCAAGCGCCGAGTGGCGAAGTCTTCGCACTCGTCTCGCTGCGTGTCAGTCGGTTGCAAGAATCACTGCAGCAATCGCTCCAAGATCATCAGGCGATCCCATCGGCCACGCGCGAAGACCTCGCACGACGTGCGGCAACCGCCTTCGCCGCGATGAACTCACCGCCAGGCGGACGACTCGAAGAGTCGACGGAAACTGCGCAAGAACGCAGTGAGCGTCGCCAGTGAGTAGAGGGTGTCATGCGCTCTGACGCCATCGACGATCTGTTGAGCACGTACCTCAAGATACCGGCGAAGGTCAGCTGGAAGGGTGCGCTAGCGGATTCGGTGCGCGGGACGTTCGAAGGGGTGCGCCTCGAATTGGCGGGTATTGCCATCCTGGCCCTGCCATTCGAACGCCTCGTACTTCATGCGGAGCGCTTTCAGTTCACGCCGGGTATTCCCGCGCGCATCGAAGCCCGTCGGGCGCGGCTCGAAGTCACCGTCGATCAGCGCCAACTCGATGCCTGGGTCAAGCGCGCGCGTGCGCCATTCGCACTGCGCCTGATCGAAGATGCCATCCAATTCCAGATGCGCGTGGGCCCGATTCCGCTCGCCCGGACGGAAACAGAGTTGCGGATTCAGCGCGGGTGGTTCGTCTTGCAGCCGAAGAGGGCCGAATTCTTCGGCGTTCGGGCGAGACTGGTCTCACTCTTTCGAACCTATCTTCCACTGCCCCGACTGGCGCCACAGACCCGCCTAACAGCGATCCGTCATGCCCCCGGCGTTCTGCGGTTCGAACTCAGCCTCGACGATTTCAGCGACATCATTACACCGGGCCTCGTCGATCGGCTGCGTCAGCGCTTCCTGCCCTTCGCGACTCTATTTCCGTTCGCGAGGAAGTCGGGTTGACGCGGTCCGGCTGGAACGCGAGCCGTCATAGAAATAGCCCCAGGGAAATTCCGGCGAGAGGATGGGCTTGAACCCGGGCGGCTTCTCGAAGGGACAGGTCAAGACCTCCCAGACTCCGACGACTTCGTGGGCCACCATCATCCCAACGCCCTTGGCGAAGCCCCAGGTCGCGCCCACGAAGGGTCCTTTCTTGCGGGTCGTCTGCACGATTCCACCGGGCAAGGCGAGCACCCCGAGCGTTAGATTGGCCATGCCTCGTCCGACCTTTCGTGCCGAGCTGTCGCGGGCCGTAGCGGTTCCCGGAACTGCCAATGCGAAGATCACGACGAGAACCGTCGCGAACAACGCCGTTCGCAGGCGGAACCCTGGGAGCGCGGCAGCGCCCGCGAGGACCGACGCGGTCTTGTGGTCCGAGAGGAACGCGCTGGGTGATATAGTCGAGATGGCCATCTAGATTTCATCCTCTGGTCGATGCCGCTTCCGGCAGTTCTTGGGGTCAACGAATCGCCGTCGTCGTCGTTTCGTTGTGTACTTGGACCGCAGGGGGTCTCAGTGCATCATCCCGAAGACAAAAAAGCTGTAACCCCGCACACGAACAGGACGAATCAGACTCCGTAGCGATCGATGAATGGCGTTGCCCCTTGGGGCCATTCCTGCCGGATCCCCACAAAATGTCATCGCGCAGAAACGACGAGAACGAGGCGGCCGGAAGTCGCGAGCCACCGGGAGAACGAGCATCCGATGAATTTTCCAAAGACGCGAGAATCTGAGGTCACAGACGAAACCAGCTTTCTGAACCGCCGCGAACTCCTTCGCCTCGGCGCGACCGCCGCCGTGGGCGCCAGCCTCGCCGGCTGCCCGGCCGCCGAACAAGCGGAGGCCAAATCGCCCGCCCCGGGCCCCCCGATGCTCCGCAATCTCGAAAACGTGAAGCCCGCGCCGCCCGCCTATCGTGCCGACGAAGAAGTCAGTCGCGAAAGTGACGCGACCGGCTACAACAACTTCTACGAATTCGGGACCGACAAGAAGGACCCGTCTCGCAACGCACATACCCTGCGCACGGAACCGTGGTCGATCGTGATCGATGGCGAGGTCGGGAAGCCGGGAACCGTTCCGCTCGAGACGATCCTGGCCGCAGCGCAGCTCGAAGAACGCATCTACCGCTTTCGCTGCGTCGAAGCCTGGTCGATGGTCGTGCCCTGGATCGGAATCTCGCTCGGCGACGTACTCAAGCGTTTCGAGCCAACCTCGAAAGCACGTTACGTCAGCTTCGAAACGCTCTTCGATCGTGAACAGATGCCCGGACAGAAGCGGAGCGTGATCGATTGGCCTTACCGCGAAGGCTTGCGGATGGACGAAGCCATGCATCCCCTCGCCATTCTGGCCGTCGGCATGTACGGAAAGGTCCTGCCCAATCAAAACGGCGCGCCGATCCGGCTCGTCGTGCCTTGGAAATATGGTTTCAAGAGCATCAAATCGATCGTGCGCATCCACTTCTCGATAGACCAGCCGCACACGAGTTGGAACGATCTCGCGCCAGGGGAATACGGCTTCTACGCGAACGTGAATCCAGAAGTCGACCATCCGCGCTGGAGTCAGGCGCGGGAACGCAAGGTCGGCGAGTTTCGAAAGCGCCCGAGCACCCTGTTCAACGGCTACGGCGATCAGGTCGCCTCGCTCTATGCCGGAATGGACCTACGCCGAAACTTCTAGAACCATCTACCCCCGGGAGTCATCGTGCGCGGGAAAGCCCAGCATTGGATCGCGATCGGGATCGCCGCACTTCCCATCGTCGCCCTCGTCGTCGAGTTTGCGACCAACGGCCTCGGTGCGAACCCGATCGAGGAGATTACGCACGTCACCGGCGAATGGGGGCTGCGACTGATCCTGATCTCGCTGGCCATCACCCCGGCCCGTCGATTCCTGAACCTGCGAAATATTGCGCCCATGCGGCGGACGCTCGGCCTGGCCGGCTTTACCTATGCATGCCTCCATCTCACGACCTGGGCAATTCTCGATCTCGGTCTCGATATGGGTGCGATCATCGAGGATTTGACCGAGCGTCCCTACATCATGGTGGGCATGGGCGCGTTTTCACTGCTCTCGATACTGGCCATCACCTCGACGCGCAGGTGGATGAAGCAGCTCGGTTCACGCTGGATCCAGCTCCATAGAATCGTCTACGTGGCCGCCATCCTGGGAGTCATTCACCATTTCTGGCTGATCAAGGCCGACTATCGGCCCGCCATCGTACACGGCACGGTTCTGGCGCTGCTGCTCGGGGCGCGGCTGGTGTGGCGGGCTCGGCAGCAAAGGGCTCGAATCGCTGACCCCTCCTGAAGCGACGCTTCCCTGCGCGGACTGTCTCGCTTCATTGAATTCCCACTCAGGCCGATGAGAGTGCTTGCTTCGAGCGATCGTTGCGCGCATTCTCTCGCCCCGATCATGAAGCACCGGCTTCTGCTCGCCGCTTGCGGGCGGCGAAGCGAAGATTCGAGAGCGGGCCGGTGGGTCTGCGGAGATTAGATGAGTCAGGACGAGCGAGAAGTATCGAAGGATATCCACCGCGTCGACGTCGCCGGCCGCGAACTCTGGCTCGTGGGGACCGCTCACGTTTCGCGGCGCTCGGTCGATCTCGTACGCGAAGTCATCGAGCGAGAACGGCCCGACGCCGTCTGCATCGAACTCGATCCGGGCCGCTATGAAGCACTGTCGCAGGAAAAGAAATTCGAAGAACAGGACCTGCGCGAAGTTCTCAAGAAGAAGCAACTCGCAACCTTGATGCTGAATCTGGTCCTGGCTTCGTATCAGCGTAGGCTCGGACTGCAACTCGGAGTCACCCCAGGCAGCGAACTTCTCGAAGCCGCGAAGGTCGCTGATGAGAATGGCATCCCGATCGTGTTATGCGATCGTGATGTACACATAACACTTAGACGGGCCTGGCAATCGATCTCGTGGTGGCAGCGCGTACGCCTGCTCGGCGAGCTCTGCGCCAGCCTCTTCGAGACTCCAGAGGTCTCGGAAGACGAGCTCGAGCGCATTCGAGATCAGGATGTCGTGACCGAGGTCATGAACGAACTCGGGCGCATGATGCCGGATTTGAAACGCGTACTGATCGATGAGCGCGATGCCTATCTCGCCCACGAAATTCTCGAGAGCGAGGGAAGAAAAATCGTCGCCGTCGTCGGTGCCGGACATATCGAAGGCATGAAGACGCGCCTCGAAAACGAAGACCGCGCCGACATGCAAGAGATCACGACCATCCCGGTCGACGGAAAATTATGGAAGATCTTCGGCTGGAGCATTCCTCTCGTCATCGTCGGCTCGATCGTTGCGATCGCGCTGACTCAAGGCGCAGAAGCGGCCGGCGAAAACGCGCTGCTCTGGTTTTTGGCCAACGCGATCCCCAGCGGCATCGGTGCGATCGTCGCCCTCGGGCATCCGGCGACCATCTTCGTAGCCGCCCTCTCGGCACCCTTTACGAGCCTCACCCCATTGATCGGCGCTGGATACGTCGCAGCATTTGCCCAGCTCTGGGCCAAGCCACCTCGCGTCTCGGAGTTCAGGACGATCGGTGACGATCTCGCCGCTCCCAGCCGTTGGTGGAAGAGCCGCCTGATGCAGATTTTCCTGGTCTTTGTTCTGACGACGCTCGGTAGTCTGATCGGAACATGGACCGGCGGCTTCGGCGTCCTCAGCAATCTCGTCGTCGGCGCCGCCGGCTAGGACGTCATTCCCCAGTCGGAAGCCTTCTCGAATCCTACGACTCAGCCGGGTATGTTTGCTCCCGCATGTTTTCAGCCGGGGAACTCGCCTGATGAATTCGCTTCTGGAGTCGCTCCAACACGCCAGCCCCCTACTGCTTCTGGCGGTCGTTCTCGTTGTGGGTACGAGTTTCGGTGGCCTCGCTAAACGTTTCCGCTTACCCGGCATCACCGGACAAATCGTAGGCGGCATCTTGATTGGGGGCGCCGGCTTCGATCTCTTTGGCGCCGATTCGCTGCGAGGACTCGAACCCCTCACCGACATCGCGCTCGGTTTGATCGCTGTGACCGTCGGCGCACACCTACACATTCATCGCCTTCGTAATGCGGTCCGCCGCCTCTCCTATCTCCTGATCGCGGAATCGACGATCACACCGCTGCTCGTCTTCGGAATCATCTATTGGCTCGGTGACACTTCCTTCGAGCTCGCGGTGCTCTTCGGCGCCGTTTCGATTGCAACCGCCCCAGCAACGATCATTGCGCTCGTTCGGGAGACTCGCTCGAAAGGCGTTTTCGTGAAGACGCTGACCGCCGCAGTCGCCCTGAATAACACGGCCTGCATCGTCGTCTTCGAAGTCTGTCGCGCGCTCCTCGGCAGGGGCTTCGCGCCAGGCGACGCGTCGCTGCTCGAGATGAATGGCCCTTTCGTCCAGTTGATCGGCCCGCTCCTGCTCGGCGGTCTGGCCGCGCTCACACTCGATCGCATCACGCGGCTGGCCATCGGTCCCGAGCGCCTCGCGACTGCCGCGGTCGTTGCGCTCGTCCTGACTTCAGGCCTCGCGGCTTCGATCGGTATCTCCGCCCTGCTGTCCTGCCTCGTTCTCGGTGCGGTTCAGGCCAATATCACCCATAGCCGCGCCCATCTCGTCGACTCGGTCTTCGCCAATTTCGAGCCTGCCATTTTGACGGTTTTTTTCACTCTCGCGGGAATGCACCTCTCGATCGATCATCTCGAAAGCGCCGGCATCCTCGTCGTGCTCTATTTCGCAACCCGTTTTGGGGGAAAAATGCTGGCCGCCGAAGTGGCGCTGCGCGCGGCGCAGGCAACCGAGGGGGTTCGACAAAATCTCGGACTCGCCTTGATTCCCCAGGCGGGCGTCGCCGTCGGCCTCGTGCTCCTGATTCAGGAGGACGCTCGCTTTGTGGATTCAGCCGGACTTTTCGCAGCCGTCGTACTGAGCGTCGTGACGGTCAACGAAATCGTCGGGCCGGTACTCACTCGATTCGCATTGACCCGAGCAGGTGAAATCGGCCGAGATCGGCTGCGACTGATCGACTTCCTTCAAGAAGAACACATCATCACCGATTTCCAAGCGCCGACGAAGGAAATCGCCATCTCGCGCCTCGTCGACATGCTTCTACGAACGCATTCCTTGGGCGGTGTCGATCGCGAGACCCTGGTCGCAAGCGTATTCGATCGAGAGAGTCAGGGATCGACTTGCCTCGGTGGTGGACTCGCCGTACCGCACGGTATTTTGCCCGGAGGAGAGCCGATGGTTGGGGTGATGGCTCTCTCGAGAAAAGGCCTCGGATTCGAAACACCCGATGGCCGTCCCGTCCATTGCATGGTGCTACTCGGAACGGCTCCCGACGAGCGAGAAAGACATCTGCAGGTCCTGGCCGCGCTCGCCCGCACCGTCGGAACGGACCGCGCCTTCCAGGATCAACTCTTCGATTCGCAGAGTCCCGCGCACGCCTATGAACTCTTGCATGGCGAAGAGTCCGAGGACTTCAACTACTTCATGGAAGACGCGCTCGAAGATTGAACGGCGTCGACGTTCCCCTTCGAGACATGTTAGAATGTCTGTTCCCCCGCCCCCGTCGCGGCATGACCGCGGGGTAGGAATCAGTTGAGAACTTATCTCGATCTTCTTCAAGACGTGCTTGAAAACGGTGTCGACAAGGGCGACCGCACGGGAACCGGAACGCGAAGCGTTTTTGGTCGGATGTTGCGGTTCGATCTCGGCGGGCGATCGCATCGCGAGAACGAACCCGCGGCCATTGGTTTCCCGCTGCTCACGACAAAAAGGCTCCATACCAAGAGCATCATCCACGAATTGCTGTGGTTCGTGGCCGGCGATACCAATGCGCGGAGTCTGCAAGATAAAGGCGTCACCATCTGGAACGAATGGGCGGACGAATCCGGAGACCTTGGGCCCGTCTATGGTGCCCAGTGGCGTCGCTGGCGTGCCGCGCCTCCACCAGGAGCGGAGTCGGGCGAGGCGGTCGAGATCGATCAGCTCTCCAGCCTGGTCGATCAGATTCGCGAGACACCGAATTCTCGACGGCTCGTAGTGAGTGCATGGAACGTCGGCGAGCTCGCCGCGATGAAGCTTCCACCTTGCCATCTCCTCTTCCAATTCAATGTGACGGCGGGACTTCTGAATTGTGCGATGACGATACGGAGCTGTGATGTCTTTCTAGGCCTTCCTTTCAATATTGCCTCCTACGCGCTGCTCACGATGATGATCGCTCAGGTCACCGACCTTCGACCGGGGGAGCTGATCATCTCGCTCGGCGACACGCACGTCTACCAGAATCATTTCGAGCAAGCGGCCCGTCAGCTCGAACGCGAGCCCCGGCCGCTCCCTCGAATGCATCTGAACCCCGCCGTGAAATCGCTCTACGATTTCAAGTTCGAGGACTTCAGGCTCGAAGGCTACGACCCGCATCCGCGAATCAGCGCGCCGATCGCCGTCTGAAATTCGAAAAGACCTGGAGGCAGTCATTCAATGCGAGTCTCCCTGATCGTCGCGGCGGCGCGAAATGGCGTGATCGGCGTGCGCGGAGAGATTCCGTGGCGTCTTCCCGATGACCAACGCTTCTTCAAGAAGTTGACGGTGGGCCATTGCGTCGTCATGGGTCGCAAGACCTTCGATTCACTGCCACGTCCTCTGCCCGATCGAAAGAATCTGGTGCTCAGTCGCGAAGCGCGCGAGCCGGATGGACCGGTCGAGTATCTGCAGGACCTGACCGCCGCGCTCGATCGCGCGCGTGCAGTAGGTTTTCGCGAGTGCTTCATCGCAGGCGGAGAGGCAATCTATCGAGAGAGCATGAAGTCGGCCGATCGCATCTACCTCACACGGGTCGATGCCGAGCCCGAAGGCGATACTCACTTTCCAGAGCTCGATGAATCGGAATGGAAGTGCGTGTCACGGGAGTCTCATCCCGCAGACGATCGCCACGCTCATTCATTTACATTCGAAACCTGGGACCGCAGCGACTAGTCGAGCAAGAGCGTCGACGGCGAGAAGACGACAGACGCTTTGCACTCATCCGCGCAGGCTATGCTCGTGAGCGATGTCCGAAACGAATATTCCAACCATCGAGCCTAGACGAACAACTGGACGGGACGATCTCGTTCGCACGATCTCCGAATCCGGCGGCGTCGCCGTCAAGGCGATCATCGCCAGTGAACTCGTCAGCGATGCCCTTTCGCTCCGCCCCTTCGCGCCGACGGCGGGAAACGCGCTCGGTCGCGCGTTGATGGGCGCTGTTCTGATCGCAGTCGGCAGTGCTGCCGACGACGCAGAACCCGCGGACATCGAAAGCGTCCAGCTCCAGTTCCGAGGTAATGGACCGCTCGGAAGCCTCACGGCGATAGCGGATTCGACGGCGCGAGTTCGCGGAACGGTGGACCATCCGGAGCTCGAACTTCGGCACGACGACGGCTCCCCCAATATTGCCGGTGCGATCGGGCTCGGCCCACTCAACGTCGTGCGACATCGACCTCGTTGGCGCTCACCCTATACCGGAACCGTGCCGCTCGTTTCCGGCGAAGTCGCCGGTGACCTCACGCTCTATCTCACGGAAAGCGAACAAACGCCCTCCGCGATGGGGCTAGGTGTCAGCTTCGGTCCACAGATGGGGGACGTTGGCGCCTGCGGATTCCTGGTACAGGCGTTACCCGATGCCAATGACGACGAACTCGCGCAGGTCGAAGAGAACGTATCCGGGATGACAAGTCTGGCGGCTCTGCTCGAACATCCCCTCGACGCCGACGCCATCATCGACCGGCTTCTTCAGGGCCTCGGATCGCGCGACCGTCACTCGATGACCCCTCACTTCCACTGCCCCTGCACACGGGACCGGGCGCTACGAACACTCGGACTGCTCGAAGGCGATGAACTCCGAGAGATGATCGACACAGGTCAGAGCCAGGAAATCGTCTGTGAGTTTTGCGGTCGTGCCTATCAGATCGAATCGACCGAGATGGCGTCTCTGTCAGGTCGTGGCTGACCGATCGAAACGCACGGTCATTTGAGAAGCCACGCATAGGCTTCTTTGAGCTTCGAATTACCATCGGCTTCGAGTACCTCGCCATGCGTCACGGTCACTCGGTTGAAATCCCATTCCAGAATGCGCTCGATGCCGCGGCGGATCGCCGCCTTGTCCTTCATGAAGGATTTGGCGAGACGGCTCGGTCCGAAATGTCCGTAGCCCCCCATGACTCGCATGAACAACCGAGTAATGAAGGAATCGCTATGCATCATGTTGAAGCAGAGATCGGTCAGGAGCAGCGTCCGCGTCGCCCGATGAAAGAACACGACTTCGTCGAGCGCAGGCGCGCCCTCGACCGCAATCTGCTCGAGATCGCCGCTCCAGGCCGCCGGAGCCTCGTTCGTGAGCGTCGTGTACTCGAGACCCTCGATCTTCGACTTGAATTCGGCGGGCGCATAACAAGTTGCGCCTTCATAGCGGGCTATCCAATCCTTGACCGAGGCATTGTGAAAAAGGTTCGGGGCGACGAGCGCCGTGACGCTGCCGATCTTCGAAATCTCCGCCTGATCCCCATCATCGATCGGCCCGAGTGCGTGGGCAAAGAGGCCGCCATCGGAAAGTCGGATCAACGTCGTCCGCGTGCCGATTTGAATCCCACCCGGCATCGCGAAGTCATGATCGATGACCCACAAACCCTCATCGAGCTCTCTCAACATCTTTGGAGTCTCCCGCCAGCGAGTGGTCGCCTTGTTTTGGTGCGCGGCCCTAGTCTCGAAGATGATTCACTTCCACGCGAGCGGCGAACGGCTGCGGCGGCGCCCCGATTTCCGGCCTCGAAGGAGTTCGATCGAGGAGGCGTAGCAAATTTCCTACGTTCGAATCTTGAAAATTCCGAGGAACCGAACGCGCAGAGACGAAGAGCGAAACGGCGATAGAGCGGTCGTCATGGCGAACTCGCTGTATGATCGTCGCGCCGCTTCGATGGGGGACTGATGGCCGAATCGGCATACTCGACGCTAACGGTAAGAGGCGCAGAAATTTCGGAGAGATCGCCAGAGCTGGTC
>Ga0310120_10003074_pt1 | contig 11980 bp, 11 predicted proteins | sample CB27_AW_983_MG_FD_203506 | JGI IMG/M metagenome (GOLD analysis project Ga0310120, IMG submission 203506) | Marine microbial communities from Western Arctic Ocean, Canada - CB27_AW_983 | ecosystem: Environmental > Aquatic > Marine > Oceanic | place: Canada: Western Arctic Ocean | collected... | reverse complement strand
GTCACGCACCGATCAGTGCGGGCAGCTGATCGATTGGTTAGACCTCTTTCCTCTCGACTATTCTTTGACCGAGCTTCTTTTCCAGCTTCAGCACGTAGAGAAAATTGAAGATTGTTCCCAAGAAGAAAGATAAGAGTAATCCCGAGACGATCCATGTGTATTGCGTAAGCGATGATCCGAACTTGGCTAGGAAAAAGATGCTCACGAATACGGACAGGAAAACCAACACAGAGTGTGTCCGAATACTTTTGGTTGTATAAATAATTTCATGCCCTCTCAGTTTCCCTTTTGTCCACAGAATAGATAACGCCACCAACCCAGGAAACACAATGCCAGTCAATATCAGCGTCCCAAGATTGGCAAACGTGCTGAGGTCAATCATTAAGCTGGAGGAGCCCAAGAAGAAGGTCGCGAGGGCCATGCTGCAGGCATTTCGCTCCTGAATCGGCGTATCCTGGAAATCGTGCAGGTCTTAAATATCGAGCCAGCAGGATTAGCGAAATGATGCCGACGGGAAAAACTAGTAAAACGTAAAGTCTCGGATCCATTGTTCCACCTCCTGTCGATGTCTAGCGTCCATCCCAACCAAAGGGGATGACCCAACGATTATTGAATCTCTTCGATCACGCTATCCATGGTCTCCATCTTTCTCCGAGTAGCCCTCGCCCCTCGGCTCTGAGCCGAGAGGCGAGCAAGCAAAAACGATGAACTTAGCGTTTGGTTTCTCTTGATCCGGCCATCGGTGACACCCTGCCCGGGACCGCAAATAAGCTCAATCGCCTCCCAACAGCCAGTATAAGCAGCTACGCTGCAAAAAGGGCCGCAGAGGAAAGCTAAAGGGACCCGTTATGTATGACACCCCATAGCACAGCCTACCGTCCCTACTACGGCATATGCCACGCCCAGCCAATAGTGACAGCCGTACTCAAACTTGATTCCGGCCGGTGCGGATGCAGCCGGGCCGGTAATGATTGCCAGCTTGGAAGAGTGTCTCGAGGCATCCATCTCCGTTCTCTTGGCCGAGATCCATTCTTCTCTGCTTTTCCCCTCAGGAGCAACGGCATCCACTGGGTCCCCGGCCGCCAGCCGTGTCAATTCGGCTGCCCCTGTATTCCCCGCAAACGAAGCATAGAACGAAACCGGAACACCGTCGTGATCGTGGGGATCTGCTCCCAGCACCAGAAGTTCGGCCGTCGCCTCCTGGGCGTCCGGACCCATCGCAGCGTAGTGTAAAGCTGAAACCCCGGCTATGTTTCGTGCATCGGGGTCTACCCCCGCTTCGAGAAATCGAGTTGCAATCTCCTTCCGGCTGGCTTCCTGCTGCTCTTTCCCTTCGCAAGAAGTACACGAAGATGGGGAATAGAGTGCATTAAAGACCATTTTGTTGTTGCTCAGGGTAGCATGCGGATCTGCTCCCTCCGAAAGCAGAAGAGCCACCACATCGTAGGAGCCGGACTGGGCTGCCAGGTGGAGAGGTGTCAACCCTTCCGATGTCCTCGCGTTCGGGTTCGCCCCACCATCCAGCAAGGTGGCAACCTTGTCCAGGGTGCCGGACCATCGCTAAATGAAGAGGGCTCAGCCCCAGGCAACCGGAGCCGCCTGAAGAAACGTCGCCATTTTCCAAGGCCGCCTCGAGCCGCGCGAAGTCGGTGAAGTGGAGTTCTTGCCCATCAGGCAAGCGGAGTCCGATAGGAACTTCTCGGGTCTTTGGGTTTTTCTTTCCTCCCTTGGCAGGCCCCAGGGTGACCGAATTGAAGAGCAGGATTCCTGCAAGAAGAAACCGGATCAGACTCTGCGGAAAAATCGTTTGTGAGTAATCATGCATTTCCTCCTGGTTAGCAAATAACCTCCCCTGTTTATTGAACGGAATCGATTGATTTCGACTCCCTGACCAGGCCTGATCGGGTATGAAGATAGGCAAGAAAGGGACCAAAGGGCGAGTGGAGCGGAGCTTCTCACCAGGAGGATGCAGAAGGGTCGTTTGTGACTAGCGTGTGGACGTTTGAGGAGGTTCTACTTTCGGCCTTGCGCTGTTTCCCAGATACACGATAATCTGCGGCTACTGCGGGAAATCAAGAAAAAAGAGTCGTGGTGCGGGGCTGACAAACTAGCGGCTGGGCTTCGAGTTGTAGTGGGACTCCAGAGGCCTGGGTTACATCGATGGGAGCCTCTGCGGAGAAGCGGTTATTGGCGATGCACCGTGCTGGCGACTTCAACCCGGTGAAGCGCTAACGTCGTCAATATATAGAGGCGCCCATCTGCTCCGAATTGCAGATCGACGATACCGGACAATCCACCGAGAAACTCACCAACACCGAGGCCTGAGTGGTGTGTGCGTTCGGGCAGGGAGAACTGTCTGACACGCTCCGTTCCGTATTCCCCCACGAGGACTCGTCCCGCCATAGCAGGACCGTAGCTATCGTCGACGAGGACTTGGACGGCAGTTGGTACTGTGTGCTCTGCGAAGCTTTCCCACAGGGGTGGACGAAAGCGTTGTCCCAGCCACCACAAAGCCAAACGTTCATACCACGAATCGACCCTACCCCACGCGAGGGGCCAGCCCAGATTTTCGCCGGGAAGTGCCTTCATCAGACTGTCATGGCCTTTCGGACCGTTATCGCTGACCAAGAGGCCGCGGTCAACCGGGTCGAACGCAAAGCCTTCCGTCAGTGTTTCGAGGCGCACCTTCGGGGGAGGAAGCGGTGCAGAGGTTGGTCCCTTCTCAGCAGATCCACAGCCGACGCAGTTCAGGAATAGCAGCAGGAGAGCACTGGCTTTCACGAAAACGTGCAAAGCCCGGACCCTTCTGAACCCGGCAATCTTGTCTTGACGGGCGTTCGATCTCAGATCATGAACCATGCTGTCCGGCGGTGCCATCAGTTACGCGCTGAACCTACGTACTGAGTTTCCGGGATCGAGGATTTTGTCGCTGAGCGAGGCATAGTAGTCTCTCATGAGTCGATTCACAAGTGATGTTTCGAGTTTGATTTTAGCTACTCTCGATCTCACCGGCGTGATGAAGAGGCCGATTGAGCGTAGCGGGAGACCTGGGAATGGTTCTCCCTCAAGGGGATTGTACCCCCCCCCCGGTAAGGTCCTAGTCAGACCACCGGTATCTGGACCCAGGGACTAACCCCTGGGACCGGAAGGTGTTGCGAGGTGAAGTGGGGTAGACACTGAATTTGGAAGAATTAGCCCCGGAATGGGACCCCGGCAAGTTGCCGTGTTTCCTCAAAGCTGCGCAACCCCGCTGTGGCGCCAAGGGCCGTGACGCAACAGGCACCGGCCGCTGCGCCCAGACGGCCGGCGTCGTAGACGCTCATCCCGTGCGACAGCCCGGTGAGCAAGCCGGCGTAGAAGTTGTTTCCGGCGCCCGTCGTGTCAACAACCGGGCCTGGAGGCTCGACCGGAGGCACTTGAATCCAATCGTCGGGGGCCGGGCTCAACAGTGCGCCCTCGTCGCCCAGCTTCACGCCCAACAGGCCGCCCTGACAGAACTCTCGGAAGACCGAGATCATCCGTTGCGGATCGGATTTCCCCGTTTGCGACTGCGCTTCGTCGTAGCTGGAGACGTAGATGTCGAGGTGCGGTAGGATACGGTCAAGCGGCTGCATCTTTCCTCCTCCGCCGGCCGCATCCAGCGCCGTCCGGCAACCGCACTGCTGGACTTCTTTCAGCACGCCGGGAAGATCATGCTCCAACTCCGGCATCAGCGCGTAGTATCTGAAAAGCGCGAATATGGAGCCCCGGAACAGTTCCAGACGTGCGAGAACCGTCGCGCGGTCGAACGCGCGCGATGCGCCACTATGATACGCGAATGTGTGTTCGCCATCGTCACCCACCAACACGACGCTGATGCTCGTCGGCAAGTTGGGGTGCCGCAACATATGCTGCGTGTTCAGGCTGGCGTCAGCGAACAGCCGGGTCAACATGTCACCCCACACGTCATCGCCGACGTATCCGAAGGCGCCCACGGCCAACCCCAGCCGCGCCATCGCGATGCCGCTGTTGGAAACGATACCGTCGCTGCCCGGCCGGCTCGTTTCGATGGGCACGGTCTCCATCTCGCGCAGCGGCTTGTGCTGGTCGATGGGCCTCATGGGCAAGTCCGCGCACACTTCACCGCAGACGACACAATCAAACCGGTAGCTCATTGGCTCGGTTCTCCTTTCCCCGAATCGACGCATCGCGGGATTCGTTCTAATATAGCGTATCGTGCGGAGGCGAACGGAAAACAGGGAGCAAGGACGCCAGCTATGGAGAAATCACTCGATCAAAAACTCCAACAGATTCTCAGCGACCCGTCGGCCGACGACTTCATCCTGGCCGACGCGAAAGATGCCGAAATGGGGTTCGGGATTGGTGCGCCGGGCGTCAACCGCGGAGCGGATAGGGAGCGCTTCCCCTTTTGCAGCCTCGAAGAATACCGGCGGTCGATCCGCGAGATCACCGAGCAGGGGCTGGTCGACATCATGCTGATGAGCGCCAGCGTCAGCGAGCGGCTGACGATAGAAGAACGCATCTTCGACGGCTCGACCGTCACGCCCGCGGTCCGCGCCAACGACACCACCGACATCTGGCTGGGGGTGAGTGGAAACTACAAAAATCAATCGTCGCTGGCCTTTCGCACAGCAACCATCGACCAGATTCAATGCGGGAGAGCGTCGTCTTCCCAGGAAGTGCACAACCTGGGTGCCGATCTGGGCCTGTATTCGATCACGTTCAACAACGACGCTCAGCTCGATTGTGAAGCGCTTGCCAGCTATCGCGAGTTTCGCGTCGAGGCGGAAGCGAAGGGCTTTCGGCATTTCCTGGAGGTGTTCGCACCCAACGCTCCGCGAAAGAAGCTGGACGACGTCGCGCGCTTTGTCAACGATTCCATCGCGCGTTGCCTGGCCGGCATCCCCCGGAGCGGCCGGCCGCTGTTCTTGAAGATACCGTACTTCGGCCCGGCGGCGATGGAGCAACTGGTGCACTATGATCCAACGCTCATCGTCGGTATCCTCGGGGGGCCGGCCGGTACAACGCACGATGCGTTCCGCATGCTGTGGGAAGCGAAGAAGTACGGCGGCCGCGCGGCGCTGTTCGGCCGCAAGATCAACAACGCTGAAGACCAACTCGCGTTCGTCTCCGTTCTGCGAGCGCTCGCGGACGGCAACCTTGCTCCCGAGGAAGCTGTGCGCCACTACCACGGACGACTGCAAGCGACTGGCATCCCGCCGCAGCGGAGTCTGGACGACGATCTGCAGCTCACCCAGGTTGAGGTGTCCTGAGCTAGTGCTACACTAGTGTCGCTGCGCCGCGAAAGCAGCGAACCGCCTCTGCCTTCCTGGCTGCAAGATCGGTAGACAGACGAGAGGATGAGACATTGTCGCCCCTGAACTTCCTGAAGCAGATCACGGCATCCTTTGCTCAGCCCGCGGCCGAAAACCCCACTGCCGAAATGATCGAGGCTGCTTACCGGCATCATCAGCTTGCCTGGTGCTACATCAACTTCGAAGTCCCACCCGAAGCCCTGGCGGATGCCGTCAAGGGGGCCCAGGCGCTCGGTTTCGCCGGCTTCAACTGTTCGCTGCCCCACAAGGTGGCCGTGATCGAACATCTGGACGGTCTGGGTGAGTCGGCCTCGATCATGGGAGCCGTCAACTGCGTTGTCCGCCGCGACGGGCAGTATATCGGGGAAAACACCGATGGAAAGGGATTCCTCAAGTCCCTTCGTGAAAGGGTAGATCCAGCAAGCAAGAACATTGTCATTCTGGGAGCTGGGGGCGCAGCGCGGGCAATCGGAGTGGAACTGGCCCTGTCCGGTGCAGACAGCATCGCCGTCGTCAATCGCAGCTCGCAGCAGGGTCGGGAGCTGGTTGACCTGTTGAACACCAGCACACTGGCTCAGGCGGACTTCGTCGAGTGGATCGGCGACTACGGGATCCCCGACGAAACACACGTGGTCGTCAACGCCACGTCGGTCGGGCTCTACCCCGATGTCGATGCCCAACTGAGGATCGACATCAAAAGTCTCCGGCCGGAGATGGTGGTGGCTGATGTGATTCCAAATCCGCTCCGAACCAGGTTGGTAATGGCTGCAGAGCAACGGGGCTGCACGGTGATTGATGGCTTGGGAATGCTGGTCAACCAAGGAGTGATCAGCATCAAGTACTGGACCGGAATCGATGTCAATTCGGCCGTGATGCGCAAGCGAGTCATCGACGTCCTTGCCCTGGCTTGAAGCTGATTCTTTCAGTTCCACTCGGATCAAGATCTGGGATCTGTCAGATCACTTTCCGATCGGAATCGATTTGCGGAGCATAACGGCCACCTGTCTGGGGGAACTGACGTATCCGCTGAAGCAGAAGCGGCCGGATCTCTTGCTGGGAAACGCCGATTCGATGAAGCGTGGAAGGGCGGTCTATCCCGAAGATTCCGTCATGAGCTGGTTCTGGTGCGGTTGAACTGGGGCAAGGCAGATGTACGCGAACACTTCCTGGAATTCATACGCTGGTACTGCTCTCGTTACGACTTCGACGGGCTCGAGTTGGACTATTATCGACACCCGCTGTTCTTCAGGATTGGCGAGTAAAGACAGCATGCGCCGGCCATGACGGAGTTCGTAGGTCAGGTGCGAAACACGCTCAACCAGATCGGTACCGAGCGCGGCCGACCCTACCTGCTGGCCATTCGAGTACCCGACACGACCACCATCGCTCGGCGTAGTGGACTGGACACCGAGAGCTGGCTTGTGGATGGATTGCCGGATCTATTGATCGTGGGCGGCGGCTACATGCCGGATACTGGGGAGGCTGAAGGAACTCATAGACGTTGCTCAGCGACATCGCGTGCGCGCCTATCCCTGAGTGAATCATTTTCGCGGGCCGGTCCAGGTGCGCAGTCTTGCGAGCAACTTCTGGGCCCTCGGCGCCGACGGTGTCTACCTCTTCAACTTCTTCGGTGTGCCCGGTCAGGAGGTAAACCCTGGTTGGGGAGCTTCGGATGCTTCGAGCCTTCAGGAGATCGGAGCGGTCGAAACCCTCCGTAAAAAGGACAAGGTCTATCTGGCCGACAGCGGAGAGACGCTCACGTACATCGGTTACAGCAACCCGGAAAGCCAGTTTCCCGTGCGCCTGATCGGGGAGCGAGAGGTCGAGCTGGTGGTCGGTGATGACCTTCATGCCGCGGCTGCCGAGGGATCACTGAAGGAGCTCCGCCTTGAGTTCAACGTAGGCGGGATCGGCGCCGGCGAACAGGTCCAGGTACAGGTCAACGGAGTCGATGTGCCGCCAGGCCGAATCGCTCGCACCCGCTTCGACGTCTTTGCCGCAGATCTCGAAGCTGGCATGATGCGTCGGGGGATCAACCGATTCAGGTTTGCCCCTGGAACGAATTCAGCCGGTCGCTTGACGGCTCAGGTGGGTGGCATGAAGCTCCACGTACAGTATAGGTAAATCGGGATCCAAAGACGTCGATGAAGTTCCGGATGCAGATTGGTCTCTTGTTGACACACGTGGTATCGCCCGCGTATATGCCTCTGCTCCCGTCTAAACCATTGAAAAAACTGGAGCCGGCGAGAGGAATTGAACCCCCAACCTACGCATTACGAATGCGTCGCTCTACCGTTGAGCTACGCCGGCTCTTTGAGAGGCGCTCTGGTGATTATAGCTGGCAGTCTGGACACCGGGAAATTCTTATGGATATGTGTGTAGTGCTAGTTCTTATTCCTCGATCCCTGATCCACCTTCCTGGGCTTCTCGCTGTGCCTCCTCGAAGCCTGCGGCCTGGGCCTTGCCTCCCATTTCCTCGGCTTTTTCGATCCAGCCTTTGGCTTGGAAGAACATGGATAGGCTGGTATAGGCGAGCGGGTTTTCTGGTTCGACTTCCTTGAATCTAGTGCCGTAGCGAATGGCTCCGTCCACATCCTTGTTGTGGTAGCAGCACATGCCCAAGGCGTGGAGAACATCTGCGTAATCGGCGTCTTCTTCCAGCGCCTTTTCCAATTCTTGGATGGCGAGATCCAGCTGGTCTTCGCCAAAGTATTCCATGCCCTTTTCGTAGTGTTCCTCTTTTGACATTGTCGTCCTCAATCTTTCCTGCCGTCCCGGCTAGAGGGTATTCCCATCCATATCGTAAACGGTTAGAGGGCCTAGGTCGCGCAGCTTTTCCTCGACCTGCTCGCGGTCTGCCACCACCGTTACGAGCACCCGGGAAGGGTCGATGTAGGCTCGGGAGGTCTCCAGGACTTTTTCTGCCGTCACCTCTTTCAGCTTGGGAACGTAGGTCCGATAGTAGTCCTCGGAGAGGTTGTGCAGGCGGCGGCTGATCTCCAGCAGACCCACCGACGAGGGGCTCTCCATCCCCCTGATGAAGGCGCCTAAGCGTTCGGCCAGACACCGCTGCAGCTCGTTCGCCTGTGGCGGCTCCTGGCGCATCCGCTCCATTTCCGCCAGGGTTTCCTGCACTGCCTCGGCGCAGACTTCACTGCGCACGTTGGCTGTGGCCAGCAGTAGCCCTTCCTTCCTATAGGACCTCAGGCTGCTGTAGGCTCCATAGGTATAACCCTTTTCCTCGCGTAGGTTCAGGAAGAGTCGAGAGCTGCCACCACCTCCTAAAACCTGACTCGCAAGTTGCAGGGGGATGGCGTCGGCATGGTTCCTGGGAAGGGCTCTAGTCCCCACACTAATCACCGCCTGAGCGGAGTGAGGACGGTGGACCAGGGAGACCTGAAGCCGGTCCAGCTTCGGAACGGAGGGATAGGACAGTGACGGCGCCTCCCCCTTTTCCCACTCCCCCAGGTAGCGCTCTGCCAGAGCCGTCGCCTGTTCTAGGCTCACCGATCCGGCGAAGACCAGGAGGGCCTGATCTGGCCCGAAAAGAGTCTTGTAGAAGTCGTGGAGCTGATCCCGCTCTACCTGGGCCAGGTGCTCCGGAGGGATACTGATCTTGGCGTAGGGGTGATCTCCGAAAAGGACCCGATAGGTGCGTTCCTCGGCTAAGAAATCAGGCTGAGAACGCTGCGAGAGGATGTGGCTCTGCCAGCGCGCCCTGACCTTCTGGAACTCTTCTTCCGGAAAGGTTGGTCGCAAGACCAGGTCGGATAACAGATCCATGGCCTGGTCTACATATTGGTCCAGTACACTCACCGATAGATGCGTCTGTTCCATGGAAACATCTTCGCCGTACTGGATTGCCAGCTGGTCACTGAAATCGGCGATGTCAACCGAGGAACGCGACGTTGTCCCTTCTTTCAGGAGATCAACCGATAGGTCGGCCAAGGACAGGTTTTCGTCTGGATTCCAAACGGTGCCTATCGGCCATGCCAGCCTGATCGAGATTCGCGGAAGGCGTCGCTCTTCTAGAACCAGAACACGCAGTCCGTTCCCCAGAACTACTTCGGGAATGGTTGGATAGTCGACGGGTTCGATCTGGCCCGGTTTTGGAGCTTCGACGGTCATTATCTTGGTGTCAGGTTTACGGGTTGCAGGTTGCAGGTTTTGGGTTCATTCGCCGCTTTCCTCGTCTCCCGGGACTCCATTGCTTTCTTGCGGTGACGCCTGGGGTTGGACTAGGAGAAGAGTGCGGTTTTCAGCACGAAACGTCTCTCGAACGACTTCGCGAATGGACTCTGGGGTGACCGACAAATAGCGTTCTAGTTCCTGGTTGATCAGATTGGGATCGTCGTGATAGACGGCGTAGTGGGCCAGAATCTCGCCGATGTCAGATACCCTCTGGAGCCGGCCGACATGGCGATAGGCAATTTGATTCAACGCCTTCTGCAGTTCCAGATGACTGATCGGCTGCGCCCGAAATCGCTCCAGTTCCCCCTCGATTGCTTTCAGCACCTGGTCGACATCCACTTGGTCCTGTATCTGCATCCAAAAATCAAAAAGTCCGGGTCCCTTGTATCTATTGGGGCCTGCCGCCAGACCGGTGACCCAGTTATTTTCGTAGATCAGCTTGCGGTGAAGCCGGGAAGAGGAGCCATCTGAAAGCACGATCGAGAAAAGGGAGAGGGCGTAGTATTCGGGCAAGCCGATCGGAGGAATATGGTATCCCAGAATGACCAGCGGCAACACCGCAAGAGGGTCTGTCAACACCTCTCTCTTTTCCGAGCTCTGTTTGGGCTCCTCTACCCGGGAGCCCTCGGAAGAGGTTCGATTTGGGATGTCTGCAAAGTGTTTGCCTACAGACTCGAGCGCCTGATCGCAGTTAAGGTCTCCGGCCAGAACCAGCGTCGCATTCCCGGGTCCATAGTAGGTGCGGTGAAAGCGGGCTGCGTCCTCTAGCGTCGCCTTCTGGAGATCTGAAACAGATCCGATGACGGAGTGGGCATACGCCCAGCTCTCATAGGCGAGCTCATCGAAGCGCAGGTAGGCCAGTCCGTAGGGTCGATTGTCGTAGCTCTGCTTCTTTTCTTCGATGACGGTCTGGCGCTGGTTCTCGAAATTCGCCTCGGTAACCCTGAGCGAGCGCATACGATCTGCTTCGAGCCAGAGACCCAGTTCCAAGCAGTTGGAAGGTACCGTCTCATAGTAGTTGGTGCGGTCCTTGTTGGTGGACGCGTTCCACCTGCCGCCGACCTCGTCGACGTATCTTCCGTGCTCGTTCTTGTCGACGTTGTCCGATCCCTGGAACATCATGTGCTCGAACAGATGGGCAAATCCGGAGAGACCCGGCTCCTCGACGCTGGAGCCGACTCGATAGTGGACACTGATATGGACCAGGGGAGTGCGCCTTTTGGGGTACAAGAGGACCTGTAGTCCGTTCGACAACCGGTGCTCTTGGAACTCGACTTGAGGTATCTGAAACACGATAAAAGGGGGCTATTGTCGCAGTTGTAGGGATCCGTACTCGCGTTGCTACCGCTCGGCGCCATCCAGTTCAAATTCGAAAAACATCAGCGGCTCATCATTACCCACATTGGAAATCTCAGGCAAGTACAATCTGAATCCTTCTAGATTTCCATTTACCGGTAACCGGTAGAACACGACTCCGTAGTCCTTGTCGTGGGGAGCAATCATCTTCTCGCCGAACGCTTTCCGCTCGAAATCGGCGAGCATCTTCTGATCCTTGATATTGCTGAGGTCCGAAGGGTCAGGATAGGGGTTCTTCGACTTCTTTCGGCTGATCTGGAGCAGGATATTAACGAAGGGAATCCGGGATTCCTGTTCCCCCTCCGCATCGAGTAGAAGGATATCGGATTCGTTTAGACTGATCGCGAAATCGTTGTTGTTCTCGATCACGATCAGGACCGGCATATAGTTGCTCTCATGCAGCTTTTTGGTGTCGAAGATCTCGAGAGTCTTCTTTTCCGTCTCCAATGGATAGGCTGCGATGACGAGGTTCTGGAAAGCCTGGTGGATGGTATATTTCTTCGCCGGCTTGATCTGGATTTCTTTCGCTTTGTACCAGGCACAGAGCGGTGAAGCGGAAGCAAACAGGACAATCGGGATCAGCAACTTTGCACTGGTCATAGCAAGACTCATCTTATCGGATACCCCGATTAAGCGAAAGGCGTCGTCGCCGACCCACGTGGGTGGCACGGCCTTCCAGGCCGTGATTGGCGAGCCTTTGGCTCGAAGGGCCGGCCATCACGGGCAGGGATGCCCGTGCCACTCAGGATGCCGAAGTTTCTTTCTCGAATGGGGCAAGCGCGTCTGGGAACGGGACCAAGCAGGTCTTACCCTCAAGCCGGAGCTTCCGGCCAGGGGTGGACCACAAAGGATCGAATCTCCTTTCCCCGGTATAGCTGCTTGAGCATACGTCGGGACAGATCCAGTATTTTCTTACGCCCGGTGAAGTTCAAGGTCAGGGAGAGCATTCTCAGCTTGCCATCCACCCGCGTCAGCACCAGATATTTCCGTGACATATCTCCTTTGATGCAGGTACTAGCCCCAAAACAAGTAGATGGAAGTGGATTAAACCACGTGTAAACACCTGAAATGCCCAACCTAACGGGTATTCTGGAGTTCGACAAAGAATCTTCAGAGAG
>Ga0310120_10003072_pt1 | contig 11985 bp, 9 predicted proteins | sample CB27_AW_983_MG_FD_203506 | JGI IMG/M metagenome (GOLD analysis project Ga0310120, IMG submission 203506) | Marine microbial communities from Western Arctic Ocean, Canada - CB27_AW_983 | ecosystem: Environmental > Aquatic > Marine > Oceanic | place: Canada: Western Arctic Ocean | collected... | reverse complement strand
ACCTGCTCGGAACGCCCGCTCCCCCCGCACCGGGCAATGTGCCTCCTCTCGAACAGGCAAAGGGGACAACCGCAAATCCCACCATGCGCGAGATGATGGAGATCCACCGCGTGAAACCGGTTTGCAAGGGGTGCCACGCGCGCATGGATCCCATCGGCTTGGGACTGGAACACTTCAACGCCCTCGGACAGTTTCGCACGACCGAGAACGGCAAGCCCATCGAGAGTGGCGGCAAGCTCATCACGGGGGAACGATTTAGCGATGTTGCGAGCTTGAAACGGATCCTTGCAACAAACCGCAAAGAGGACTTTTACCGCTGCCTGTCCGAGAAACTGCTCACCTTCGCGATCGGGCGGGGCGTGGAATACTACGATGCGCCCACCATCGATTTTCTGGTGAAACGCCTGGAGTCCAAGCAGGGCAACCTGCGCGAATTGATCTACGGGATCATTGAAAGCGCACCCTTTCAGAAGCGCAGAGGCGCAGAATGACCTCTCTTTTTTTGCATGCAATCAGAGCAATCTCCCGTAAACTTGCACGAGATGAGCAAGCAATTCCCTGGCATCAATCGGCGGAAATTCCTGCGTGGCTTCGGAACCGCGGTCGGTCTTCCCGCCCTCGAAGCATTTCGTCCGGCCCTCGCGGCAGGGGTTGGCAAGATTGCGGCCACCACGGCAAGCGGGGCTCCCTTGCGCATGGCGTATCTCTACATTCCGAACGGGGTGAACGTGTCGCAATGGCGACCGGAGGGAACCGGCGCCTCCTACCAGATGGGACCAACCTTCGCTCCGATGGAATCCCACCGGAAGGAGTTTCAGATCTTTAGCGGTTTCGAACACAAGAACGCCTCCGCAGGGCCCGACGGCGCGGGCGACCATGCGCGCAGCAATGCAACCTTCCTTACCGGTCGCCGCGCCAAAAAGACGGCGGGCTCCGACATCCAACTCGGCATCTCTGTCGATCAGGTCGCCGCCAATGCAGTGAGCAACCTCACGCGTCTCCCTTCACTCGAACTCTCCTCCGACGGCGTGCGCAAATCAGGATCCTGTGACTCGGGCTACTCCTGCGCCTATCAGTTCAATCTCTCGTGGCGGTCGGAAACTCAGCCCATGACGCCGGAAAACAATCCGCGGGCCGTCTTCGAACGACTCTTCGGAGCAGGCAGGGCCAAGGAACGCAAGGAAAGCTTTGCCCGCCGCTTTGCTTCCAAGAAATCGATGCTCGATTTCATCCAGCACGATGCCAAGTCGCTGCATCGTCACCTCGGGCGCAATGACCAGCAAAAGCTCGACGAATACCTGACCGGCGTCCGCGAAATCGAATTACAAATCGAGAAAGTCGAGGCCATGGGCCTTCCCCCCGATCCCGGGGTCCCCGCACCGAAGGGAATTCCGGGCGACTACGGAAAACACATGCGCCTCATGATGGACATGATGGTCCTCGCCTTCATGACGGACTCCACCCGCATCGCGAGTTACCTCCTCGCTCATGATGGCAGCAACCGCAACTTAAAGGGCGCCGGCGTCTCCGAAGGGCACCACAGCATATCGCATCACCGCGGGAACAAGGACAACCTCGCCAAGATCGCCAAGATCGACAAATACTACATGGAGCAGTTCGCTTACTTCGTCGACAAGCTGAAGACGACCGAAGATTTGGACGGAAAGTCGCTCCTCCACAATTCCATGATCGTTTATGGAGGCGCCATCTCAGATGGCAACAAGCACAGTCACAGTAATCTCCCCATCGTGGTGGCCGGCCAGGCCGGCGGGAAATTCAAGACCGGGCGCCACGTGAACCTCGGCGGCGACGTCCCCCTTTCCAATCTCTACGTCCGCATGCTCAACGAGTTTGGCGCCAAGACAAAACGATTTGGCGACTCCACCGGAGCGCTTCAGATGGTCTAGCGGAGTCTAGCGCAAAGAGGTTTTACTCGCCCCGCCTTGGGCGGATTGCTGAATCATGCTCTCCACAATGGAGGCTCATGACGACCATCTGCCCTACCTGGTTCTGATGGCCGCGGAATGCGGTCTACTGCTCGGAATTCTCAAGAATGGGCCCGACACTCTGGTTGAGGATGGTCTGCATCTCACCCTACTGGCCCTTGAATCGCTGGGTGGCGCCCGCCTCGCCAAATTGCTCCTTCCCAGTGCGGCCACTCCAATCCTCATTCAATCCCGACTCGCCCGAGGCCCCGGAGATCGCTTCATTCCTCCTGGGGCTCATCGCTCGACACCCCGGTCGCGGTCATGGCGGCACGTAGTTCCGGCATCTGTTCGTAGATGTCCTTGCGCTCCTCGAAGTGATCGTAGCGCGCATAGTCATCGTCTTTGTTGAGAAACTCCGCGATCGCCTCCTGGTCCGGCTCCATCTGATCTAAAATCGCCCCACGCTCTTCATTGCTCTTCGCTCCGAGAAGTTTCATCCCCTCCGTATCATCCTCGCCCACTCCGGCAGCCACTAGCCCCAGGAAATATTCTTTCTCCTTCTTGTTGAGATTCAACGACTCCATGAAGTCCCCATAAATCCGCAAGGTCTTGCCCTTGTGCTCTTCCTTGATCATGGTCGCAGCTCGGAGCGCGGGGTTGAGCCGCGCGACAACCCGGGTCTCTGCGTTCGTCGCAAGTCCCCTCCCCCGGAGGGGTCGCAGCATCCTCAGACATGCTCTCAACCTGATTCCAGGGGGTCGAGACGCCCTAATCTTGTGCAATTTCTGCTAGGCTCGTGCCGCCTTGGGACTCGGATTCGACCCCGAACTGGCACTGGGACGCACCAGCGCAATCAGTAATCCGAGCATCGCACCCATCAGGAAACCCATGACGTGAGCCAAGACATCCACTTGTGGCCCCCCCGCCCCGAACCATCCCAGCAAAACCGCACCGGCCACGATGGGGATGACCGCACCACCAATCTTACGCAACGATCGCGACCTCCAGACAAGGTAGACACTGCTGCCCACCAGCAATCCGAGAGCGCCAAAGGTCGCCGTCGAAGCACCCAGGGACAGAAACTCTTCCGGATAGTAGTACTTGGCGGTGGCGATGTTCCCGAGCGTGCCGCTCATCAGGATGGCGAGCCACCCGACCAAGGGGCCGATCGTATGTGCCACCATCACACAGAAAATTCCGCCGATCAAGATGTTGCCCAGGAGATGGGGAAAATCTCCGTGAAGAAAGAGCGAAGTGAAGGGCCGCCACCACTCCCCCTGTTCAAAAAGAGGGATGCTTGAGTTGCAGTAGCGATCTTCGGTCAACTCTGTCTGGTTCATGAAGACGAACACCAAGCCGATGGCCCAAAGGAGGAAAAACTCCATTCCGGAGTGATAGAGCGGCACTTCTGGTTTCCGGTCCTTGGGAGTGCTCTGCTCTTCCGTGTAGAGTGCAAACTCCTCCCGGATGGCCACCGCAAAGGCAGGCTCGGCATAAATCGCAAAGTGTTGCCCGCCAGCCTCCATGCGCATCCAGCAATCCAGATTCATCGCCAGGACCACCAAGGCATACTCGTTGGCTTCACGCATGGAGCCGAATTCACCCACCAGGGCCAGCCCGCCTTCTTCCACCACTTGGTCGCTCTCGATCATCGATTTGCCTGGGTGGGAGTATGGCGTGCCTTCGAGATTCTGCAACTGGAGTGCTCACAATTGTCGTCGCATTGACCCGGGCAGAGTTCCTGCCCCGCGTCAGGGGCCGAGACAAATCAACTCCTTGAGAGTCCGGGCATACAGGTGCCCCTCCGCGAAGGAGAGACTCGAGAGCGACCAGGTTGCGCCTGCCGGACCGAGATCACTGACGGACCGGAGCGCCTTTTCATCAAGAACACCGGCATTCCACTTCAGAACATAGACCATGCCGATCATGGTTGGCAGGTAGAGTCGATCACCCACCGCGATGGGGCTCGCCGCCGAGACATGGCCCCATCCATTGCCGGCATTGCGCTTGTCCTGGGTGGCACGGAATCCCTGCGCGGTCTTCAGGTCGTTGCCCAGGGCCTTCTTCCAGGGCCTCTCCTCCCCCGCGCCCGGCTTGCGCACCACCTGGACTGGCACTTCAAGGTAAGCCACTGCTCCGGTGCGAACATTGACCCGGCCGATCAAGAACGCGTCGTGCGCCCGAAAGTAATGGTAGTCTCCCACCAGGCAATTCGACTGGTTGGTGAGATCCCCCTTATGGCGGCCGGGAAGCGGCCGGTTCTTTTCGAGGATGTACTTTCCATCCCGACGAGAGCACAGCGAGACCTCGTCGGTGAGCGACACCCGCTTGACGACCATCCCGCTTTCGATGTCGATGGTGAGATGTTGGCCCTTCACAAAGGCATAGCCAAAGCGCCCCCGCCAAACGATATTCTGCGCCGCCCGGTATCCGGGAATGGGGAGACTCCATCTTGTCGATCCGTCCTCCGCCGAGACAAGCGAGAGGCCATAGGGCGCCTCGGGAGGTTGATGCCCCCCGCCCCGACCGGTCAGGATCGCAACCTCCCCACTGGGCGTGGTCCCCAGCAGGGATGCGGCGTGGACACTCGTTCCAGCCTTCGCGACCCACGCCTTTTTTCCAGTCCCAAGATCGAAGGCCATGAGGTGGGTCCAATACTCGGGGCCCCGCCCCAGCGGATGCGCTCCCGCTTTGGTGGTGTGCCTGGCCTGCAGATCCTCGCTCCTTGTCTTCAGGACGATGACACGATCGCGGCGGAGGATGGGCTCATGTTGGCGGGCATGATGCCGCCCAAAGGGAACCCAACGATGCGTCCATTTTTCGTTCCCATCGTGATCAAAACACATCATCGCGCCACCGACGTTGGTGAAGACAACCCGATCCATCGTGGCGACCGGCGAGGCGGCGGTGTTGTCGCTGAACAAGCTGGAGAGATCCGTGACGCGCACCCCCGGGATCGTCCGGCGCCAGAGTTCCACTCCCCTCTCCGCATCGAAGCAGAGCCCGAGAATGTCTCTTCCGGTTTCGGTATCGCGATCGATCTGCTCGTGACTGGTTACGAAGACCTTGCCACCAACCACGATCGGCGTCCCTTGTCCGGTGTTCGGAAGCGGCGTCCGCCACCGGACGTTATTGCCCAGCGCGACGCTGAACTCGGCCGGAGCAGCGCCCTCCGTGACGAAGTTTCCGTGCGGCCCGGCCGCTTGGGCCCACGGCACCGCACGAGCGGAACTTGCGACCGCAAGGAGAAACACGATGAGGAGCACAGGTCGCGCCCTTCCCTTCGAACCACGGATGGATTGCAGGACCGGTAACACAGCCGATCAACTGATTTCGCTCACCACCGTCTTTCCGACGCCATTGAAGTCGTCGCTCTCAATTCCAAATTTCTGGGCGATGGTGAGGTGGAGGTTGGCGAGCGGCTGGCTCTTGAGTTTGAGATGCCCGCGGGGCACGATCTTCCCTCCTCCGCGACCAGCCATCAGGATCGGGAGGTTTTCGCGTTTGTGACCATTGCCATCTTTCATGCCCGATCCATAGAGGACCACTGAGTTGTCAAGGAGGGTGCCATGCCCTTCATCAATGGAGCGCATCCTTTCGAGGAGATAAGCAAACTGCCTGATGTACCAATGGCTCACCTTGGTATACTCTTCCACCGCTCCCTTCTGCTCCTTGTGGTGCGACATTCCGTGGTGATCATTGGTCACCCCTTCAAGGAAGGAGAAATTTTGTCGGCTGAATCCGTGTGCCGTCATCAAGGTCCCCACCCGAGTCGAGTCGGTCCAAAGAGAGAGCACGAGGATGTCCATCATCATGCGCAGATGTTCGTCCCGGCTGCGCGGAATCCCTTCGGGGGGCCGCACCATGTCCTTCGCCCCGGGCCTGGTCGGCGGAGTCCAGTCCCGCTCGGGGGGATCAAGGGTCTTGTCGATCTGCTTCTCCAAGGCCCGCACACTGTCAAGGTAGTCGTCGATCTTGTGCTGATCGGCCAGGCTCGCCTTGCGACGCAATCCTTTGGCGTCGTCGAGAACGAGGTCGACCACGCTCTTGCGGAGCTCGGCATTTTTCCGTGCTTCAGGGCCATCGGTCGTCCGGAAGAGTCGATCAAAGGCAACCCGCGGATTGATCTCTGGTGAGATGCGGGTCCCGGGCGAACTCCACGAAACCGTATTCGCAAACGCGATCGCATTGCCGCCATCTCCGCCCTGACGCGGGGGCTCGGTTCCGAGCACAAGCGATTGGAAGGCCGTGTTCTGGCCAATCTTCTGCGCGACCATCTGGTCGAGTGATGTCGCGCCCTTTCCTTTGCCAATCCCACGCCCGCTGAGGAAGCCCCCCGTCATGTTGACGTGGCCGCCCCCTGCACTGTTATCAAGCCCGGAGAGAATGGAAACCTCCTCGCGCAGGCCACTCAGCGGTTCCAGGATGGGCGAGGTCCCGTAATCCATACCCGTGCCCTTCACATCCCAGGCCTTGGGATAGACTCCGTTCGGCTGGAAGAGGCAGAGCAAGCGGGTCGGAACGGCTGCCCCCTGACCGGCAACTTCGGCCGCAGTCGCGACTCCACCCTTGCTCATGATCTCAAGATACGGAATCGCCAGGGTCGCGCCGAGTCCGCGCAGGAAGGTCCGGCGTTGGAGAGGCTGATGGATTTTATTCACGGTTTGCTGGAAGTGCCGCTGTTCTCGGCGGACGTGGGGTTCTGATACTGGAAAGGATACGACAAGACGATCTCTTCGATCAAGCGACCAGCTCCCTGCCCCTCTTTTTCGAGGGCAGAAATGATCTCGCGAACCGGTCCTTCATCATAAAACTGCAAGACCCGACCCAAGGCGAAGGCCAGCATCTTCTCCGTTACGTTGCGCACGAATTCGTCCTTGCGCTCGGCGAGAAGATAGTCCTTGAGCTCTGCAGGACCGCTGAAGATCTGGCCCTCAATGCTTCCGGAACTATCAATCTTCCGGCCGTTCTCGCTCGTGCGGTATCGTCCGATCGCGTCGAAGTTTTCCAGGCCAAAGCCGATGGGATCGATTCGGTTGTGACAAGAAGCACACTCAGGATTGGTTCGATGTTGCTCGAGTTCCTGACGCAAGGTCCGCCCCTTCACTTGTCCCGCATTAGGCTCCAACTCGCCGGCATCCGGCGGAGGATCAGGAATGCGATTCCCCAAGATGGTTTCAAGAACCCACTTTCCGCGGCTTACGGGCGCAGTGCGCGTCGAACTCGAGGTTGCGGTCAGCACACTCGCCATGCCAAGGAGGCCCCCGCGATTGCGATTCTGCAACTCGACAAGACGGAGAGCCCCGCCGCTCACATCCTTGATCCCGTAGTGACGTGCAAGGCGCTCGTTGAGAAAGGTCACTTTCGAATCAAGGAGTTCCAACAGACTACGATTCTCACGAATGAGACGACTGAACCCAAGCACTGTTTCCGCCTTCATCGCTTCCGCTAGTTTGGCATCGAATTGCGGGAATCGCTTCTCATCCGGAATGACGCTCACTCCCACTGAGGCGAATCCCAACCACTGCCCGGAAAACGCTTCTGCAAAGGCCTTGGCCTTCGGGTCCTGCAACATGCGCCGCACCTGAGAGCGCAGGACTTCCGGGTCGCCGAGGGTTCCGGTCCGCGCAAGCCGAAAGAGCTCGTTGTCCGGCATTGAGGACCACAAAAAGTAGGAAAGCCGCGACGCGAGTTGAAAATCGTTGAGCTTGTATTCGCCCTCTCCCGAAGTGGGCGCGAATTCATGCCGGAAGAGGAACTGCGGTGAGACCAGCACGCCGGTCAGGGCCAGCTTCATCGACTCGTAGAAAGACAGCCCAACCATTGCCCCCTTCTGGTAAAGAGCTAAATACTTCGACTGCTCTTCAGGACTCACCTCCCGGCGAAAGGCACGCGGGAGAAAGAAGGCGAGGTTTCGTCTTGCGGCTTCCTCCGCACTGGCCCCCCCGCTGGGAAGAGCGACGATGACCTGTGACTTCTCAGGCGCACCTTCAGGTCGGAGTGGTCCGGTCACTTCAATCCAATCGATCGAGATTGGCCCCGCCTTGGGCTTCCTCGTCTTCCCATTCTGCGCCTTGACGATCTTGTTGCCCTCATCAAGCAGCTTCTTGTTGGCAGCGAGGCGTTTCCCGTGCTCTTTGCGAAACTCCTGTCCGAATTTCTTGGGGTTCTCCTTCAGCGCCTTGGCCAGGGTGTTGAGATTCCTGCTTAGCATCTTCTCAATCTTGGAAACTTCCTGGCGCCGCTTGCCAATCTCAGTCGGGTGACCGTCGGGCAGCAACATGGCAAGAATCTCATAGTTCTTCTGAGCGTTCACCATCCCCGCATTGAACTCCGCGATCGCCTTGGCCAGGGGGTTCCCAGGCTTCTGTTTGGGCGCCCACCGCGGGGCATTCTCTTTCGCACGTTGTGCGGCCAATTCCTGCGCGTTGGCAGGCAGGGCCCGATAGCTCTGCTTCTCTTTGGGCTCCGGTTTCGCCGGGGCCGGCGGCGGGGCCTGAATGTTCCAGGCCATCTGGCGGACGCCCTTCGACAGATATGCCCGGAACGATTGCACCACGGGCTCCTTCGAGTTCAACACCAAGTCCCCCGTGGGCACGTCGTCGATGCGCAAACGCCCCCCCGCTCGACCGTTGTCGGCCCGGGCACACACTTTAAACTCGTAGACACCGTTGTAAGGGATGCTCAGCGCATCATAGAGGGTCATCTGTCCGCGATTCAAGGAGTAGCCCTTGAAGTCCTCCCCGTAGGTCTTCGGCATCTCGCGGGTTTCCGTCATGAACATGTCCTCCGACTCGAGATGGACCCGTATCGGTTTCTTCTCAATCGCAATCACTGACTCAAGTGCAACCTCGGCAGCATCGAAATACTTTTCCATCGCAGAGGGAGTGATGAAGAGCGCATCGCGATCCGTGGTGAAGCCACTGCGCCCCTCTCCATCCTCTGTAAAGTTCGCGGACGGATTGAGATCCATGCCCAACAAGTCCCGCATCGTGTTGCGATACTCGACCTTGGTGAGGCGCGGAATGGTGACATGGCCCGCATTGCGAACCTTGGACCAATCGATGTTGTTCACCTCCCCATCAATCCACTTGATGAGAAGCTGGCGCTCCTTGCGACTGGGCAGGGGCTCCTTGGTGGGCATTTCCTCCTCTCTGAGCTGGTGAAGTACTTCGAGCCAGATCTCGCGATGGGCGAGAACCTGCGACTTGTCCCGGAAAATCGAAAGCTTGAGATCACCCTTCTGTTTTTTCTCCCCGTGACAGCGATAGCAATAGTGCGAAAGGAGCGGTTGAATGTCCTTTTCAAAGGTCACCTCTTCGAGTCCCGCTGCATGCAGGGGAGCAAGGAACACGGGAATGACGAGAAGGGCGCGACACATGGGATCAGCTCCCTACGTTGGGACTCCCGCAATATATCGCCCCCAAAATCGACCAGGGGCACGGAGGCCTTCTCCCGGTCCGCCTCCCAGGTGCTCTGCTGCTGGCAGCGGCAACGATTCTTCGATCCGCTGGTTCCCTCTTCCGGCCCGCGAGCCCTGGGATCGGGTCCCCTCCGCCCGACACGCAAAAAGCAAAAAAAACATGGGCAATTTCGTCTTCCCCGGGAGTAATTGGGTGAATGGGAGCCTCTGAGGACCAGAGCTACGAGGATTTCGTCCGCATCTTCATGCGGCACGAGCCGCAGTTGCGTGCCTTTGTTCGTTCCTTGTTGCCGACATGGGACGACGTCGACGAAGTGATGCAGGAGAGCAGCCTGGTCCTTTGGCGCAAGTGGTCCGATTTCGATCCCGAAAGCAATTTTATGAAATGGGGATGCGTGATCGCACGCTTCGAAGTCCTCAAACATCGCCGCCGCATGGCGCGTGACCGACACGTCTTGGCCTCGGATCTGATCGAACTCCTCGCGGAGGAAGGGACCGAAGAAATCGAGAGTCTCCACGCCCAGCGCAAGGCGCTCGAGAATTGCCTCCGGGAATTGCCCGAGAACCAACGCCGCATTGTGATGACTGCCTATGCGCCCGGGCGCACCATCAAGGAAGTCGCCTCGGAAGCGGGCAAGTCCGCAACCGCACTCTACAAGACCCTCAATCGCATTCGCACCGCCCTGCTGGAATGCGTCAATACCACCATCAAACGGGAGGGTCTCGCACCATGACTGAGCCCGAAATGAAGACGCTCATCGCGGACTACTGCAATGGCACCCTCAACGATGTGGATTTTGCACCCTTGCAGCACGCTCTGCGCGAAAGTCCCGAGGGGCGCGCCTATTTCCGACGTTACCTGAATCTCGATGCGGCCCTCACGGAAGCCGCATCGGTGGAGGACGTCGCGCGCAACACCTGGACCGCACCTGCCAAAGCCCGGGCCTTCACTTCGCGCACCTCCCCGCTCGTTTGGGCACCTGCCGCGGCAGCAGCCATCCTGGCTCTTGTCGGTTTTTTCCTTTGGAAGAGCGCCCATCGCACGGGTCCAGGTTCTGTTGTCGCTTCGGAAGAAGAGGTCGCCACCGGATTTGCAATCCTGTCCCGGCTCATCGAGGCGGAATGGCAGGATGGAAGCGAACCACGAAGTGCAGGCGACTCTCTCTCGGCCGGGCATCTCCGCCTCAAGAGCGGGGTTGCGCAAATCGAGTTCTTCAGCGGAGCAACTGTCCTGTTAGAGGGCGAGGCCCACTTGGAGATCATCTCCGCGCAGCGAGCCCGTTGTCATTACGGTCGCCTCCGCGCCAAGGTGCCTCCCGCCGCACGCGGCTTTACGATCGCGACTCCTGAAACCGAGGTGGTCGATCTTGGAACCGAGATTGGCATCGCAGTCGCGCGGAGTGGCTCGAGCGAAATTCACGTCATCGCCGGGAAAGTGGAATTACACATCGACCAGGAGCCCGCGACCTCGCTCAGGACCGGCGAGGCACTCCTTCTTGAGAAGGGACAGCCAAGCAATCGGATGGCCGCTGACAGCGAGGCCTTCGCCATCCTGGAAGCTTTCGAACCGCAATCGCGGGCTGAACACCGCGCCCGCTTTGAACGCTGGCAGAACCATAGCCAGCAGCTGCGACAGGACCCCCGCCTGATCGTCTACTATTCGTGCGACCAACCGCAGTCCTGGCAACGTCGTCTCATCAACGAAGCGGGAGACCCTGAACGGCGCGGCGCCATGGTGGGCGTGAACCGCACTCCGGGACGTTGGCCGTGGAAGAGTGCCGTGGAGTTTCGTCATCCCGGCGACCGTGTGCGCGTCTTCATCCCCGGCGAATACACCTCCCTTACCCTCGCTTGCTGGGTCCGACTCGACAGCGTGGCGCGCATGTGGAACTCACTCTATCTCACCGATGGCTACGAGAAGGGCGAGGTGCACTGGCAGATCACGGAGGAAGGCAGACTGGCCTACTCAATGCGCATTCGCGAAACAGGCAGGCACCGTCAGCATCTCTACCTCTCACCCCCGTTTTGGAAACCTGAGCTGAGCGGACGATGGATTCATCTCGTAACCACCTTTGATGTCGGCAAGGCCGAGGTCACCCATTATCTCAATGGCAAAGAGATTCACCGTGAACAGTCCACCCCGGAACATCTCGTCCAGACCACCCGCTTCGGCGCCGGAGAAATCGGCAACTGGGGGCAGTCCTTGAGACGAACCGATCCCGAGTTTGTCATCCGCAGTCTCAATGGTCTCCTGGACGAGTTTGCCATTTTCAATGGAGCGCTCTCCGACTCCGAGATCAATGCCATGTTCCATGCCGGAAATCCGGTCGGGCCATGAAGCCGCTTCCCTCTCAAGCCGTGAACTCAAATCTCGCGATAGTCCTTGGCCTTTTGGTGATCCCAAGTGTCTTTGCGCAGCCGGAAGCGACCGACGCTGATCGTCTCTTCGCCCTGAAGATCAAACCGCTCTTGAGCGAAAAGTGCTTCGGCTGCCACGGCCTCGACCCCAAGACCGGGAAAGAGAAGTTCAAGGGCGGGCTCGATCTGCGCAGTCGGGACGCGATGCTGAAGGGCGGCGAGTCGATCGACGATCTGCTCGTGCCCGGAGACTCGGCCGGGAGTTTCCTCATGGTC